>MDTC01156409.1_pt1 | contig 12268 bp, 7 predicted proteins | sample 811181 | NCBI WGS metagenome assembly MDTC01 (sample SAMN05326644, study PRJNA326480) | marine metagenome | isolation source: seawater | place: Pacific Ocean: North | collected 2011
CGCGCGATCATCGAAGAGGTGTTTGTATTGATAACCGTCATTTCTTCATTCCTCTAATTTATGTCTAGACTACTGAAGTAGTGACAGGACAGTTTGTTTAACTTGGTTCGCCTGGGCGAGCATCGCGGTGCTGGCCTGCGCGATTATTTGGGTCCGCGCGAGCTCCATTGTCTCGCCTGCGTAATCCGCATCCGCAATCTGACTTCTTGAAGCTGCGGTATTGGTCGCCGTGCTGGAGAGATTCTCAGAGGCATGGCCCAGCCTTGACATATAGGCGCCGTATTTAGCACGCTCTGCCGCCGCACCGTTGATCGCGGCATCTAGCTGCGTTATCGCCCAACTCGCATTAGCCGCTGTGTCAATGTCTATAAACGCTCCATCTAGCGTTCCGTCAGAACCGCCCCAATACAGTACAGCTGTACCGAAGGCACCATCATTCGTACCGTTAGCGTTTACATCCAAGGCAGCATAATTCGTTCCCGCAGCGGCAGTAACTTCCTCTGCGTGCTGAACCGTTGGGACCCAAGACTGGAGTTCTATGCTCATACTCTGGGAGGCTGACGTTCCAATTTGAATGTTCTTTGTTTGCTTTAGGGCATTAGATGTAAACGTACTGTTCCCATCCAGAATAGTTGACCCATTCCACTCGGTATTTTTGGCTATCCTCGTTATCTCTGACATTAGCGCCTGAAATTCGAGATTAAGCGCATCCCTGTCGGTAGCTGAGTACGTTCCGCTACCAGCTTGGACAGCAAGCTCTCTCATTCGAGTGAGCATATTGGAAATCTCCTTTGTCGCTCCCTCTGCTACCTGGAGCATGGAAATCGCATCATTTGCGTTCCGAGTTGCCTGGTTGAGACCCGAAATTTCTGCACTCATGCGAGCTGAAATCGCTAAACCCGCAGCGTCATCCTTAGCAGAGTTAATTCTCAAGCCAGTGGAGAGCCGCTCCATTGCCCGGGACATTTCCCTCTCGTTTGTTCGAATAGCTGAAGCAGAAATATTAGCTGCCGTATTTGTATTTATTACACTCATGACTCTGACCTCATGTGTTTATGTTTACAATATGTTTTTGAGCTTTGTTAAGTGCGCTCAAATTCCCAATCGACACGAGGATAAAAAGCATTAATCTATCGATTTACTCCATGCTGCAGAAGGTAGGGTGGATAGAAAAGTTTATTTAACTTATAAAAGAAGAACCTCAATGACAAAGAGATCGATTTAGATGATTAAACGACGATAACTGCTGGACCGTAGACTCTGCTGTGGGAAAAAGTCATGTAAAAAGGATTAAAGTATGTTTCTCAAGTTCCGATTGGGTTCTCGTCCGCTGCATTCTCATCCACTTCGACGCATTCTTGACTCGAAGTAAGATAAATATTGGGAAAGACGGATTGAGCATACACGTCGTCGGAAGACAGTTTTAGCAAGGGAATATTATCTATGAACGCATTAAATCGGTCAGCACTACGAGCCTACAGTAGCGTGAAAACTAACGCCGTCGCCGAGTACGCAGACAGCCACAAGCTAGTATGTATGCTATTTGAAGGGGTCTTAGACAACTTATGCAAGGCGGCGCATGGCTTCGAAAGTAACGATGTTTCCGTTCGCGGTGAAGCAATTACGAAGGCTCAGCATATTCTTTTTGGACTTAGGTCTACACTCGATCACAACCAGGGTGGCGAAATTGCTAGGCTTCTCGATTCGCTTTATGATTATTGCATTCGTCAACTGACTCAAGCTCATGCGCACAACGAAATCGAGCATATCCAAGAAGTCAAAATACTTATCAGTCAAATTGGAGAAGCGTGGTCTGAAATGCCCCAGGACAAAATTTCGTCTAACTAGTGCCTCTAATTAAAATGTGTTGGTCTATGTAACTTAGGCCAGCACATGTTCACGCCCTTTATCCAGCCGCGGCTGCCCTCGCCAATACATTTATATTGGGCATGTTCGCGTGAGCTGACAGCGCAGATCACAATTATTAAGTGTATACCAATTGCCCCACAACATCGAAAATCATAATCGCTGCAATCTTATTTTTCTTATTCCCTCAAGAAATTCCTGCGCACAAGAATATTAGGCCTACTCTACTGTTCCCGTTCTTTTTGGATAAGTTTATATCTGACATGAATACTCATTAATCCCAAGCTTTCCGCGTTATTATAGCGTATGTGATTTTAAAACTTATGCAAATAAGTCGATACATTTAAAAGCATCAAGTAGCATAAAATATAGGTCAAAATATACCATGCGAAAGGTTTTAGAGATTGAGGCTGTATCTTAATTAGCTAGAACGCACACTGCTATAAGCGCAGGGCGTGTGCTCTGGCGTTACTGATCAGTATAGAACTTATCCCTCCGTTTCTCCCTCGGCTATGTTCTCAGCACTTAACGAATATTTGAATTTCTCATGCCCCACAAAGCCTGCTCAAAATTCTTAGCGAACCGAGGTAGATCGTATAGCGGCGTCGCGAGCAACTTTTTGCGTAAACTTTGGCGAAGCCTCTCGAGCGAGTTTAAGTCAGAGGAAAACTCTATTGCTTTTACGATGTAATCCTCATTGTCCTCGGCTATCCAATCTGCCAGATTGGAATTATGGGCTATCGACTCTCCTAAATGAGATAAAAAATAATTGCCTTTTTTAGTAATTACCGGGACTCCCATCCAAAGCCCCTCAACACTAGTTGTTCCTCCGCCATATGGGAATGGGGACAAGGCGATATCCACTCGATGATAGCTAGCTAGGTACTCCTCACGATTTGACCGCCCCTCTAAAATCAAGCGATCTGGACCAATGTCAAAAGACGCAAAACGTGACAGAATTTGCTTACGAACAGACTGGCCTTCAAGTCGTACATCTTTCAAAAATAACTTTGAGTCAGGCACAGCGTGAAGGATATCCGCTCTGATTGATGTTACTTCATCGCTCATTCTTGATAAGTTATTAAAACATCCGAAAGTTATGAAGCCATTTGATAAGGCGGGCAATGGACTAACTGCAAGGCCCTCATCAGGTTGGGTAAAGCACAAATAACTTTCAGGTAACTGCCATATCTTCTCGGTAAAGTGATGAGCTTCAGATTCAGGTGTTACGAAGGGATCTCCGAGAATATAGTCTATTTCTGGCAAACCAGTGGAGCCAAAATATCCAAGCCAACTAATTTGAATCGGAGCGGGCTTCCAACCAAATACAGGTAATCGATTCTTAGCCGTGTGCCCAGATAAATCGACCAGAATGTTGACCCCGTCAGTGTGTATTAAATGGGCGGCAACTTCATCACTTTTCCCTGACAAGGAAACCCAAGATTTGAATAGACTCCTCATTCTATCAGTCACCTTGTCAGAGTACGCAGTAGTGGTATAGGCGTAAAGCTCAATATCGGATGATTGAAGTTCAGTTAACACGCCCTCCAGGAAAAAACCTACTGGGTGGGCCTTGAAATCCCCTGAAACAAACCCGACTCGCAAACCACCTTGTCTTTCACTTGAGGACCAATCGTTAAATGCAGAAATAGACCGCCTCGCAACCATATCTGCAAAACATTGCGCATCTTCAAGATATCGTGAAGCGTCGAATCTAATTGAAGAATTCAAGAAAAGAAGATTACTATAGGCTCCCTGGTAATTTGGTTTTAAAGATATTGCCTTCTTGTAGCTACTTTCTGCCTCCTCAAACTTACCAAGTTTTTGCAAAGCGTTTCCTAAATTGTTGTAGCCTTCAGCAAAATCGGGTTTTATGGCTAGAACTTGTCTGTAGGTAGATTCGGCGATCTCAAATCTACCCAGTTCCTGCAATACGTTACCCAGATGAACATAGGCATCGATAAAATCGGGCCTCAAGGCTATCGCATGCTGGTAGCTTGCCTCAGCAGCCTCAAGTCTTTCTAGTTGCTGTTGAGTGTTTCCCAAATGGAAGTGTGCCTCAGCAAAATCAGACCGAAGCGCTATAGCGTGCTGAAAGCTCGCCTCAGCCTCTTTCCACCTTCCAAGATCCTCTAACGTGTTCCCAAGATTGACGTGAGCTTCAGCTAAGCCAGGAGTTATCGCAATTGCTCGTCTACAACTTTCCTCAGCCTCCTCTAATTTGCCTAATTCTAAAAAGATATTTCCTAGATTGCTGTATGCGGCTGCATATTCAGGTTTCAGTGATATAGCCCGTCTAAAGCTGGCCTCAGATTCATCTAACTTCCCAAGCATCCTAAGCGTAATCCCCAAATTGTAATGAGCTTCCGCAAGATCTTTTTCTATGTTTATTGCTTGTTTGCAGCTTGCTTCGGCCGCCTCTAATTTACCGAGCTCTTGAAGTGTCACGCTCAAATTATTATGAGCTTGAGCATAGTCTGGCTTTAAGACAAGTGCTTGCTTAAAGCTGGCCTCGGACTCTTTTAGTTTACCCATCTCTTTGAGTGTAATGCCTAAGTTATAGTGGGCTCGGGGGTCTTCTGGAAATAATGTGACGGCTTCCTTGTTAGCATTTATCGCCTCTGACAACCTACCGGTCTGTCCTAATATTGAACCAAGTAAATTCCAAGAAAGTCGATTTGCAGGGAAATTTTTAATAACCAGTCTTGCAACTTGCTCGGCTTCAGCAAATCGTCCGCTTTGATAGTGCTCCAAAAGAGCCTCAAGTTGCTCTCGAGGCGGTGCCTCGCGACCTGCAATTATTTTTGATCGCGACAGCAGCGGTTTCAACTTTTTACCACTGATACGATATCTTTTAGCTTTCTTGATTGCTTGTTTAGCAAGCTTAAACTGATCAGCTCTCACGAGAGCTGCAACGTAACTTAGCCAGAACTGTTCTATTCTTGGATTGGATTCCAGCGCAGCTTTAAATAATCGAAGCGCGTCATCAGATTTACCAGCAGATGACGCTATCACGCCTAAATTATGGTTGGCGTCAGGGTGCCCTGGCTGAGACTGCAGGATAGCCCGATAAAGACGCTCGGCTTCTTGAGGTTTACCCTCTTTCTGAGCCGCAACACCTTCCTTCAGAGCTTGATCAATTGTTAGTTCCATTTGATATCCTAGAGGTCTTTCTTCACGTACCGTATATACTAATTGCAACCCGGAATTGTGAATATCTAGTATAGAATATTCTGTTTTAAAGAGGCTTACTTATAATACGTGTAATTAAAGTTTCTACCATGTTGAATGGTGATACTTAAGAAGTATAACGAGTAGCAATTTTTTAAGACAAGAGCCAGCCAAGCCCATTCCCTAAAGTCTGCCGGCATTCCCTCTCAAAAAACTGCCAGGTCATCGCCACTTCTAAATATTCCGCTTAAAGCTAATCATTAATTAGGGCACTTTTGGCTAAATTATATCGATGTACTTATCAATACCAACCAAACAGGAATCCTTCATAAAATAGGAAAAAGCAATTTAGTAACGACTAAATGCAAAACGACTATAAGCGTAGTCCCCATATTCTCATTTTTAAGCTAATAATAGTGAGCGCTAGGCACGTTTATTTTTACACCACGGCACGGCATAAATCTGACCTAACCTAACAACGGTTGATGTCGCCCTTTTAATGCAAATTGAATATACGGCGGTTTCTATCAAGAGCCCTAAGATAAATTTTTTGCAAACAGCTGAGTGTTATCACTAACGGTTTTTAATAAAGGCTTAAACCTTATAGACCATTTTTTAACTTGCAGATATCTTTTTCATTTGAAGTGTTTTTCTTTTTTTAGCTGACATATTTCTACAGCAATTGAGTTAAACACATTGTCCCAAGACTCCCAAGTATCCCGATGAAACAATTCAGCAGACGAACAAACTGGATTAGTTAAAACACTATTCCAGAGACTTTGCCGCCAATTGGCAACTTTCGTTGGCGTTCCAACCGCTGATGAAAATATAAGCGGCGTCACCTTCGTTGACACAACCATATCAAGTGCAGCACAAAGAGCGGCCACATCATCGACGTTATTGTACTGATCTAAATCATCAAAGTTATGCACTGTCACCCCAATGTCTTTTTTAATGTCTATCAAATCATCTGCAAAGTCGGAATACTGCAGATTGACAAAAGTGATATCAGGGACCGTAAGCACGCTAGACCACTCAGAAATTGGGGGATAATGTTTAAGACGAAAAGGGGACATCTTCGAACTTTTCCAACTGATGCCAACATAAGGACCTTTCCCTAACGAGCCTAGACGGTCTCGCCAAAACTTGGTTCGAACCGGGTCTGGAACAAGATAAGCATCGATATTTAAGTTTTGATCGATGTTTGCAATGCAGTGCCTATACAGACTCCCCATCGGCAGATGAAAATCAATATCATTCCGCCTTGAATCCATGCTCCTATCTTCAGGCCTTATCTCGATATTTGGAAAGGAGCGCGCCAACAGAGGAACAATTTTTTCCTGGCATTCCAAAATAGTGTGACCAGCCAGCGAAGCCATTAGCGGCAGGCAGGAAGACCAGTTTATGGTATCTCCAATTCCTTGTTCAGACCAAAGGAGAATTCTTTTGCCACTCAGGCTTTTTTCCCCATCCCACAAAGGCTGCAGGAAATGTCGACGCGAAGACTTGTTCTTAGCCAATTCCCAACGCCATTCATACTCATCTAGCCCTTCTTTTAATCTATCGCCGTTGAGGAGGGAGAAACTTAAGTTGTAGTGGACCTCAGCATAGTCAGGTCTCAACGTCAGCGCTTGTTTATAGCTTGCTTCAGCTTCAACTAATCTCCCAAGTTCTTGTAGCGTATTACCTAAGTTATTGAGGGCTTCTGTATGCTCAGGCTTCAGTGATATAGCTTTTTTATAGCTTTCTTCGGCCTCCTCTAATCTGCCTAACAATCTAAGAGTAATGCCTAAGTTGTAGTGAGCCTCGGCATGGTGAGGCATCAACACAATAGCTTTCTTGTAGCTTTCTTCAGCTTCGTCGAGTCTTTCCAGTTTCTTTAGCGTAATACCCAAATTATAGTGAGCCTGAGCATCTTGCGGTGCTAATTGGGCAGAAGTCTGGCTTGGCAATAATGAATCCGCAATTCTTCCCCACTGCCCGTATATGGCACCGAGCGCCTTCCAGCCAAACTGATGCCGAGGGAATTCTTTCGTTATGGATATCGCGAGTGCTTCAGCTTTGCTAAATCTCCCGCTATTATAGAGATCCAAAACCTCACTGACTTGTTCTTGGGAAGGGCTGGAGCTAATTTGATTTTTTTTGTTATTCACCACTTAATACTTTCTTGTCATAATTATCTTTTAAAGAACCATTAATTCTTTCCAAACCTTTAGCGAATTGGCTTGGTTTTAGCCCAATGCGCTCGGCTTCCACCGCATAGTGATCGGTAATGCTGTCCCTTGCCGTCAAAATACCATAAGGCCCGGATGGCATATGAAATAATTCTTGGTCTAAAATTAGATGATCCAATATATGCTCCCTACCGCGAAGATCAAATATATATTCTAATTTAAGGTTGCCCAGACCCTTCCCTACCCCTCCAAGCGAAACGTCCGTTGCAGAGAAACCAGCATTACCAAGATTACGATAGTTGAAATAAGCTTTGCCCGAGTGATCATGCAGGTGGAGCCCAGGTATCAGACCTGATTCTTTGATTAATTTCGTGAATCGTCTAAACAATTCCAAGTTCTCAGCAAGGTCCAGACTGCCGTGAGTATCAGCAAAATACATGAAATCCGCATTTGTTCGAGCCGCAGCGTCACATGCAGATACTAAGTCAATTTCATCGTAGTTGGTTATGTTAAAAATATTTATACTTAATTTACAGTTAGTAAATTTTTTAAGTTCTTCTACAAATCTACATCCTTCTGCAATATCCTCTTTACGTAAGCAAACCCTAATTAATCCTAATTCAGGAAAATGATTCTTGTTTGGGAAATCCTCAACATTATGAGAACAGTAATGGTAGTCGACCATGACCGAGAGTTTTTTCTTGGATATCTGACATGCCAAGGAAAGTAACTCTTCGTCCATAGAGTAAAATGGCCCATCAAACTTACCGCGTTGCTTCCAATATCCTAATTCCACAAAGTCGATTTCTTTAAATGAATTTACGGACTTCAAATATCGTTCAACAAATTCGAATGGCCAATTAAAGCCATTTTGGTGCCCACCATCTCTGAGAGTTACATCAATATATTTCAACGTTCATCTCCGAAAATCCTTGCGAACTTTAAATCTTCAAAATTATCTATCTCTATAGCTTGCATATGATCTAGCGGAAAAAACAGTAATGGTTCAGGCAAACGATTCCGTTGATTCAAAATATCTTCAGCTTTGGAAATGAAGAATGCACCTTTTGAAACAAATATGGATGATAGGTCTTGAGTGCGCTGTACTCGGTCTCTGCAAAAATTTACAGGTTTTGCTTCTGTAGCTTGCTTTAACCAGACAAAATCTTGAACCTCATGAATTGAATGGATTGATTTTGCTTTTGGATCTTTTTGAAGCAAGTCAATGGCGTCAAGTATTGTTTGTTTTTTGAGAAATGGAGACGTTACATGCGTCAATACGACCATCTCAGACCTGTCAATTGTTTTACAAAACTCAAACAGCATATCTTCGACCGGGCTAGAGTCAATATTTTCATTATTTTCCCAGTCAATATGTTTTTGGAGCCTTTCAAATACCTTTATAGATTTCAATTTACTACTGCGCAATTGTTTTATAAATTTTTTACTATCTGTATTGACTGTAACATCTAGACCCTCTAACTCAGAAAGCAGATGCCACCACAAAGGATAGCCATTCAGATCAACAAAATTTTTATCAGGTATTCTCTCAGAATATTCCTTTATTATTGTGAAGATTTTCACGTCAATTATGACCGCCAATAAGTATTATTTTTAGGAATCGTTTACGTACGTGATCTAGTTTAACGAAAAATATGCTTGCATATTACGAGTAGTAGTCCGCTATTTTGTATTTAGATATTTCCGTATTATTCAAAAATTGAGATCTGATATGCAAATGTCTATTTTTCATTTATCAAGGAGAGTATCCGCCCTTGACATATATAAAATATCTACAACCACTTAACGTTTTTATGATCACCAGCTTATTCTTTGGCGGATAGAGCCATTTTTCAAGGAAAATATACCTAAACTAAAGATAGCAATTCATTTTGAGCTTGAAAAAATTCTACAACTCTTATTTTTAGAGTTCACAATATTCAAACCCCGGGATATTTGGTGTTACTGCCTAAATTTCATTCAGAGTAGGTGTGAATATCCTGCCCGCCTCAAATTTAAGTATTGGCATTTTCATTTACTTTCTATCAACGCCCAGCCTTTAAGCTTTAATCAAGGGTATGATTCTTCTGCACAATAATTAAGCCATAAATCCAAAGGGCTGGGCGGATAGCCAGATAGTCTAGTTTAATTAGTTCCTTAAAATATCTCCTGCAATGAAAGTAGTTTTCTTTTTTAGTTGACAGATAGACCCATCAATTGAGTCACACACAGCACCTCAAGAGCCCATGTGTCTCGATGAAATATGTTAGCAGCCGAACAGACTAGATTAGTTAGTAAGTCATCCCAAGGACTTTGTCGCCAATTGGCAGCTTTAGTTGGCGTTCCGATGCTAATGAAAATATCAGCGGTATCACCTACGTTGACACAACCATATCAAGCGCAGCATTGATAGTCAGCGCTCGACACGTTTTATGGTAACGCTACAGCACGGTATAGCTCTGACCTGGCTTAGAAACGCTTTTAATAGCCTTGTTGGTAGAACGTGAAAAATTTGCGATGGTTTCTATCAAAAGTCCTAAAGCAAAAATTTTGCAAACAGCTGATTAAGCAATGTTTAATTTTACTAAATCAAGGAATTAAGCGTGACCCAATCTTTTTGCACAATTACTGTCACAAAGGGCTTAGGCACCTCAAGACTGCACTCTTCTGCTCTACTCTAAAAGGAATGAGATCTCTCTTGTTCCCCCGCCTATAAATATAGAGTCGCGCGGCGTCGCATAGCTCGATGTCATTCTAAGCAGTAACCAATCGACCTTTAACATCAAACTGCATATCTACGAAGCCTTAAACGCTTTTATAATATATAAATCAACGCTTTGCAGCGCTTTTGCTGACTTATAACGTAAAATGGTAAACTCCGAATTCGGTCAGATTCTCCATAATCCAAGCACTAACACGACTTGCCAAGGATTGGTCATATAATATGCCCACAGGACATACAGCAATTATTGGGTGCAGCGATGAGATTATTCAGCTGACCAAAATGCTTTCTTTGTGCGCTGACTCTGATGCTTCGATTCTAATTCAGGGTGAATCGGGGTCTGGCAAGGAAGTTGTGACGCGCGAGCTGCATCGGCTATCTAAACGCTGCAACGAAAGCTTTATTGGAATCAACTGCGCTGCAATTCCCGCGCAACTCCTTGAAAGCGAGCTCTTTGGTCACAAAAAAGGAGCATTTTCTGGAGCGATTGCTGACCGTATAGGGCGTTTCCAGCTAGCCCACCTTGGCACCCTTTTTCTTGACGAAATAGGAGACATGCCGCTAGAGCTCCAAGCCAAGCTGCTCAGGGTGCTCGAAGAAAGAGAAGTTGTGCCGCTCGGCGCCTCTGCGGGTATAACCATCGACGTGCGAATTGTGGCCGCAACTCACCAAGATCTTGAGGGTATGGTAACGAGAGGCGAATTCCGCGAAGACCTTTACCACCGGTTGAATGTCATACCTATTTTGATCCCACCTTTACGACAACGTCGGGCCGATATCCCTGAGCTGTGCCTATATTTTGCAACTAAATTCTCTGATAAGAGGTCAATAAGCTTCACTCCAGAGACCTTGGAGCTGCTCTCTAAGTACGACTGGCCCGGAAACGTCAGGGAAGTCGCCAACCTCGTGAAGCGCCTGAGTGTTCTTTCATCCTCCGACTCCATCGACCTCTACAACATTCCAGATGCATTATTGCCGAAAATGCTACTGGAAATCCGCAATGATTTTGCTTCAAAAGTTAGCTCTCATGACCATCATGTCGAGGGAGAGACTCAAAAAATAAGTCAATCTGCCCCACCCAACGATAGCTCTGATGGGTTTGAGGAAGAGTCTGAACTCCCTCAACCACCAATACCCGCCGAGAAATCTAACGCATGCTCGGCGACTGAAGTTGAACGAATTATCCGACTCTCTCAATCCATCAATCAAATACCAGACTCCGGCATTGAAACGAAAAACTTGCTTCAAGAGATAGAGACAAACCTAATCCGTGCCGCTCTTGACCAAAGTGAAGGCAACGTTTCGCAGGCAGCTAAATTGCTCAAAATTGGCCGCACCACGCTAATTCAAAAGCTTGATAAGCACCGCAATGATTGAGTTTTCCTTACAACACTTAAAGTGCCCTGGTCGCTCAAAGTCACCGATTCATCAGCCAACTACACGTAATTGAATCTCGAAAAGCCCACACCCGATGATTTCGGCCTATGTCTTTCAGTTAAGTGGAAAGAAGAATTCACTGCTCATTAGTCCACATACTGACTTTTATTTATATTTCTTTCAAAAGCCAGCAAACGAGCTGGAAGCCCTATCTTAAAACCCGCTAAGTTACCGGCGTGGCTCTTGAACCCGGCGGAGAACGCCAAAACCTTCACGATTTGTGATGGATCTTGGGTTTCCATGTCCTACATAGGCCATTTCTTGCGATGTTACTGACGATATGACTGCACAGGTAATTCTCGAGGCACAATATCAAAGCCTCAAATATTTGCGGGTGTAAGATAAGTGACAGGTAACCAAGGAAACAAACTTCACTGCCAGCTTTTTCTCTCTATAATACTGATATATATAAAGTTATTTATGTTGGCCTGGTAATTGCTTTATCCAGAATGATTGCAAGTTGGAGTGGATCGATGTACCAGTTAGAAGAGAAAGTTTTCGAGGATAATGCTGACTCACGCGAACAGCCATTTGTTTTCGTCGATGAAAAGAGCATTGCCTTGTTTGAACTCGCATGTAAAGTCGCAAAGACGGCCGTCCCTGTATTAGTCAGCGGCCCCACGGGCGCAGGCAAGGAGATAATCGCTAAAGTAATCCATGAATCCTCGCCAAGGGCAGATGCCTCCTTCGTGGCCCTAAACTGCGCAGCTATTCCAGCTTCTCTGGCTGAGGACATTCTATTTGGTCATGAAAAGGGGGCGTTCACTGGCGCTCACGGAGTTGCAAAGGGCCTTTTCGAACAGGCAAGCGGAGGCACTCTATTCTTGGATGAGATCGGGGAAATGCCCCTAGATCTTCAAGCAAAGCTGCTTAGGGTACTGCAAGAGAAACAGGTAAC
>MDTC01189513.1_pt1 | contig 12267 bp, 9 predicted proteins | sample 811181 | NCBI WGS metagenome assembly MDTC01 (sample SAMN05326644, study PRJNA326480) | marine metagenome | isolation source: seawater | place: Pacific Ocean: North | collected 2011
CCATATTTTTCTGGTTATTATTCAAAGGAAAGTATTTTAGAAAATGCATACTATTCTGATTCTTCAATGGCAACTTTTGCTTATACGATAGGAATTTTAACAGCTTTATTAACTGCCTTTTATTCATGGAGATTACTCTTCATGACCTTTCATGGTGAAACGAGATCCGACAAGAATACTTTTGACCACGCTCATGAATCCCCACTAGTAATGACATTACCATTAGCATTATTAGCTTTTGGTTCTATTTTTGTGGGTATATTTTTTGCTGATTATTATATTGGCAAAATACAATATGTATTTTGGGGAGACTCACTTATTCTTCATGAAGGCAAACATCACTATTTACCTTTTATTCAAGCACTTATAGTAAAAAGTTCAGTGGCTATTGGTGTAATGATGGCCGCACTAATTTATTTTTATAAAAATAATTTATCAAAAAATTTAGCTCACAACTTAGATCCTCTTTATTCTATTTCTTTAAATAAATGGTATGTAGATGAGCTATACAATTCAATTTTTATTAAACCTTATTTTCTGCTTGCAAATTTATTTTGGAAAAGAGGGGATGAAAAAATTATTGATGGGTATGGACCAAATGGTGTTTCTAAAATAGTTGGTTTTACTTCAAATTATTTAAGCCGTTTTCAATCTGGATATTTATATCATTATGCATTTGTGATGTTAGGTGGATTAGTTATAATTTTAACTTGGTTCATATATTATTAATGACTGATATTCCTTTGTTATCTCTAACAATATTCCTCCCCCTTTTAGGTGCTTTGGTAATTCTTTTAATAAAAGAAGATGACAGCTCTCTAAATAATATTAAAAAAGTAGCCTTGTGGACTTCAGTTGGTGTTTTTCTTTTAAGTTTAATGATTTGGCTTCAATTTGATAATAGTAAATCTGGCTATCAATTTGAAGAAAAATTTAGATGGTTCAGTGATTTTAATTTTTATTATCATGTAGGAGTTGATGGAATATCTCTTTTTATGGTTATCCTAAGCACATTCTTAACACCTCTCTGCATTCTATCAAGTTGGGAAAGTATTAAAAAAAGAGTTAAGGAATACATGTTAGCTTTTTTATTTTTAGAGACTGTAATGATAGGTATGTTTGCCTCCATAGATATTTTACTTTTTTATATTTTCTTTGAAGCAGTTTTGATACCTATGTATTTAATAATTGGTATTTGGGGTGGTGATCGAAGAATTTACGCATCTTTTAAATTCTTTTTGTATACCTTGCTTGGCTCTGTACTAATGCTAATAGCTATTGTTGTTATTTATCAAATAACCAACTCTATGAGTATATTAGAATTGCAGGGAAATTACTTTACAAGAAATATTCAGCTATACCTATGGCTGGCTTTCTTCGCATCTTTTGCAGTAAAAATACCTATGTGGCCTTTTCACACTTGGTTGCCAGATGCTCACGTACAAGCACCAACCGCCGGATCAGTAATATTAGCTGGAGTGCTTTTAAAAATGGGAGGTTATGGTTTTATTAGATTTTCACTTGGTATGCTGCCTGAAGCATCAGAGTATTTTTCTCCTATGGTGATGACATTAAGTATAATTGCTGTCATTTATACTTCATTAGTTGCACTGGCTCAAACCGATATAAAAAAACTAATAGCTTATTCTTCAGTTGCCCATATGGGTTTAGTAACTATAGGAATTTTTATTGTAAACCCTCAAGGTCTTGAGGGTGCAATGGTTCAAATGATTAGCCATGGAGTAGTATCTGGAGCGCTATTTCTATGTGTAGGTGTCATCTATGATAGAATGCATACAAGAGATATTAATTTTTATGGTGGTTTAGTAAATAGAATGCCTATTTACGCAACTGTATTTATGATATTTATGCTTGGCTCTGTCGGTTTGCCAGGTACAAGTGGCTTTGTTGGAGAATTTTTGGTTATAGTTGGCGCATTTAAGTATTCAAGTTTTGTAGTGATTGGAGCTGCTTCAGGAATTGTATTATCAGCAGTTTATATGCTTTATTTATACAAAAGAATTATATTTGGTGTGATCGAAAATGAGAAATTAAAGGAAATATCAGACCTAAATCTTAGAGAAAAATCTATACTGATACCATTAGCGGTAGCAGTAATTATTATAGGTATTTTCCCAAATATTTTTATAGACCCAATGAGATTATCTTTAGAATTAATTATATCTAACTATGAGATAGCTAATGGAAAATAAATTAATAAATATTTTATTTGTTCCTGAGGTAAGTCTTGCAATACTTGCTATTGCTTGTTTGATGTATGGGTTATTTTCTAAAAGTAATTCTTTTAATAAAGCAACTAATTTTGCTATTGTATCTCTGTTTTTTGTTAGTTTCTTAGTTTACTTTGACTTCACTACAAATTTTGCTTTATTTGAAAAATTTTTTTCAAATAGCACATTTACCAAATTTTTTAAAATACTTACAACTTTAGGGGCAGCCGCTTCTCTAATTATTTCTAAGAATTATTTTATTGATACTAAGATTAGTAAATTTGAAATTCCAACATTACTTCTTTTTTCTACTTTGGGTATGATGCTAATGATTAGTTCAAAAAACTTAATGATGATGTATTTAGCTATAGAGCTTCAAAGTTTATCTCTTTATGTAGTTGCATCAATAAAAAGAAATTCTTTAGAATCAGCTGAGTCAGGTGTGAAGTATTTTATCCTAGGAGCACTATCCTCAGGAATATTGCTATATGGGTTTTCTTTAGTTTATGGTTTCACAGGACAAACCTCTTTTGATGAAATTTATATTTCTTTATCTCAGATTGATAAATTACCTATTGGTCTCATTTTTGGTTTAGTTTTTATTCTTGTTGGACTTGCTTTTAAAATATCTGCTGTCCCTTTTCATATGTGGACACCAGATGTCTATGAGGGAGCTCCAACTTCTATAACAGCTTTCTTTGCTATAGTTCCAAAGTTAGCAGCAATTGCATTAATTTTTAGATTTTGTTTAGAACCTTTTAATAATTTTTATTCTGAATGGACTCAGGTAATTTTCTTCTTATCTCTAGCCTCGATGTTTTTGGGTGCTATAGCAGCAATAGCTCAAAAAAATTTAAAACGTCTACTTGCTTATAGCTCAATAGGTCATGTTGGATACGTTTTAATTGCCTTAGTTGCTGCAAGTGATCAAGGCATTAAAAGTGCTTCAATATATATGTTTATTTACCTTATTATGAATATTTCAGTTTTTGCTATTTTACTATCTCTAAAAAAATCAGATAAATATGTAGAGAAAATTGATGAATTGAGGGGCTTAAGTAAATCTAATCCTGTTATCAGTGCTTCGCTGGCAATAATAATGTTATCAATGGCGGGAATACCTCCTTTTATTGGTTTTTTTGGAAAGTTTTACGTTTTTATTGCTGCTATTGATAGTCAGCAATATATTTTGGCTGTTTTAGGTGTTTTAGCTAGTGTTATTTCAGCTTTTTACTATTTAAGAATTATTAAAGGGATTTATTTTGATGAAGCCATTGAAGGTGAGAACTTTGATTTCAATATAAATACTCAAGCAAGAGCAATTTTATTAACTTTAATGTTTATAATAACTTTCTTTATTCTTTATCCATCTATGCTTACAAGTATTGTATCAGGCATATCCTTAATTTAGTGAAATTATCAAGTAGAATAGAAGATATTTTATCTTCCAATGACTTTCAATTAATTCATGTGGAGTCAGTAGAGTCTACAATGACCTCAATTAAAAAATTTTTTGGTAGACAAAATATTTGTATGATTGCAGACGAACAAATATCAGGTATTGGAAGACGGGGTAATGAATGGATAAGTCCAAAAGGAAATATTTATGTGTCTTTTCTAATAAAATATAATTTATCTATTGAAAATCATTTTCTTTTTAGTGCATTAGTGGCAAATTCAATCATTAAATTCTTAAACAAATACATTCATAAAAATATAAAAATAAAATGGCCTAACGATATAATCATTAATAAAAAAAAAATTGCTGGCATAATGACAGAGATAGTTGAATATAATAATATCAAATATATTATAATTGGAGCTGGAATAAATATTTTAAATTCTCCTAAAATTAAAGATTATAAAACTTGTTGTTTAAATGATTATAAGGCCAGTTTAAACTTTGAGAATGTTTTGATAAATTTTTTTGATTCATTTTTTGATGAATATAAAATGATGACTAATGAAAAATACAATCAAATATTTAATTTATTTAAAAATCAAATGAGTCATATTGGATCAAGGATAAATATACTCTTTCCTAATGGTGATGTTAAAGAAGTTTTATTAAAAAATTTAAATTATGATGGATCTATTAATGTAAAAGAGGGTGATACAGAGTTAAATATATTTTCAGGTAGGATTATTAATGATTTTAATTGATGTTGGTAATACAAATATAGTATTTGCATTAAGTGCTAATAAAAAAATTAAAAAAATAAATCGTGTAGATACCCATGCACCAATAAAGAACTTTAATAAAATTGTTTCAAAAATTATTGACAGTTTTTTAAATGAAAATTATTTAAAATATTCTAAGTTTGCAATTATTGCTTCTGTAGCACCTAATATCAATACTTCTATAATTAAAATTTTAAAAATTTATAAAGTAAAAGTTTACGTGCTTAAGCCAAAAGATGTATTATCTTATTTAAAGATTGATTATAATATTGATGAAATTGGCGCCGATAGAATAGCAAATTCAGTTGCAGTAATTAATAATAAAATAAAAAATAGTATTGTTATTGATTTTGGAACTGCAACTACATTTGAGGTTTTAAAAAATGGGCGATTTTTGGGAGGTTTGATATTTCCTGGAATTGAATTATCTAAAAAAAGCCTTATAAATAATACTTTTCTTTTGAAAAATACTAAAATTACTAGAACTAAAAAAATAGTTGCTAAATCTACCAAGTGTTCAATTCAATCTGGTTTTTACTGGGGTTATGTATCTGCCATAAACGGTATTATAAAAAAAATTATTAATGAAAAAAAATTTAAACCTAAAATCATTCTTACAGGAGGGCTAGCAAAAATATTTAAAAATGATATTAAGCCAAAACCTATTGTTAATTCAAATCTAACCCTAGAAGGCCTTCAAGTTATTGGATCACTTTATTATGCTAAAAAAAAATAATAACTTAAAAATATACGAAAAAGGTCTTTTTTTTCTTTCACTTGGAGGAATAGGGGAGATTGGTGCAAATTGCTACTTATATTGTTGTGATGGCAAATGGATTATGATTGATTTAGGTTTATCTTTTGCTGATGAGCAGTTTCCAGGTGTAGATTTACTAGTCCCAAAAATTAAATTTATTGAGGACATTAAAGATAATCTTGAAGCAATTATTATAAGTCATGGCCATGAAGATCATGCTGGAGCAGTTGCTTATTTAGCTGATCATATTAAATGCCCTGTATATGCATCAAGTTTTGCAAAACTCTTAATTGAAAACAGATTAAAAGAATTTGGCAAGTTGGACAGTATTGACTTAATTGAGTTTGATTCCTCCCAAAATTTATCATTTAATAATTTTAATTTAAAATTTATTGATACGACACATTCTATCCCTCAACCTCAGGCAATAGTGATTGAGACAAACTATGGTAATTTATTACATACAGCTGACTGGAAGATTGATGATAAGCCAACTTTGGGAAGTATTTTTTCAAAAAATAGTTTTATTGATTTAGGAAATGAAGGAGTTTTGGCTTTGATAGGCGACTCTACAAATGCTGATGTACCTGGTTATTCTGGATCAGAAAGTGAAGTAAAAGAGCAATTACAACAAATTTTTTCAAGGTATATAAATAGAATAGTTGTTACATGCTTTTCATCAAATATTGCAAGAATTATTAATATTGTTAATGCAGCAAAAAAAAATAATAGGAAAATTGCTTTAATAGGCAGGAGTATGAAAAAGAATATTGATGCAGCAATTAAATCTGGATTAATTGATGATAGCAATATTTTTATTTCAGAAGAAGAAGCATCTTTAATTCCTAAAGAGCATCTTGTTATTATTTGCACAGGTAGTCAGGGTGAAAAAAGATCTGCTTTGTATAGAATTGCATACAATTCACATCGTAATATTCATTTAGAAAAAGATGATGTAGTTATTTTCAGTTCAAGAGATATACCGGGAAATGAAAAATCTATTAATTCTTTAAAGAATTTATTGATTAGACAGAGGGTGGAAATTCTTACTGCAGATGATGATTTGGTTCATGTTTCTGGTCATGGTCATGCAGAAGAAATTAAGCAAATGTATAATTGGACTAAACCTTATATATCTATACCTGTTCATGGTGAACCTATGCATTTAGCTTCACATAAAAAAATTTCAGAAGCATCACAAGTTCCTATTACAAAAATTTTACAAAATGGAAAATGTTTAAAAATCGCGCCTGGAGATTGTGCTATAGTAGATAACATTGATACAGGAAAGCTTATCGTTGAAGGAAAATATTTATATGATTCTGACTCAGATTTTATAAAGGATAGAAGAAAATACTCATTTGAGGGGGTAGCGATGATTTCTGTTCTGTTAAATGAAGATTACTCAATAGGTAAAAATATTCAATTAAGTTTAATTGGACTTCCTAATGAAGAGCTGTATTTAATTAAAGAAGATTTTAAAAATGAATTTGTAAAAAATTTTTTAAAATTAAAAGAAGACCAAAAGTCTTCAGATCAAAATGTAACTGATATAATTAGAAAAAGCCTTAAATTTGTTTTAAAAAATATTTTACAAAAAAAACCTGAAATACAAATCCATTTAATTAGAAAATAATGCAATTATTTTCTTATTTCTTATTTTTTGTCGTTATTTGGTGGATTTTGTTTTTTATATTTCTTCCGATAAAAAATGAAACTTCAACAGAATGGCAAAAGGGCAATGCTAACAGCGCTCCTTCAAAGAGCTATCTATTAATAAAAGTAATAATTACTACAGTTTTGTCTTTTATTATTTTAATTACTTTAATATACTTTGATTTAGATTTAGCTTTTATATTCAAAAAATGAAATATTCAGAATTTTTTATACCAACTGTAAAAGATGTTCCCAATGATGCAGAAATAATATCTCATAAATTAATGATCAAAGCGGGTATGATAAAACAATCAAGTGCTGGCATATATTCATGGCTACCTTTAGGGCTTAAAGTGCTAAAAAATATCGAGAAAATTGTTAGGGAAGAGCAAAATAATGCAGGGGCAAATGAAATGTTAATGCCTACTATTCAGTCTGCTGATTTATGGATCAAATCAGGGAGATATGATGATTATGGAAAGGAAATGCTAAGAATTTCGGATAGAGGTGGAAGAGAAATGTTATATGGTCCAACGAATGAAGAATTGATAACAGATATCTTTCAAGCTTACGTGACCTCTTATAAGGAGCTTCCAAAAAACTTATATCACATACAGTGGAAATTTAGAGATGAGGTTAGGCCACGATTTGGAGTGATGCGAGGTAGGGAATTTTTAATGAAAGATAATTATTCTTTTGATTTAAATGAGGAAACTGCAAAAATTTCATATAACAATATGTTTAAAGCTTATATTAAAACTTTTTTGAGAATGGGATTAACACCAATTTCTCTAAGAGCTGAAACAGGTCCTATAGGTGGGAACTTAAGCCATGAGTTTCAGGTTTTAGCAAATACTGGTGAGAGCACATTGTATTATGATAAAGAATTAGAGAGTTTAGATTCCAAAAGTGTTGACCCTGATAAATTACAATCCTACTATGCTGCTGTTGATGACAAACATAGTGATAAAGACTGCCCAATTCCAAAAAAAGATCTAAAAATTTCAAAAGGAATTGAGGTAGGTCATATATTTTACTTTGGAACAAAATATTCAGAAAAATTAAATGCATATGTTCAAGATAGTAATGGTAAAAGAGTGCCTGTGCATATGGGTTCATATGGAATTGGAGTCTCAAGATTAGTAGGAGCTTTAATTGAGGCAAATCACGATGAAAGAGGGATAAAATGGCCTAAATCTGTTGCTCCATTTAAATTAAGTATTTTAAATTTAATGCCAGATGATCAAAATTGTAACACAAAATCACTAGAGTATTATTTATTTTTTATGAGTGAAAATATTGACACACTATATGATGATAGAAACTGCAGCATTGGTAAAAAATTATCTGATAATGAATTAATAGGCACGCCATTACAAATAATAATTGGAAAAAGGGATTTGGCCGCAGGTGTAGTAGAAATTAAAGATAGAATAAAGTATAAAACAGAGAAAGTTCAGATTGATAATGTTAAGAAAGTTGCTTTACAAAAACTTAAATCTTAATGCTTTCTAAATCAGAGATTTTAATAACAAAACGTTTCTTATTTTCAAAAAAAACTGAAGGTTATGTTTCAATATTTTCATGGTTTTCTATAATTGGAATAGCGTTAGGAGTAGCGTCAATAATTATAGTTATGTCAGTAATGAATGGCTTTAGAACAAATTTAACAGAAAGATTAATAGGAGTTAATTCACATTTGAATATATATTCTTTTAATGAAAAAATAAATTTAGAAGAAATTAATAAATTAAAAAAAAATTTAGATTCCAAAGATTATGATAAGCTATTAACTTCAATTGAAACACAGGGATTAGTTGTAAATAATAAAATATCAAAAGGAGTTATAATTAGAGGCTATGAAGATTTTAATTTAAATCATTATTTATACAATAAAATAATTACGGAAAAGTTATTTGCTATTAATTTTGATGAGATTGTAATTGGTGATGCATTGGCAAAAGAACTAAAATTAAAAATAGGAGATAAGTTAAAATTAGCCATCCCAAAAACTGACAAATCTTTATTAGGAGATATTCCGAGATTTAAAACATTAACAGTTAAAGGTATTTTTGATTTTGGTATGTATGAATATGACGTTGGTCTTGTATTCATTTCTCTAGAATTAGCTCAGAGATTATTGTTATATAAAAATAATTATTTTAATAGAATAGAGTTTTATTTAAAAAATCCTTTATTAGTTGATAAATTTAAGAAACAGATAGACTTAAATATAACAAATAAAAGTTTGAGTCTTTATTCTCTTTCATGGGTAGAAAGAAACTCATCTTTAATGAATGCTTTAAAAGTTGAAAAAAATGTTATGTTTTTAATTCTTAGTTTAATAATCGTTGTTGCATCTATGAACATTATTTCAGGTTTAGTAATTTTTGTTAAAGAAAAAAATAAAGATATTGCCATACTTAAAACATTAGGATTTAGAAAAGCAGAAATTTTAAAGGTATTTTTTCTTATTGGATTAACTATTGGTTTAATAGGTACAGTTTTTGGAACTTTTTTTGGTATAATTATAACGGAAAATTTAAAGTATATACAAAAAGTTCTTGAAAGCCTTTTAGAAACTCAGCTATTTTCAGAAGAGGTTTACTTTTTATCAACACTTCCCTCAGATATAAAGTATGAAGAGGTGTTTTTTGTATTTTTTATATCTTTAATAATAACTATATTATCAACAATATTTCCAGCAATTAGAGCATCAAATATTGATCCAGTTAACATTTTAAAAAATGAATAATTTAATTGAAATAAATAATCTAAATAAGAGATTTAATCTACTTAATGATCATGAATTATTAATATTTGAAAATCTAAATTTTTCTATAACAAAAAATAGCATTAGCTCCATAGTAGGTCCGTCTGGTTGTGGAAAGTCTACATTTCTAAATATTTTAGGACTTTTAGACTCAAATTTTGAAGGTCAATTTTTATTTGAAGGCAAAGAAACAAAAACTTTAAGCAACAATCAGTTAAGTAGTGTCAGAAATAAAAAGGTAGGTTTTATCCATCAATTTTTTAATTTAATTCCAGAATTAAGCGTTTTAGAAAATATTATTTTACCGGGATTAATATGTAGAAATAAAGAAGAGATCGTTAATAACGAAGCATGTGAATTATTACGCACATTTGGAATATTGGATAAAAAAGATATTAAACCAAATAAATTATCAGGGGGAGAGCAGCAGCGTGTTGCATCTGCACGAGCGCTTATTAATAAGCCTGATTTGATATTGGCTGATGAAATGACTGGAAACTTAGATGAAGATACATCCGATGAGATCATTAATTTTTTTTTAAAATTTATTAAGAATAATAAAATATCTCTTCTTTATGTAACACATAACCAAAAATATGCAGATATGGCAAATAATAAATATGAATTTAATAATAAGAAATTAATACTAAAATGAATAAACCATTTATTCATCTAAGATGTTTATCATCATATTCTCTTTCAGAGAGTACACTTAAGATCAAAAAATTAGTTAGTCTAGCTAAAAAAAATAATCTTCCAGCTCTTGCAATTACAGATAACAATAACATGTTTGGAGTTTTTGAATTTGCACAAGAATGTGTAAGTAATAATATTCAACCCATAATAGGTACTTCTATAAATTTATTAGATATTAAGGAAAAGGACAAAATATCACAAATATCTTTTCTAGTAAAAAATGAAATTGGTTATAAAAACTTAATTTATTTAAGTTCAATATCTTATTTAAAAAAAGAAACCGATATTGGCATAACAATTAAAGATTTGGAAAATCATTCTGAAGGGCTTTTTTGTTTTTTGGGTGGGGAGTATAATCCTCTTATGATTCTACAAAACGAGAATAAAAACACTGATGAATTTATCAATATATTTAAAAAGTTATTTAAAAATAATTTTTTATTTGAGCTTCAAAGAATTAATGATCTAGAAATTGACTCTTTTGAGAGCTTTTTAATAAACAAATCAAATCAATTTAATATTCCATTAATTGCTACAAATAATATTAAGTTTGGAGAAAAAGAAGAGTTTGCAGCTCATGATGCTTTATTATGTGTTGCTCAAAAAACAACAATTAATAATGGCAGTAGAAAAACATCAAATAATCAAATAGCTTTTAAAAATGATGAAGAAATGCATGAGTTATTTTCAGATATTCCTGAAATTGTCGAAAATAATTACAATGTTGCAATATCTTGTAGTTATTATCCAAAAGAAGTTACACCAAAACTTCCAAAATTTAAAAATAACCTAAATTTATCGGAAAGTCAGCTATTGATTAAAATATCAAAAAGTGGATTAAGTAAAAAAATTGAAGAAAATAAAATTCAAGAAAAAAAACAATACGAAAATAGATTAAATTTTGAAATTGAAATTATAAACAAGATGGGTTTTGCAGGTTATTTTTTAATAGTCTCAGACTTTGTAAATTGGGCGAAAGAAAATAAAATTCCAGTTGGTCCTGGAAGAGGCTCTGGAGCTGGAAGTGTAGCTGCTTGGTCTCTAGGTATTACTGACTTAGATCCTATAAAATACAGTCTTCTATTTGAAAGATTTTTAAACCCAGAGAGAGTTTCAATGCCAGATTTTGATATAGATTTTTGTCAAATTCGAAGAGATGAGGTTATTGATTATGTTAATAAAAAATATGGTAGTGAATCTGTTGCACATATAATTACATTTGGAACTCTTGCATCTAGGGCTGCTGTAAGAGATATTGGTAGAGTTTTAGAAGTTCCTTATGGAGAGGTTGATTCATTTGCTAAATTAATTCCATTTAATCCTTCTAATCCTCTTACACTTGCTGAGTCTATTAAATCTGAAAAATCTCTAAGAGATATAATTGATACAGATGAAACTCTTTCCAATGTTGTTGATATCAGTTTAAAACTTGAGGGTGTACATCGTCATGCTTCTACACATGCTGCTGGTGTAGTTATAGGTGATACTAGTTTATCTAATGTAGTGCCATTATACAAAGATCCAAATACTGAAACGAATGCTACGCAATTTTCAATGAAATATGTTGAAAAAGCTGGCTTAGTAAAATTTGATTTTTTAGGTTTAACTACTTTGTCAATAATTAATGAATGTGTAGATTTAATTAAAAAAGAAAATCCTAATTTTTTACTTAAAGATATTCCACTTGATGATTCTTTAACTTTTCAGCAATTAAGTAGAGGAAGTGCCATTGGTGTATTTCAGTTAGAAAGTAATGGAATGAGTAGTGTTTTAAAACAATTACAACCAGATAAATTTGAAGAAATTATAGCTGTAGTAGCTCTATTTCGTCCTGGACCTATGGATAATATTCCATCTTTTTGTAATAGAAAGCACGGCAGGGAAGTAATTGACTATATTCACCCAATGCTTGAGGATGTTTTAAAAGAAACATATGGCATTATTGTTTATCAAGAGCAAGTAATGGAAATAGC
>MDTC01163651.1_pt1 | contig 12266 bp, 19 predicted proteins | sample 811181 | NCBI WGS metagenome assembly MDTC01 (sample SAMN05326644, study PRJNA326480) | marine metagenome | isolation source: seawater | place: Pacific Ocean: North | collected 2011
CTCCACCAGATTCAAGACTTCAACATTTCACATTTAGTAGGGGGTTTTCAGCGAAATATGCACTTTTCTCAATAAACGCAGTACTGCGAGTATGTTTCCAAGATATCAATGATATCAATTTCTGATAACCTACGTTATCGGAAACAAAACAAGCGTATTTTTCACTATTTTCAATCGATAATATGTTTTTTGAATCGTAATGATATATATTGAAAAATATAATTGTTCTAATCAATTGCATATCTATTGACTCTTAGAATCAATACACACTATTAGAATTTACAATCTCTCCATTCTTTAGCGTATAGTTCACTGGAGATGTACCCGGAGTTTGGCACCATGAGTCGGCAGAAGATGACCATAGAATATTCAAGTCTGCAATCCTACCTTCAGCAATTACTCCCCTAATATCGCCACCATCTTGGAACATTGTCGAAGCCGGATTCCTCGTGACCGCCGCTAGTGCTGCAATCGGATCAATACCTATTCTGTGAGTGGCCAAGCTCCCTATCATCGGGAGTGATGTAATTGGGCAATTTGGATTGAAATCAGTAGCAAATGAAAATGGCCAATCCTCCTCAATACATTTCTTAATTGGTAGATCGAGAGCATTTCCCAGCACATATGGAGTGCCGGGAAGAAACGTTTGGACTGTTCCCGATTCAGCAGCACTAATTCTTGAATCTTCATTCGAGCATGCAACATGATCAGCACTAACCGAACCTAGTTCTGATGCTAATTGCAAACCACCACTATCAACAAACTCGTCCACATGAAGTCTAGAATCTAGACCAAAAGAACTCGATGCGGCCACTATTTCTTCAGTCTGCTCATTTGTAAACCACCCATCTTCACAGAAAACATCCACCCACTTGGCCAATGATAACTCAGAAATTATTGGTAATTGTTCAGAGATAAGATGCTGCACGTACTCTTCTCTATTCATCTCCTTGGGGAAGTCATGCGCACCTAGCCAAGTGGCTCGAACGTCACAGGGGGATGTCCTGTCAATTACAGAAATTGCCTCAAGAAGCTTAACTTCAGAGTCCAAATCCAAACCATATCCGCTCTTTGCTTCCATTGAAGTAGTCCCATTTTTCAATGCTGAATTTAATCTTCTTAGACCACTCTCGACAAGTTGTTTTTTCGGTGCGCTACGAGTACTATTCACTGTCTTCATTATCCCGCCGCCAATTTGTGCGATTTCCTTGTATGACTTGCCCGATATTCTCATTGCTAACTCATTTGACCTGTCTCCGGACCAAACCAGATGTGTATGGGAGTCTACGAATCCCGGTACTACCGACTTCCCGCCGACATCAACCACCCTTGTTCCGCTTTTTTCGCCCTCCGTTGGATACCAAGGTGCAAACTCTGCAACTAACTCTTGCATTGGACTAATCTTCTGGATCTTTCCAAACTCAATGAGAATGCCCATCCCAGGAGGAAAAATGAGGGACTCCCTATCCAACATTCTATTTCCAGATAGGGGGAATTCATCATCACCCGTAGAGAGATGCGCAACTTCTCCACAATTGTATAAGAGTGTCTTCATGATGGCTGCAGGTTCCGATAGTTGAAAGAACTCGCGCTCTTGGGTGCCTTCATGAGGGGCATTATTCTAGGCATTGAAAGTACGGCACATACTTTCTCTTTTGGCAGTGTTAGTACTGAAGGTGAGCTCTTCCCATCTTATTCGTCATTATTCCGGCCCGAAGAGGGAGGCATTCATCCTCGTGAAGCTGCTGATCATCACTCTGAGTCAACATCCAAATTACTCAATAAACTCTCGAGCAATAGAGATTTTTCTTGGGACTCCATAGTTGCAGTGGCATTTAGCCAAGGACCAGGACTAGGTCCATGCCTTCGTGTTGGTGCTTCGGTGGCAAGAACACTTGCAACACGACTTTCTGTACCACTTCTAGGTGTGAATCACTGTGTCGCCCACATAGAAGTTGGTAGGAATCAGACCGGTTGTATAGACCCAGTTCTACTATATGTTAGTGGAGGAAACACTCAGGTAATAGCTAGAGCGGATGGGAGATACCGTGTTCTGGGTGAAACACTGGATATCGGTATTGGAAACATGTTGGATAAGTTTGCTAGATCTCAGGGACTCCCCTTCCCGGGTGGCCCGAAGATCGAACAACTAGCTTTGACTCATTCCAATATGGGCCCCCAGTCACTAGAGGGGGTAACTCTTCCTTATGGGGTTCATGGGATGGATATGGCTTTTTCAGGAATGCTCACCTCTGCTATTCAGAAGATTTCTGAGGGATTATCTATGGAACAAGTCTGTTGGTCCCTCCAGGAACATTCGTTCGCAACATGTGTCGAAGTTGCAGAGAGAGCATTAGCACATACAGGAAAGTCCGAACTACTTCTCGGCGGAGGTGTAGCGTGCAATGAGAGACTTAGGAAAATGAGTCAAACGATGTGCGAAGAAAGGAGTGCTCATTGCTATTGGCCAGAGAAGTCATTCTGTATCGATAATGGTACAATGATTGCAGAGCTAGGTCGTAGAATGCTTGAATGCGGTATAGAAACTAAGATTATGGATAGCGCCATCGATCCATCACTCAGGACTGATAACACTATAGTGGTATGGCAATAATAATCACGAACTCTTATGAGAGTCCGTCCAACCGGTAATCTGAGGATTGATTGGAAAGTGCAGAGGAGACGTAGGAAGAAGGCCGCCCCGAAGAATATTTTCGGGTCTGTTCCACAAGCTACTCAGAAGTCTAAGCCAAGTAGTCCATCCAGCATTAAGCTACCCAAGGTGAGAGCTCAGATAGCCCCTCCTCCTTCAGTCCCTGGTTCTAAGAAAAGGGAAGAGGCACCAGTTCCAACTGTAAAGGAACCCATAGCTGAAATCACAAAAAAAGAGGCCATAAAACCTGTTTCTGAGGAGACATCCATCGAAAATCCTCAATCTGTAGAAACTCAGCAAACTATCACGGAAGAGAAAGGAGATGAGCACATTTTACAGGAGCAGATTCTTGGCAAAGGATCTAGCAAAGAGATCGTACACAAGAAGAAACCCATTCCATCTGAAAAAATTACCGAAGAGCAAGATGGAGGCAAGAGTCTGAAGGCACGACAGATCATCCAGAACAGTATGCTCAAAGCCTCAATTGCTGTAGAAGTGGCAAAAACACAGAAGAAAACACAGAAGAAAATACAGCAAAAGCCTGCAGAAGCCCCAAAGAAGCCACAGAGGAAGTTCAGAAACAAGACCTCGTCGTATCAGCCAGCAAATAGAGCTCGTAGACTAGACAGGAGTAGGCACATGGAGTACAAGTACGAAATGCGCGGACTACTGTCGAAATTAGGAATAGAAGAGGAGTACCGATCAAACCTCCTTGCCACTATTTGGGCCAGGGGTGAAAGGCAAACAACGATGGAGGCAAAGGAATTCTTGAAAGAAAAACTAGACGAGGGGATAATCGACGACGATCAAATGATATCACTCGAAAAGATAGTTGACGGTTATACAGTTCGAAGATGATATCTGAGAATGGTTCATGGGTTGAAACCCTCTGGGTATAACGTGGTAGAAAAGATGGACAGCAGCGATGATACGCCCACTAAATCTTCAGGGATGCCACCATACCGCCGAGGCATTCACGTCGGGATGTACAGAGATAGACTTTGGACAATGAGGCAATATGCCGGTTTCTCCTCGGCTGGGAACACAAACAAACGTTTCAGAAAGTTACTCGATAGCGGTCAGACAGGCCTCTCGATAGCATTTGATCTGCCTACACAACTCGGTCTCGACTCAGATGACGAGCTCTCCGCCGGAGAAGTTGGAAAGGTTGGAGTCTCTATCGACTCAATCCACGATATGAGGGAGTTATTTTCTGACATAGATATGGGTTCTATCTCTACTTCAATGACGATAAACGCACCAGCAACAACTCTGCTGGCATTGTACATCGCAGTGGCCGAAGAAAAGGGAATCCCCGTAGAACAACTATCAGGAACGGTGCAGAATGATATTCTGAAGGAATATATCTCTAGGGGACTTTACATCTTCCCTCCCGAACCCTCAATTCGGCTGACTACGGACCTCATGTCTTGGTGTAATATCAATGCACCCAGATGGAATACAATTTCAATTAGTGGATATCACATGAGGGAAGCGGGTTGCACGGCATCGCAGGAAATTGCCCTAACACTAGCGAATGCAATCTTCTATTCTCGTATGGCAATTGGGGCAGGAATGAAGATTGATGATTTCGCCCCTAGGATGTCTTTCTTCTTCGCCTGCCACAATAATTTCATCGAGGAGATCAGTAAGTTCAGGGCGGCAAGGCAATTGTGGTACGAATTAGTAGAGGAAGAGTTCGCCCCCAATAATCCAAAATCCTCACAGTTGAGATTCCATACACAAACATCAGGTGTTACACTAACGGCACAACAACCGATGAACAATGCTGTCAGAGTGGCATATCAGGCTCTTTCTGCTGTATTTGGGGGGACTCAGTCACTTCATACGAATAGCTATGATGAGGCATTGGGGCTGCCCACGGAAGACTCAGCAAAACTAGCTTTACGCACACAGCAGATCATCGCCGAGGAATTGGGCATCACTGATTTTGTAGATCCACTCGGCGGGTCTTCGGCTATTGAGGGAATTACTGATGATTTGATCAAAGAAGCTCGTTCAATAATTCACGATATACGGAATCTGGGCGGTGCAATGAAGTGTGTTAAGGCCGGATTTCAACAAAGGATGATCCATGAAAGTGCATGGGACCATCTTCGCAGGGTTGAGGGCAAGAACGAACTTGTAGTCGGGGTCAACTCTCATATCGACGAGTCGGAACCAGATTTTGAAGGACTCATACTCGACTCTGATGAGGCAAACTCACAGATTTCACGATTAATTGAGATGAAGGGGAATAGGGATTCTGAGTCAGTAAAAGACTCACTGTCGGTCTTGAGGCGTTGCTGCAGAGACGGCTCCAACATTATGCCCCCGATCATTTCTGCCGTCAAAGCAGAGGCAACGGTGGGAGAGGTCAACAGTGTTTTGAGGGAGGAGTTCGGAACATGGGTCGCCCCAAGTGGTGTTTGAATGGCCGGCGGATCCGTAAATCACATTGGAATTGCGACACCATCGCTCGATAAATCAATGGAATTATGGTCGAAATTGGGATTCATTCCATCTGCTGACAAGATTAGTGAAGATCAAGGTGTCAAAATCCGCTACTTGCATGGTACGGGAAAAACTAGAATAGAATTGCTGGAACCTCTTTCCTCGGAAACTCCAGTGGGCCGCTTCATTGAACTTAGGGGCCCTGGTGTTCAGCAGATTGCCATAGATGTGGATAATATCGAGTCCATGATTTCTGATTTGGTTAGCATAGGGGTCAGGATGGTTTCGGAAGTGCCAGCAATTGGCTCGGACGGGCACCGAATCGCCTTTGTCCATCCTTCATCCGCAGGAGGCGTTCTTATAGAATTGGTAGAATCTCCCAAGTGAGAATCATCAAAAAGCATACCCAACTCGCAACATCATGATTACTTCATTGCAGAGATTCAATACATTGGACGCAACAACTGCTACGGAAATTGAGTTAGAACGTGACTTCATCAGAGACACACTTGAGGTTCTGAGGGGTACTGGTGAGATTTCCAATGATGCATTTCTTGATGCAGGGACCATCCAAGGGGGCCTTTCACTTCTACTGAACCTCATTTCACAAGGTATTCCAGAAGATGAGGCAAATAGTCAATTAAACAGCCTGAAGAAAAGGGCGGGTGCCCTTGAAAACAAATACCCAGGTCTAGACGAAAAGGTTGAGAAAATACGAAAGTAATATCCCAGTATTACTCCAGTAATATTATATCTACACTCAATTAGGCGTAGATATGCCTAAGATTAGCCTAGACATGCCAAATGAAATCGTTTCCGATCTCAAGTATCACGTAGGAGATACAAAGAAATTCGTCAGTTTAGCCGACGCGATCAGAACTGCTTGCAGGAAAATGTTGGACCAATTAGATGAAATCGACTCAAGGCACGATAGGTGAACAAATGAAAATTCCAGACAGGGAAGATGCGATTAATGCAGTCGATGTTTTAGTTCGTTACATAGAACAGTGCGGAAAAGATCTCCGAGAGGGACTAGAAAAAACGCCTGAGAGAGTAATCAAGTCATACGAAGAGATATTCCGCGGATATTCACAGGATGCGGGCGAAATTCTAGATTCAACATTCAATGCTGAGGGATATGATGGCATAGTTCTACTTAGGGACATGGAATTCCATAGCACCTGCGAGCATCATCTACAACCATTCTCAGGTAGGGGCCATATCGCTTACATCCCTGTAGAAAGGATAGTCGGGATTAGTAAGCTCGCGAGACTATTGGACATGTACTCGATGAGGCTCCAGAACCAAGAGAGGATTACACAATCCATAGCCAACGACATCGTGGAACATCTGAGTCCCCTGGGTTGCGCAGTCATCCTCGAGGCGCAGCACGGTTGTATGAAGTGCAGAGGCGTAAAGAAGCAGAACTCAGTAATGACAACTAGCGCTATGAGAGGCGTATTCTTTGATAGGGGAGATGCAAGATCAGAGCTCCTGCAATTAATTAGAAGTCAATCGGTTCAGGGGTGATTATCTGCAGACATATCCAATCGTAGAGATTTTCCATTCGGTTCAGGGAGAGGGATTTCACTGCGGTATCCCTCATGTTTTCATCAGGTTTGGAAACTGCAACCTTAGGTGTGAATGGTGTGACACCGACTTCATGACCTTTGAGGAGATGAGTGTCGACTCCATTGTTGAGGAAGTACTCGGATATGGATGTGATAGGGTAATTTTCACTGGTGGAGAGCCGGCCATGCAAGACCTTTCTACAATTGGAGGGAGTCTAAAGGGACATGGAATCTCGTTATCAATCGAAACCAATGGGACCATTCCAGTGGATCCAATCATTGACTGGATTTGCGTCAGTCCTAAGGACCAACTATATCCGAATGTGTCAATTAAGCAACGTTCAGGTGACGAATTAAAGGTCGTCTACTGCGGACAGAATATGGCAATGTATGACCGATTGAAGGAGGGTTTCACACATCACTTCATCCAACCATGCTATGTGGACACGGACTCAGTAGAGCAGAACGGCAAGAGCTTCCAGATTGTCGAGAGTCTGGTTAAGGATAGTAGTGATTGGAGACTAAGTTTGCAGACGCACAAGTGGATGGGAGTACTATGATTAGGTCCGTGATGTCACTATCTGGTGGTATGGACAGTACCTCTCTGCTGCTACGGCTACTTTCCGAGGGTAGCAAGGTAACATGTCTGACGTATGATTACGGTCAGAAGCACTCCATTGAGATTGATAGATCTAAGGAAAATATTTCATATCTATCAGATAATGGATATGAAGTTGAGCAGGTCATAATCGATCTCAAGTCGGCTATGGGCTCCTTTGAATCGGCTCTTACAAAACAAGGAGTCGTTGTGCCTGAGGGGCATTATGAGTCAGAGCAGATGAAGCAGACGGTAGTTCCAAACAGGAATTCGATATTTTCATCTATCCTTTATGGACACGCACTGAGTAGATCAATTTCTGATGATTGCGACGTTAGAATAGCCCTAGGTGTGCATAGCGGTGACCATGAGATCTACCCAGACTGTAGACCGGAATTCTATGAGTCACTGGAACGTTCCTTTTCTATCGGCAACTGGGGTAGTGAGAGGGTGTCCTTCTATCTGCCTTACATTTCCGGGGACAAGACAACCATACTCGAAGACGCAATTGTGTCATGTGATCGTCTGAGTCTAGATTTCCACACTGTGTTTTCAAACACCAACACTTCATACAACCCAGATGAACAGGGGCGTAGTTCTGGCAGATCAGGCGCTGACGTAGAGAGGATTCTTGCATTCCACAATATTGGAAGGATTGACCCAGTCGAATATATTGATGACTGGGCAAGTGTACTAGAGTATGCATTGTCACAGGATAGTGATGGGGGTTTACAGAATGAGTGATGACCAGCCGAGTTTTGATCCGGACAGTGACAAGGAGTGGAAGGCTAGGCTCACCGATATCCAGTATCACGTAACTAGGAGAGCTGGGACCGAGCCCCCTAACACTGGTCCCCTGTACATGGAGGAAAGGAAGGGCGACTATCTATGCATTTGCTGCGGGCATCTTCTGTTCACATCTGAGATGAAATACCATTCTGGATGTGGTTGGCCGGCATTCCATACGGAACATCGTGATGCAGGAATTAGACGGTTAGAGGATAGGGCCTTCGGCATGCTGAGGGTCGAGGTTAGATGCGGTTCTTGCGACGCACATCTAGGGCATGTGTTCAATGACGGGCCTAGGAAGACTGGCGGGGAGAGGTACTGTATCAATTCAGCAAGTATGAACTTCAATCTGGAGGGTGATCATGACAACTAGGATCAGAAGATGGGTAGAGACCGATACGGGCCACAGAGTTCCTAACCACAAAAGTAAGTGTAGACATTTGCACGGTCATAGGTACAGGTGGGAAGCTGAGCTCGAGGGTGAGGTGGTAATCGAGAGAGGAGTATCCGATGAGGGGATGCTGATGGACTTCTCCGATGTTTCTAGAATCCTAGAAGAGAATATCCACGATGTTGTCGACCATGCATTTGTCGTTTATGAGGGAGATGAAGACGCTAGAGGTGCACTTTCCATTATGGGGGAAGGGCATAGGACCCTAGTCGTGCCATTCGTTCCCACAGCAGAGAATCTAGCGAGATGGGCATTTGAGCAGGTAGAGCCACACATCAAGTCCTCTTACGGCAATACACTCAGGCTCAGGGCATTTCATGTCAGGGAGACTCCTAAATCTTGGGCAAGTTGGAATGCTGAAAATTAGGAGTTATTGCCCTTATCATCGGATAATGAGGTTTTTGACATGTTTATCACTCCAATAATTCTGTGAATTTCATCATCCTTCGGAAGGCCCCTCATTATCACTCTGTTCAGCGTATCCTCTATGCCCGCCCTCTTATGGTCCCTTGTCGGCAATGACTCCACAAGTTCCTTGATCTCAGTTTTTAATTGCCTCCTTAAATTAGGATCTAGTAACCTCCCACCAGAACCGCTAGGAATCTTTGAATCGAAGGCATCCTGCCAGGAATAACAGATTACCGTAACAGCATGACTTAGGTTGAGAATCGGGTACCCCTCCCATGAAGGGATGGTTACTAGTAAGTCGCACTCAACCAGTTGCTCATTCAGTAGCCCCTTTCCTTCGGGTCCAAACACTATTGCCACCCTCCCATCTAATCCAGAAAGACGCCGGGGGAGCTCATCTGGAAGTATGAAATGCCTCATAGAAGTCTTGTCGCCGTCTTCTCTTTTTCCTGATGTGCCGATTACAATAGAACAATCTGACACCGCCTCATCCAAAGATTCCGCTAGAATACACCCATCTAGTACATCTTGAGCGTTCTTTGCCCTTTTTCGAGCTTCATCGGACCAATCCCCCTCCCTACCAACTACTCTCAGATCTGAAACTCCAAAGTTCAGCATCGATCTTGCCACTGCACCGATGTTTCCATCATGCTCAGGTTCGACAAGTACTATGCAGACTTTCCTGTTATATTCCGGAAGCGTAACTTCACGCCTCTCGCCCATATCTAATGCGAGTCGCCCATAGGTGATGAGTGGTACGCTAGTCTACTCTACGCTGTTTGTACCTGGTGATGTAACCAGCTATCCAGTTTCGCATCCTTTTATTATCTACATCGGAGAATTCTGATACAAGATGCTTGTTAGTTTCGAAGTCATCTGTGAATTGATCCGGATACATCTCTACCAATCTAAGCGCCCTCGATTTGATGAATGAAGGTCTGATATTGCCCATTTCAATCCTCCAGTAGTTTTACTTCAAGGGGAAAACCTTCCTCACGAGTACATACAACTCTGATCTTCCGAGGAGGATTCTGCATCCCCCTGGCCCAAATAGCATGATTCACAGACTCGTCAATCCAAATTTCTTCCTCATCGGTTTTCTTCATGTGTCTTGAAACATGAATTCTAACCTCTGCCATGGCTCTCTTTGCTCTATTGGTGCGAGGAACCTTCCAAGCAGCCCTAAGTGGGATTGTAAGTTCCTTTACCTCTGCCATTAAATCTCATCTCTGTAATTTTGAGCGGCGCCACATATGCCGCTTGGGGTGGGAATTCGTCTTCCTGTTAGTCCTCATCACTACCCAAACAGGCACTCTCTTGTTCTGCTTGGTAACCTTGTTCAGGCGCTTCTTCTTGGCAAAGGGTTTGTTTCGAGCCATATTATCACTAATACCTCTCCAATCCCGGATACTTCTCCTCAGCAACACTGCGCACTGAATGCGCGACTTCGTCAAGTAGTGCCTGTCCAACTGGGCTGACAATTTTTCCATGATTCACTGATCCAGCAGAGTTCATAGAGTTCTCAATTAGACCAGAATCAGCGAGTTGTTGCAGAATCTTCCTAGATACATTTCTTGATCCAGAAACTGCTTTATTCTTCTTCACTCCGCGATTCTTGACACCCCCAAACTCCTGGGAAATACGATTAGTTCCTATGGGTCCTTTGATTGCTACCTTTCTCAGGATGGAGGCTGCCCTAGTATGCCACCAGTTATCTTGAACCGGGGGTCTTTCCCGATGAGTGCCGGTTTTGACTTGCGATGCCCAATCGGGCGCGATAATCTTCTCGTAGGTGCCCATTTTGTCAACCAACCCAGCAATCAAGAGATCTGCTGGAACATCGTAGTATGTCGTCATACCTTCACCGTTCGTGCCGGCCGTCCAACAGAGCCTATTTAACCGTGATGACCTGTTTTTCCCATGAATGTATTAGAAATCCATCAACAAGCATTCAATTATTACTTATCTTACCCATAAGCATGAAGCGTTCCCTTTCAAAGAATCCGAACATGCTTCGTACTATGATAGGTACTGGATTGACACTGATAATCCTGCTCTCATATGCCGTTTACTCAAACACAGTAGACTCAGAGTACTATTCTTACACTACAACAAATGACCACAATTTAATGGAAATTTCTCAAGAGTCGGAAGATACGGCACAATGGTACTACACCACTTACTCTGCAATTACATGGGTCAATTTCTCCGTTGAAAATTCCGCACCAGGTTCCGTCTTAACAGTCGAGGCCGAAGGAACAAATTGGTCCCATTCCCCTAGCCTCGGACTCCAAGAACAGAGTTACATTTGCAATGAACCCGACTCAGACTACTCGAAATATCTGGAAACCTGTGAATATAGTAGGAGCCATTCCATTGTACTAGAGAACGGAAGCGGAACACTTCGCGGCAGAGTCTCATTAGACCTCCCGATAAAGGGCAAGGGTTACCTAGAAAGTGATAGTATCATCAATGCCCAAGATGAAGCAAGTGATTTGGTTCAGTCTGCAAAAAAGACAATTACTTGGAAGATTAAGATCGAGGACGAAGGGCAAACAGCCTCTAGTGAAGGCATACTGGTAGAATCAGAATACTCCTCTCACGAACTTTTAGAATTGGAGAAGTTCAAGCTGAATCCAGTCCAAGAGACCGTATACAGCTTTTCTGCATTAGTAGGGTGCTTCTTCTTAGTTCTGGTAATCCCCCTAATGATTTTCTTTTCTGCCAAATATAGGGAAAACAAGAATGAGGTGCTTCGAGCCACTATCGAGGAAGAATGAGCCAATTGGCTATTCCGCTTCTCCATCGATATCTGACCGATTCAACTTCACCAATCCCAAATTCACGAAATCAGCGATTGAGCGATTGACTCTTTCGTTGGCCGGGGCAATTTTCTCAGAGAATATTCGATCCATCTCCAAAACTATCTGATTTACAGACATCTTCCCATCCATCAACATCCATAGTCTGCTATTCATTTCATCTAAGGGCCTTCTCAGAGTCTTTGGAGCACCTAGAAAATCTGCGACCTTTTCTTCGAAGGGCCTTAGATCCTTGTTGACTACGATTACTATCGACCCTGAGTCCAATTCCTGCCAATCAACATTCGCCCTAACGGGAAATACATCCACTCTATCTCCTCAGTTTGATTGTATTTTCTACAATAGAGGAGGCAAGTACTTTCACCCTGCCGTTGATATCATTGTTGACGAGGGAGCCGTCTTCATTGAAAGCCTCCTTAATATTTGGAATTGCAATCTGTTCAGGAGTCACCCAACCGTGAATCCATCTCGCGGCAATCCTCATGTGATTGAGAGTATTGTTACTACTCTGCCCCCCAAG
>MDTC01045590.1_pt1 | contig 12265 bp, 14 predicted proteins | sample 811181 | NCBI WGS metagenome assembly MDTC01 (sample SAMN05326644, study PRJNA326480) | marine metagenome | isolation source: seawater | place: Pacific Ocean: North | collected 2011
ACGAATTATAATATTAATTATAATATATATTTATATTGATGTAAATATAATTAGTCTTTATTTTGTCTTATTACTAAAGTTTGATTTTCTTTTATTGGTCTATTATCTAATATAAATGAACCTACATCATTTGTATCTATTTCTGGATACTCTTTAAAATAATTCTCTAACATTTTTAATAAATAATCTTTATTTATTTGAGCTTTCACTTTACTTTTACGATATACTAATTTACCATTATTAATATCAAATCTATCAATATCATTGCTTTGCATAACAGTTATTAATGAATCAGATAAATTTTTTTTTGTATTTCTTAATTCTTTTAATGATTTTTGAAGCTGTGTTATTTTTGAATTTATCGTTATCCATTCTTTTATTGTATTTACTAATATTGCTCTTGAATTATCTTCTGACATATTTCTATATTAGTAATATATATATAAATTTAAATATTATTAATAATATATATTATGAATTCATTACTATCTAAATTTAATATTGATAAAACATATTTTCAATTAATAAAAAAAAAGAATTATATGGAAAATGTTATGAAATATTTAAAATATTATAAAAATATATAAATAAATATTATTCACTCCAAGTCTCTTTATATTTTACTTTATTAATTAATATTCTAGTTATTAATTCTTTTTTATTTCCAGATACCTTACAATTGTTGTATTTTAATATTTCTTTTAATTCTTTTACTTTTTTTTTCTTGTAATATTTTTCATTATCTACCATTATATTATTAATAAGTTCTTCTTCTTCGTTTGTATATTTTAAATGTTTATTACAAAAATTTCCATGTTTTGTATTACATGCTAAATTATTACATTTTATATTTTTTGTATTTATATAATCACATAAGCATTTATTTTGTTGCAAATTAAAAGTTATATTATTTTTAAGAAATAATGGATAGTTTTTTATACCATAATATTTATAAAATGGCAAATATCCTGTTGATATTTTTCTGCAATATGGACATTTAATTTCATTTAATTTTAAATATCTATCTGAACCTATTTTTTTTGTTTTTTGATTCACAACTTCATTATATATTGATATATAATTAAATGCATGCCCACATTGTAATTTTATTGAATTATTATCTAAATCCTCTGATGAAATTAAACAAGTATTATCATTTTCTACACTCCTATTATTATAAAGTAAACTATTAAATAATGTCCGATTATCCATATATTAATTATATGTAAATTATATATTAATTTTTATACTATATTAATATATAATTTAATATGTATTCTATTAAAGATTGGGGTAATACTATTTGGAAATTATTTCATACAATTGCAAATAATATTGATGAACATAAATTTTTAAATATTAAAAATATTGTAATAGACTTAACAAAATTAATATGTAGTAATTTACCTTGTCCTGATTGTAAACAACACGCAACCTCACTTATTAATAATATAAATATGCACAAAAAAATTAATACTAAAAAAGATTTAATAAATTTTTATTTTGAATTTCATAATTTAATTAATAAAAAATTAAATAAACCACTTTTTAATTATAATAATTTAGAAAAGACATACAATAAAAACGAATATATTTTATTATCAAATAAAATAGTCAATATACTATCAACATCTTTATATATACCCAAATTAATGATGAATAATTTAAATAGAACACAATCTATTCCTAAAATAAAACAATATTTAGTAACTATTTATAATAATTTAGAATAATTTAGAATAATTTAGAATAATTTAGAATAATTTAGAATAATTTAGAATAATTATTAACTTATTGGAATTTCTGAATTTCTATAATATGTAACACATTTAAATTTTTGTTTTGATGGCTTATTACATTTTACACTATTTGATATTATTTCACTAAAATATGCATAATGTTTATTACCAGTTCCTGCTATTATCGAATAATAAATTATACCAAAAATTATACCAAATAATACACCTAATACTGATCCCATTATTGTTGAACAATTTTGCATATTTTCTACTACACCATTTACTACTAATAATGCTAATAAAAATGTCGCTAAAGCAGGATTTAACTCGTTATTCATTTTCATTGGTAATATAAGATATGATAATGTAAAACCTAATAATGATGAACTTGATGATGGTGACAAAAACACATCATTTTTATTTATTATTGAAAATGGATTTGCAGATAAACTACATATTACATTAGACATATTTTTTGGTAATGGTTCTTTTAATATTGTTTGTAATATATAATTAAAAACTGCAGTTAATAACATTCCAAATGTAAATATTAAACCTTTAATTATTGTATTATTAAATATAGATAACATTATGATAAAAAATAATATTAATAGAGGCGACATTAACGATATATACTTAAATATATTTGTTAATGTAAGTGCTATTGGCCACGCGAGACTATTGTGGTGAATATTAGATGCCCGAGTAGGTGGTTTTCTTAGATCTGAAGGTTCTATTTCCAACATTTTATTTACTTATTATAATAACTAAATAAAATAATATTTTATACTTAATTTATACAATACAAAGTTTTATAGCATCATTTATATTTTCTACTTCATGAAAAATTATATTTTTTATTTTTTCAAGATTTTTCTCTTTAAATAATTCAAAATCTTTTGAATTTTCTTTTGGATATAAAATTGTATCTACCCCTGCTCTTATTGCGCCCAATATCTTTAGGTCTAGTCCTCCAATTGCTGTAATTTTACCTTGTAATGATGTTTCACCAGTTATTGATATTGTATTTTTTATTTTTTTATTAGATAATAAACTATATATTGCTATTGTAATTGCCCCGCCTGCTGATGGACCATCTTTAGGTGTTGCTCCTTCTGGAACATGAACATGGATACCTTGCATTTTTGTTTCTTCCATTTCTTTTACCATTTTTTTTAATGTATTTTTATTTAATAATGATAGTGCTAATGTTTTTGCTACACTCATACTCTCTTTCATTACATCGCCTTGCATACCTGTTAATTTTAATTCTAAAAAGGTAGATGTTGAAAACAATTTTGTTTCTATATTTAATATTCCACCATTACCATATGCATTTGCCCACATTCCATTTATAATACCAACTTCCGCCTTTGAATTTATCTTTAAATATCTCATATATTGTCTATCTTTTAGAATATCTTTAATAGTATCATGATTTATATTTACTGGTATACTATATTTATCTGTTCTTTTTAATAATTCTAGATTTATTGTCGAAATTATTTCAAATAAAATTTCTTTTAATTTTCTAACACCTGGCTCATTTGTATATATTTCTATTAAATATTTTATTATATCTTCACTAAAATTAAATATATTTTCTACTCCAAATTTAGTTTCTAACTCTGGTATTAAATACTCTTTTGAAATTATTATTTTATCTTCTAACTTTAAATTATCAAATTTTATTCTATGTATTCTATCTAATAATATTTTATCTATTAACTCAACATCATTATATGAAAAAATGAATAATGCTTTTGACAAATCTAAATCTATATTGCTAAAATATTTATCTTGAAATGTATCATTTTGTGTTGAATCTATTAAATGTGTTAATATACCTATTATTTCTTTACCATGTTCTGTTCTACTTACTTTATCTAATTCATCTATAAAAATTATTGGATTCATACATTTAGTTTCTAGTAAAATATCAACTATCTTTCCCCACGTTGAACCCACATATGTATAATTATGACCATCTAATGTACTTCCATTTGACGAACCACCTAACGCTATAAATGCGAATGGTCTACTGACTCCTTTATCATCTATTAAACAATTCGCTATTCCTTTTTTTGCTAAACTTGTTTTACCTACACCGGGGGGACCCTCGAATCCAAAACAGTATCCAGATTTTTCTCCATTTATCCACTGACCTATAATTCTTTCTATTTGAACTTTTGCGTTTGAATGACCATGTATTGCTTTATCTAATATTTTATTAAATGAATTAATATATTCTTTAATTTCTATATTTTTATAATTTATATTGGTTAATAAGTTATCTATGTTTAATATTTTCATTGTTAAATTATTTGATGTCAATTTTTCTAATGCTTTCAATATTTCTTTTAATATATTAAAATTATTTTTATTTTTGTCAATATAATTTACTATTAACTCTTTTATAATTTCTATATTTTTCTCATTTTTATTTACTTTAATCTCATCTATATTTAGTTTTTTACTTAATTCGTTTAATGAAAATATTATATTTAATAATATTTTCTTATTTTTTGTTAATAATTTATTCAATATATTATTTATATAATTAAAATATGTATTATTTAATTTTATTGTTAATATTGATATAAAATCTATTATTTTTAACATATTCATATCACTATTTTCTAATAAAACTTTTGTAAAATTTATAAAATCTTCTAATTCATTATTTGAAATATTTTCATTATTTATTTCCAATAATTCTTCTAATAATAATTTATACGAATTTATTATATCTGTTTTCTTAGTTAACATATATTCTTCTTTATAAATACCAAATGGAATTTTTAATAATCCATCTAAATATTGTCTGGCCTTTGAACCAGAATCTTCTGATTTTGATTTTAATTCTTTTAATTTTTGCATTGCTTTTTCTTTAACATTATCTTTACATTTCATTAAACAAATTTGTTGTTCTAATGGAATTTTATTACTATCTAAATTTGATAAAGTATTTGTATATTCTATTGTTTTAAACATAGCATCTTTAAAAAATTTTTTACAATTCCAAGATAAACTATCATATATAATCTTTTGTTCTGTTGAATCACTTGTTTCATTTGACAACAAATCATATAATAAATATGCTATATATTGAAATTCATAATTATTATTATTTAATAATAATTGCACTAATATCGACCGCTGAGTAAATAACTCTGATCCTATAAAATCTTGAACTAATAAATTTATACTTTTGTTTTCTATTATCTTTATTTGATTCATCATATAAATATATTTATTAAACAATTCTACATTACTATAAATTAAATAATCTTTTATATTTAAATTATTATAATAATTTGTCCATGTATCAACTACAAATAATTCATTCTTAAACATATTATTATCTTTAATAAACTCTAATAAATTCTTCTTTTTATTAAATAAATATACATCAGATATATTATCAATTATTATATCATCAAAAATACAATTTACACATAATGATTTATTATTTACATAATCGTGTATTATTACCTTTATACCATATATTCTCATATTAAAATTTGTATATACTCTCATTAAATCAAAACATTCAAACATCTCTGCTTCATCTACAATTTGTTTATCATCTATTATTTTACTTTTTAATATTCCTCTTGATAAATTTTTATTTGTTTTGACTAAAGCATTTACTTTATTGTCCCAATTTATTATTTTATAATTTAATGGATGTAAATATTTTTTAATAATTTCATATTTATCTAATAAACCATCTTCTAATTTACTTTTTTCAATAAAATCATTTCCTAAACATATTTCTATTAAATACTCAAAATTATGTATACCATAATTCTTAATTAGACACGATATATTATTATTTATTAATTGTAATTCATTTATTATATTATCATTATTAAAATTTGATATTAAACTAACCAATTTTTCTAAACCTTCATAGCATAATTTTGTTTCATTTGATGAAATTACGTTTAATAATTTATAATTTATTAATCCTATTTGTATATTATCAATTATTTTTCTGAAATATTCTATTTTATCATTATACATATTTATCATAATATACTAATATATTTATTATATTTTTTTTATATTTAAAAAATTGATATTAAATAAATTATACATAATATTTTTGTTATAAAAAATGGGAATTCCATATTATTTTAGTCATCTTATTAAAAATCATAATAAAATTATTAAAAATATAAATCATATAAATTCTTACAATAATTTATATTTAGATTCTAACTCTATTATTTATGATTCAATTGATTTCTCTAACTTTAAAAATAATAATCAATTTGAAAATTTTATTATTCAATCTGTAATTAATAAATTAGAAAATATTATTAAAATTATTAATCCGACTAATCTTATATATATTACATTCGATGGTGTACCACCTATTTCAAAACTTAAACAACAAAAAAACAGAAGATATAAATCGTGGCATCAAAATAATATATTAAATAAAACTACAATATGGGATACTGCTTCAATTACTCCAGGAACACAATTTATGAAATTACTCAACAATAAAATTACTAATCATTTCAATAAAATTATTACTAATTGTAAAATTATTTTAAATTTATCTGATAAGCCCGGCGAAGGCGAACATAAAATATTTCAATACATTAGAGACAATAATATTAATAAATACCATAATAATATTATTTATGGTATGGATGCAGACCTTATTATGTTATCATTAAATCATCTTAAATACTGTAATTCAATTTATTTATATAGAGAAACACCTATATTTATACAATCATTAGATTCTTCTCTAAGTCCTGATAAAACATACTTAATCCATATTAATGAATTAAGTAATGAAATATATAAACTTTTATCACACGATAATATCGATAATAATAATATTGATATTATTGATAATATTGATAATATTGATAAAGATATTTATCATAATAAAATAGAGGATTATATATTTATATGTTTTCTACTTGGTAATGATTTTATGCCTCATTTTCCTGCAATTAATATACGAATTAATGGATTTACTCTTCTTCTTGAATTATATAAGTCTCTTTTTAATAACAATAAATATTTAACTAAAAATGGAAAAATTATTTGGTCTAATTTTAAACTATTCATCAAAAAACTTGCTGATAATGAATATAATTCCCTATTAGAAATATATAGTATCCGCAATAAACTATCTAAAAAATTTTATCCAGAAACAAATGATGAAGAAAAAGAACGCAAATTTATTGCTTTACCATCGTGGGAAAGAAATATCGAAAATTTTATAAATCCGCATGAAGAAGATTGGGAATTTAGATATTATTATTCGCTTTTTGATATTAATATTGACGAAGATAAAAATGCCATATCTAATATATGTATGAATTATTTACAAACAATACAATGGACATATTATTATTATTCTAAAGAATGTGTTAATTGGTCTCATTCTTATAAGTATGATTATCCACCATTACTTGTTGATTTATATAAACATATACCATATTTTGACAGTGAGCTTATTCTTAAACAAGATAAACAAATTATACATGAATATGTTTTACTAAGTTATGTTCTATCTAGAAATAGTTTATCTTTATTACCCATTAAAATTCATAATTATCTATTAGAAAATTATGAAAGTTATTATAAAACTGATTATGAAGTCTCGTATTCTTTTTGTAAATATTTTTGGGAAGGACACGTTAAATTTCCAGAATTAAATTTTAATGACTTTGAAAAAAATATTTTAAAATTAATAAAATAAAGATATATTATATATGCCTAATTCAAGAAAACCAAGAACAAAAAAATCTGAAGTTAAACTGAAACCTGAAGATTCAAGACTTTATCATTTACCATATGAACTACAAAGACAAATTGCAAAAAAATCTGATAAATATGATTTTTTTATGCGAAAATTACAATCAAGAGCACATTTTATATTTAGCGGAGGAAGTCAGGATGACAATGATATAATTGACTTTGATTTTAATTTAATTTTATCAAAATTAAAACCTAATTTTTTTGATGATATTATAAATCATGAAAAAATAGATGATAAAAGAAACTTTAAAGACTTTCAGAAAAAATTAGATAATTTTGTAGATAAATATTTACTTCCTACACGAATTTATATTACTGCATTTGAAGAAAATTTTGAAATATTTTTAGAACAAGAAGACGACTATACGGGCAATCCTATTAGAGAATTATATAAAGAAGATTTAAAAGATTATAAATTTGATCCTAATATACCTAATGTAGATGATGAATTTGCAAATATGATGTATCAAATAAATGATATGGGTAAAAAAGGAACAAAAATTATTAATGGAATTAATAAACAATTATTAATTTTGAATAAACATTTTAATTCTACTTTAAAAAAAGATAAATATAATAATTTTAATAAAATTATTAAACAATATAATAAATTATATGGTAAATCTTTACCATTAATAGATGAATATAATCATAGTAGAATTCAGCGTAGACATTTTTCTAGAAAACGTAGATTTACTCGTTCTGCAAATATTAATTCTAAAAATTTATCCAAATCTTCTACTCAACGTCGTAAATCATATTAAATATATCATATTATTAACTAATAATATGATAATATTACTATTAAATATCTATTTTACTAATTTCATAGAATTTTCGAAAAAATTTTTTACACCAGTTACATCTCCTCCTATATGGCATTCAGCAGGAACATACCAATGTTCATCTATATCTTTTCCTGGGGTAAATGCTAATAGTGCAGGAATTCCATTTAACATCTTGTGTTTTTTTAATTTCACATATAAATCTAATGATTCATCTATATCAATTTCATGAAAAATAATTGTTTCTGGTAAATTATTAATATACTCTTTACATATTGGTTCTATTTTTTTACATGGCCCACACCAATCTGCTGTAAATTTTAAAATAATTAGCTGATTTTTTTTCATTATTTTTCTATATTGTTTTAAAGCATCTTCTGTAATATTAACCATTATATAGAATAGTTAAACTATGTTTAAATAATTTTTGAATTTATTATATTTTTAATAGACTTTATTTTTACTATTAAATTATCAATATATTCGTCATTAAATATATTACAATAATTTTTATTATTTATATAATTTAAATATTCACCTTTAACAATATTGTTACAAATATTAATATTAAATTTATTATAATTTAATAATAATTTATAACCTAAATCCTGTATATGAATATATGCTATTTTTAATTTTTTTAAATTAATTTTTAAAACTTCTTGTTGTAAATATTCAGATATTTCATTAATTGGTTTATCATAATATTGAAAAGTTATAAAATATTCATAATAATGATAATAACTTAATATTAATTTTATAAAAATATATTCGTAATTTAAATAATTTTTATTTGTAATATTTATATATTTCATCATAATTTCTATGTAATTAAAAACGTAATTATTTATTTCTACAGGTATAAATGGAATATCTTGATTGTATTCCAATATTTTATTAATAATAGTTTCTGAATAATTCTTATATTTGCGCCATTTATTAATAATAATATTTGTTTTTTTATTATCTATTTCTATTTTATAACGATAAATTATATCTTTTATATCATCAGGAAGTTTATAATTATTTCTAATATCTTCAATTATCATTTATATTAATATTTATTTATACATATTAATATATTTATATATATAAATAAATAATACATATATTTATTATATATGTCTTATTTTGATAATATATTATTTATTCCACATTCACATGGACAAAAAAAAGAGGGTGTAGATGAAGTAGCATTTTTTATAAAACCAGTAATATGTAAAACATTAAATATTATAGAATTACAACAAAAAAAAAATATAATTGATAGTCTTAATAATATATATAATATATGCAATAAATATAATAATCGTAGTTTATTTATTGGTGGCGATCATTCAATTTCCATTGCTACAATAAAAGCTATATATGAAAAAAATATGAAAATTATATGGATAGATGCACACGCTGATATAAATACTATGGAATCATCTATAACTAAAAATGTTCATGGTATGCCACTTGCGTTCTTAACAGGAATAGAGAAAAATTTTTTAGATTGCAAAGAAAAAGAAGATATAATTATTCCATTTGAAAATATTGCATATATAGGAATTCGCTCCATAGATGATTTTGAAAAAAACTTGATAAAGCAAAAAAAAATAAAAGTTATTAATCATAAAAATAATATTAATGATATTAAACAAGAAATAAATGATTTTATTGGAGATTCTAAAATACACATTTCATTAGATGTTGATGTTTTAGACCCCGAATTTATGCAATGTACTGGAACTCGTGAAAATGATGGGTTATCTCTCCAACTATTATTAAATATATTAGATATACTTAAAAAATATAATATAAATTCTATGGATATTGTTGAATTTAATCATGCACAAGGAAAAAATAAAGAGGAATTTTCTAATTCATTAAAGAGTTTTCTCTCTATTCTTCAAAAATTTAATTTATTATCTATATCTGGTTCTTTATAACTTTTTGAACTTTTCTTTTATATATTGTTTTGATTTTTATACCAAAAATATCTTTCTTTGCATAACACATATACTTTGAATGATTCCGTCTTCCGCATCTTGTACATATGTATTGGTCTTCATCAACATATATATTCCATTCATGATCTCCAAAATATTCATTCATCTCTCTATATACAATATAATATATTTTATCTTATTATATATTATATTCAATTTTTAAATAACTTAACAACATTTCTTATCATTTTACTGTTTGGTATGATATTTTTTTATTTTATTGTATAAAATATAAAAGATTTAGCTTGGGAAAAAAATAAAAAATTAAAAAACTAAAAAAACAGACGTTATTCTGTAATAGCCCCAAAAAGTGATTTTTTCATGGTAACAAAAAATTTTTCAAAAGTTTTTTAAGATTTTTAAAAATGGACATACAAAAATGTCCAATTTCAGAATGACAAAAAAGTTTTGAAAAAAAAAAATCAATTTTTTGGGTTTTTTAGTTTTAATACATAAATGATAATAAAAAATTAAAATTAAAAAAATAAAAAAAAAAATTTTACAAAAAAAACAATTTAAGCGTTTTTTTTGTTATCCATATATAATGGATAATATGGATAATTTGGATAACAAAAAACGCAAAAAAAAATATATTTGCATTTTTTGTAATTATGAAACAAATAATCGCACCGATTATGCTCGTCATTGCGAACGTCCAAAACATAAAGAAAATAAAAATTATGAAATGATGATAGAAAAACTTCAAAACCTGAAAAACCGCAAAAAAAACGCAACGTCATTTACGTGTGAATGTGGAAAAAATTATAAGTATAATTCTGGCCTTAGTAAACATAAATTAAATTGTAAATTATATACTGAAAATAATAATTCTACAGAAACAGAAACAAAAATAGTAAATAATAATTCTACAGAAATAAAAATAGTAAATAATTATAATGAAAAAAATAAAAAAGAAAAAAAAGATAAAAAAGATAAAAAAGATAAAAATAATAATGATATTGATTATAAATCATTAGTATTTAAACTTTTAGAAGAAAATAAAGAATTTAAGGATATATTAATAAAACAACAAGGTCAAATTGGAGAATTAATACCCAAAATTGGTAGTAATAATAATACAGTAAATACTGTTAATAATGTAAAACAAAAATTAAATGTTAATATATTTTTAAATGAAAAATGTAAGGATGCATTGAATATTAATGATTTTGTTAAAAATATTGAAATTAATTTAGAACATTTAGATTTTACAAAAAATAATGGCTTAATTGAAGGATTAAGTAATGCTATTATTGAAAATATGAGTAAATTAAGTCTATATGAACGCCCATTACATTGCACTGATTTAAAAAGAGAAACATTATATATAAAAGATAATGACTCATGGGAGAAAGATGATAATAAAACTAAGATAAAGAAAGCAATTAAAGATGTATCAAAAAAGCAATTTAATTCTATACAAAAATGGACCGAAGAAAATCCTGATTTTGTAGATGATGATAATAAACAAGAATATTTTGCAAAAGTATTATCTGTATTAGGAAAGGATCCGTCTACTATTGATGATAAGGTAATTAAAAAATTGTGTTCTAATGTAAATTTAAAAAAATTATTAGATAAATAATTTAATTATTTATTATTAATTAAATTATTTCTTATTTTTTATTTTTTTGTTACTTTCATTAATTTTTTATATTTTGACTTGTTATTTAAGTTTAAATTTTTAATTATTTTATTTTTTTTTGTATATTTTCGTTTATTTATTTTCTTTGTTTTGTTTTTTTGTTTTTTTTTATTTCTATATGTATATTTTCTGATTTTTCTTATTTTTTTAATTTTTTTAATTTTTTTAATTTTTTTACTATTATTTTTATTATTTTTTTTATTTTTTTTATTTTTTTTTATCAATATATATAATTTCTAACTAACAATAAAAGAAGTTTATGTGGAGTAATTTATCTTCTTTCTATATTCTTGTGGATATTTCTTGAAA
>MDTC01041914.1_pt1 | contig 12261 bp, 12 predicted proteins | sample 811181 | NCBI WGS metagenome assembly MDTC01 (sample SAMN05326644, study PRJNA326480) | marine metagenome | isolation source: seawater | place: Pacific Ocean: North | collected 2011
ATATAATCTAAAATACACATCCTATTAATTTGACTATTCAAATTATATTTTTGTTTTACGTCTTTTCTTAAGAGTTTTTCTAGTAACTTTCTTGGATTTATATCCACCAGAACTTTCTCTTTTTCTATTTCTCCTAGTTTTATAATCTGATATTGCTCTATTCAAACTAAGGTGTTTGTACCATTTAGATCGTGGACCTGCTTCATCCCATAACTCATCCCATTTACTTCTTTTATTAAAACGGTCATCAATAGTAACATTTTCAGGATAGAATTGCCCAAGAAACCCTTTAATATTAGCCTCTTCATCGTAACCATATTCACGATATAATGCTCTTCTATATGAAGTCATTTGTTCTCTTAAAAAATCATTACTATTATTTTCTGAATCTTGTCTAAGTCTTAAATCCTCCAAATCAACAAGTATTGTATCTAAATTAATATCTTCGTTCATTAATTAATAAACAATAATATTATGTATTTTTTTGAATTAATTTAATTAATTACTATTTTTTACTAATTATTAAGCATTTATTTTAATAAAAAAATGTATTTTTTACCAAAATAATTAAAATAATTAATTATTTTTATTTATTTTTAATTATTTTTATTTATTTTTGTCATAAATTATCTATTAATAATATATATGTACAGAAAACCAAAAAATAGTAGAATTATTAAAATAAATAAAAATAATAAAAAAAATAATAATTTGAAACTATTTGGTGGTACAAATAAACATCAAGAATCTAAAGATAATTTTTATAGTATTCTTGATTCTGAAGAGGAGTTCATTCACAATCAGCAAGAACGAATGAACAAAATAAGAGAGAAATTTGCGTTATATGATGATAAAGAAGCTGCATATAAAGCGGCATATGGCGCTATTATAGACAATGAAGATAGAAAAGCTGCGTCAAAAGCTGCTTCGGATGCGATGAATGCATTAAATTTAAGAGGACAGCTTTTATCGAATTTAGGAAAGAAAAGTTTAGAAATGTTATTAGCTGATTTAGAAAAAGAGAGAGCAAATATAGAAAGTATTATTAATAAGATTTTGATGGAACTTGATAAAAAACAAGCAGAAGAAATAGCAAATGCTGCTATATTAGATGATAAAGATAGAGAAGATGCATCATATGCGGCATATAATGCTAAGTTAGCAGAATCAGACAAACTAGCCGCATTTAATGCAGCAAATGATGCATTAATGGAAATAAAAAAGCAAAAACGGCTCAAAAAACGTAATAAAATAGCAAAAAAGAATAAATTGTCTAAAGATATAATAGAACAAAAAGAAGATTTACAAAATCAAATTGGAGTAATAGAATCAAAAGAAGATGAATATGATTATGCAATGCAATGGGAAAATAATATTGAAGATAAAATATCTGATTATATGAATAAATATCCAATTTTAAGAATTTCGGCAATAAAGATGGCGCAACAAGATCTTATTACAAATAATTCATATCAAATAGATTATATGAATATTAGAATAATTCAAATTGATGATATTATGCAAAAGGACGGAGTATCGTGGACTGTCGCGGAAAAAATACACGACAATCCAAATATGAGTGAAAAAGAAAAGAAACAACTTATACAACACGGACAAACATTAGGTTCAGTAATGGTAGGAGATACAGTAGGTGACTCGGAGTCTAGTATACCACAAATTAGCGAATCTGATAAAAATATACATAATCTGATGAGAAAATATAAAATATCACGAAAAACTGCTAAATTATTTCACGAAAACCATGACTTGTCTGAAGATGAAAAAAAACAAATAATAAATAAAGAAGACATTTATTCACAAGAAAGAAACAAAGAGCTTCAACAAATGGCGAAAGAAGAATTAGATTCTTGGAAAATTAATCTTTCAGAAAAAGAAAAAGCCGAAAAATATAGATCAATATTCGTATTAATGAAACAATTGCATTGCAGTTTCGATACTGCATTCTTTGTGTTGACTAACCCAAACATTAGTAATGAAGAACTGGACAACCTTATTAAAAATGATAAAGTATTTCAAGAATACAACAAAAAACAATTAGAAGAACATATCAAATTAGAACAAGAAAAAACAATAAAACTTATGGCTGCACAAAAAAAAGCAAAGTCAAAAGAAAGACGCAGACTTCTCAGAAAGCGTAAATAAGTATTTTATATATAATAATCAACTTGTCTATTCGGACATGGACATATAACCCTTTGTTTGGTTTTTTTTCCATAAATCAAATTATAATGAATTAAAGATCCATATATATTTTCCAAAAATTCAAAGAATCTATAGTCTTCACAACAACATTCGTCTAAATACAATAAAGTAGTTCCATTATTCATGTGTCTCATGTTTCCAGCACATATTCTGTCTTCGCCCGAATTGAAATAATTAATTGATACATTTTTACTCCATGCTTTACCCCAAATATATACTTTTCTAGTAAAATTTCTTGACCACACATATATATTTAAATCTTTGCTTGCGGCGTTGTATTCATTGGATAAAAGAGAATGTAATGCTTTTGAGCATAATCTGATATTAATAATACATGGTAAAGATAACTTATTAATGAAGAAATCACCATTAATAATATTTTCAAAAATATGTGTTTTGCATATTATATTTAATTTTTTATTCAATAAATCACCATTTACTATTTTTTCGTAATTGTTCATATTGATTTTATTGCATATCCAATGTCTTATTTATTTTAATGGTTCATTTTTTTGTAAATTTAACATTTTGCAAATAAAAAATATATAATATGCACAAATTCCTAAATAATATTTAAAAGCATTTGATTGTGAATTGCTTCCTTATTTAGCTGTTTTTTTGCGCTAATGGTTCTCCTATCTTCCTTCTTATGTTTTTTGCAATTAAGATTTTGGTTATTATTCTTCCACGAAGATGACGGGAGCTTATACGTTGTTATGACAGTATTTAATGTCCTGTCTGTCATGTATACAATATTCTCATATTGTATTTTCCATCTTGCTTGGCTTCCTTTATTGTGACTGCGACATACCTGTCCATACTTTTTGGTCATTTGGAGCTCATTCAACGAAATATGTCTATCTGCCATGCGTGTCATTCCGTGTTGTGTCAAAATCAATGGAGATTCTGCTTTCATTTTAATTAATTTCTTAATTGACTGCTTTTTATTATTAAAGTTTTTATTATTAGACTGCTTTTTGTTAAGAATTGCATTATTTGACTTCTTTTTGTTAAGAAGTACTTCCTTATGTCTCACATGCTTTTGTGAATAAATATTTTTCTTTTGTCTTTCTTTTTTTTGATATTTCTTGCTAATTCTGGTATGTCCAGAAAGAACTTTCTGAGTCATTTTGCGACTCATTGCCTTTTACTCTGTATATATAATATACAAAAACTTATATTCATTTTTTTGGAAAAATAATTAATCTTATAGAAATAGAATTTTTGTTATTTAAATTATTATGTTTGCTAGAAATTTTAGAAATTACTTAATAATAATTGTTATTGCAAATTTATTTATGATATTAATTAGTTAAATAATTGCTAATATAATATATCATAAAGTATGACTATTATATTTCGATATTTTAATCAAAAATATATTTCGAATATATTCAAAAGATTATTTCATCATGAAAAAATACCAAATGGCAGATGGAATTTAGAAGATAAATATATTGGAAATATGAGCAATATAGCAATAAAAAATAACGAATTCAATAATCATGATCATTGCGGTGGTGAGTTATGTAAATATCCACCAAAAATAAAAAAGTAATTATTTTAGCAATTAGTTAAATGCGCACAAAAGCATCGCATTTAACGAATTTTAAAATAAAAATATTTTAATATATTAATATGAATGCTGCTGATGTACTAGTATCATTATTTGGTGCACTAACGTTATTTATGGGAATTTTTGTTATTTTTGGAATGATATATTATGTAGTTCTTCCTGCAATTCTTTTTTCCAGGAACGCGAAAAGGATGGATAGAAGACAAGAAAAAAGGTTCAACAAAAATAAATATTCCAATTTGTAAAATGGAGAATACGGTGATCGAAACCGTGACTTCCCGCATGCAAAGCGGGCACTCTACCACTGAGTTAATTCCCCGGCTGCGTATATAATAACGCAAAAAAGCCAATACTTTTTGTATTGGCTGTACCCTCGACGGGACTCGAACCCGCGATCTTAAGATAGATTCTATTATATAGAAGTCTTACGCGTTATCCAACTGCGCCACGAGGGCTTCATAAAACAGCGACACCAGTGAGATTTGAACTCACGCGATTCTGACTGAACTATTTAATTCAGTTTGCAGAGCACACTCGCTTAGCAGGCGAGCACCTTTGGTGGTTTGATTAAACAAATAACCACTCGGTCATGATGTCTTTTTTACCATTTTATGTGAAGAGATTAAGAATCTCTTAATTATAATTAGTCACATATTCCTTATATTGTTTTATTTACCATGAATATGGTAACACATATTTCAATGTTTATAATATACATTAAAATCTCTAGCTAATTTATGTATTAATGTTTTTGTTTCCACTATTTCATTAATATTTGAAATACCTTGTCCACATCCCCATATTGAAGACCATGCTTTTGGAGCTTTTTTGCTAGTATCTAGTAAATTTTCTTTTATGCCTTCTTTTTCTAAGTCATTAATATTTAATCCTGCATTTTCAATTGAAGGTAATAAGTAATTTCCATTTATTCCCGTAAAAACATTTGTATTAACAATATCTTCCGCACAACCATTGACTATCATATTTTTATATTCATTTGCAGCATTTGCTTCAGTTGTTGCTATAAATGGTGAACCAATATAAGCAAAATCAGCACCCATAGTTAACGCAGCAGCAATTGATCTTCCACTTGAAATAGATCCACCCAATACAAGTGGACCTTTAAACCATTCTCTTATTTCTTGCACAAGTGCAAAAGGCGATTGATTGCCAGCATGTCCACCAGCACCAGATGCTACAGCAATCAAACCATCGGCGCCTTTATTAATTGCTTTCTTTGCATATGAATTAGAAACAACATCATGAAAAACAAAACCACCATAAGAATGAACTGCATCATTTATTTCATTTCTAGCACCAAGACTGGTAATTACTATAGGTACTTTATGTTTCACTATTAAATCCATATCTTCCATTAATCGTTTATTTGTTGGATGAACGATTTGATTAACTGCAAAAATAGATGGGCATCCTGGCAAACAAAGTCCAGCCTTTATTCTAATTAGCCAATCTTCAAGAGTTGATTCACCATTTTTTCCTCTAGCATTTAAAGCAGGAAATGAACCAATAATTCCAGCTCTACATTGTTCTACTACAAGAGCAGGAGTTGATACTATAAACATTGGAGCAGCAATAACCGGAACTCTCATATTTTTTTTTAAAAAAGCTAATTTAGATAACATTAAATTCTATTAATGTCCTATTTTTATATATATACAAAAATTACTAAGTCACAAATACATGAATCCACTCTAATCTTAATTTAACGGATTTTGGGAAGCAATGATCCTTGCCAAATCTAGTCGCTAGTCTCTAGTTCCCTTAAACTCCGTTGTTTACAGGACAGCCGGGCGGCGTTGGGTCCGGGGCGCACCTGATCGCTTCACGAATATCAGAATAAGTATATGAGTGACTTGCGTCTCCATCGTTGTTTGTTTTCTCATCATCCGCATTCCAGTTTTCCTCGCCCATGAAGACACATCTGTTATGTAAATCATTGGTGCATTCGCCGATGCCGTCGTAGTAGGCGTCGCGGCTCGGCGACACCCACTTACATGGATATACGTTATAATTAAGCCTGTAATCAACATCTGTACTAATTTGATTCAAATCGTAGCCCACACCATTACCGGTGAGGCGGGCGTCCTCGAACGCTTTAAAATCCGTTTTATCATCATACTCTCCCCTACCTTTGTATTTCTTTTTAACTCTCATCATAGTGTTGCACTCGTCCTCATTGACGATGGATGTACAAGTCTTTTCTTGTATGTCAGTCTTCGAGCCCTGCCCACATTCGAGGCCAGTGATTGATTCTTTTCCGAACTTAAGCGCTGCTTCAAAAGCTGGTCTATTTCCATCATCACCGCCCACACCACTCATTTGCCCTGCGTCCAGGATGGTTCTTCCCCATTCACGGGTCGAGGGTGCCTCTCTCTCGTCCTCGTCCTCGAAAGATTCAAGTACCAAAGTTTTGTAAACAACAAAATATAAAACAGCAGCTAATAAAAGAAGACTTATAAATGATATTATGCAACCTTTTTTAATTAATTTAGTAGGTAACATAGTGTTTAATTATAATAAATATAAAATTTGAACATAGTATGTGTATATCAAAAAAATGACAATATTTTTTTTCTAAAATATTGAATTCTTAATAAATCAAATAATCAGAAGAAAAACGTTAAAACCAAAGATGGTAAAAAACAAATTAATATTTGAAACAAGCAAATGGTATGTTAAATCTACATGTAATAATTGCATTACGATAATATCTCTAGATGGAAAACAGCAATTTGATTTAGGAATAAAAAACAATTATGTAATGATATTTTCTGTTACTGGAGATATTGCTAAATATAATAAGATATTTCCAGGAGATTCTTTAGTAAAAATTGGAAAGAGAAATACATTTTGTAAAACATTGGATTATTGTTGCGCAAAACTGTTTGCAAAAGATGAAATACATTTAGAATTTGAAAGAGTGAATAAAATGCATTTACCAAGCTGCAGAAAAAACAATTTTGAAAGAGTAAAAAGAAAAGAAATTGTTATGCAACAGAAAAGAAAAATAAATGCTAAAAAAACATTGAATTTCATTAAAAATTCTACTAAAGCGCGGAAACCAGAGAAAGTTGGTTGTAATTCATTTATAAAAATGATTGCGAAGAACGTATTAATCAAAAGATTAATCAATAATTAAACAAACCAAATACAAAAATCAAAAAATCAACAAAAAAATATATAAATTTTTTTTTTATTATTAGAAAAAAATGAAGTGCTATTATTGATTATATATATATATAAACACACAAACAATATTATTAATAATGGCATCAATGGAAATTGCGGAATCTTTTATGGGTACTTGTCATATCATGATAGAATATTACAAAGCATTAAGAAAGAATGTTGTTCATAACAATCTCCATAAGTCTCCAAAGAGACTTCGTAGTTTTATCAATAAGTTAAAGAAGTCGTCTCCACTAGTAAGACAATCGGGTAATGCAACTAAACGAGAAAGGAAAGACATTGATAGTGTCATGAAACAAGTGCATAAATATGTTGTAAAACAATTATGTAAATGGCTAAAACATAACAAAAATGATATTAGTATTTTAGAATATATTGGTGAACAAATTAAACATCACCAGAATATGATCAATAGTATTAATGTCGCAAATGCGGGATTGATCCAACATTCTAAAAAAAAGAGAAAGACACATTTACACAAGCGTTCTCATAAAAAGAGTGTTTTGAATGAATTAAGTGATGAAGATTCTGAAAGTGATAGCGATTCTGAAAGTGATGATTCCGAAAATGAGGCCATAGAAGTAGAAGATTTATTGTATGATGGTGTTGGGGAGTTAGTAGAATCTGATGAAGAATCTGACTCGGATGAAGAATCTGACTCGGATGAAGAATCTGACTCGGATGAAGAATCTGACTCGGATTCTGATTCGGATTCAGATGAAGAATCAGAAACGGAAAAAAATCGTTCAAAAAGGCGTAAAGTCTCAAAAGAAAATGGTGAAAATACAACAAATAGCAGCAATATCAAGACATTGCGTGAATATTTGAAGAAACGCGATGAAAGACCGTATTCGAGTGTAAAGTCACAAATTGCATCATTTGAAAAATTAGAAAAAGAAGACCAGAACAAAATTGTTGAACAAATTTCAAAAACAAAAGAAAAATCCTCCTGCCCCTTAATTTACAGAATTATGTTATCTAATTTACCTCAAAATTGTAAGAATGATATTATTGAACGACTAGAATCTCTCGATAAGAATGAAGATGAATGTCCAAAATACAGAGAATATGTAAATGCTGCATTACGTATTCCATATGGTGTTTATACTCGAAACAAGTTAAGTCCAAAATCAAAAAGATCAGACATTAAGAAATTCTTGAAAAACACTGCGAAATGTATGGATGAAGCTGTTCATGGTCATGAGAAAGCAAAGCAACAGATTTTGCAATTTGTTGCTCAAAATGTGTCAAACAAATCACCAAAGGGTTTGGTTTTGGGAATTGAAGGTCCTATGGGTAATGGAAAGACTACATTAATTGAGAAGGGATTTGCGAAAGCACTTGGTCGTCCTTTTGCAACGATTCCTTTGGGTGGTGTACAAGATGGTTCATTTCTGGAAGGTCATGGTTATACATATGAAGGGTCCAGGTGGGGACAAATTGTGAATGTATTGATTAATAGTAAATGTATGAATCCGATTATTTATATGGACGAATTGGACAAAGTTAGTCGAACTGCTAAGGGAGATGAAATCAATAATTTGCTAATTCATTTGATTGATCCATCTCAAAATCATCATTTTCGAGATAAATATTTCAGCGATATGAATATTGATTTGTCACAATGCATTTTCATATTCTCTTACAATGATAGAGATGCGATTAATCCTGTTTTGATGGATAGAATTACTCATCTCAAGACGCGTGGGTTTCGTTTACCAGAAAAAGTGATTATTTCCAAGAGATTTCTACTCAAAAATATTATGGAAGATGTTGGTATTGGCATTAATAATATTGTATTTGATGATACTGTTTTAGAATGGATCATTCAAAATTATACGAATGAAGGTGGAGTTCGTAAACTAAAGAAGATTTGTTATGAAATTGTGCGTGAAATTAATTTACGACAATTAACAGACAAAAATGTTGAATATCCATTTGTTGTAACTCGAAATATTTTGGAAGAAGATATTCTGAGTTCTCATATTCCTTATAAACACGACATGATTCACAATCAACCGGTTGTTGGAAAAATCAATGGTTTGTATGCAACATGTAATGATACTGGTGGAATTACATTAATTGAAGCTGTTTGGCTTCCAAGTGAAGCAAATCTGCATTTGCAATTAACAGGAAATCAAGGTAATGTTATGAAGGAAAGTATGCACGTGGCTAAAACATTGTCGTGGTCATTATTAACTGAGGAAGAACGAAAAAGTCTTAAAGATTTTTGGAAAGAAAATGGAAATCATGGAATTCATATCCATTGTCCTGAAGGTGGAGTACCAAAAGATGGTCCTAGTGCAGGAACAGCAATTACTACTGCAATTTATTCATTGATGTCAAAAAAGAAAATTCGTAATGACATTGCAATTACGGGTGAAATTGATTTATGTGGAAAAATTATGGAAATTGGTGGTCTAGAAAGTAAAATTTTCGGTGCAAAAGCGGCTGGGTGTAAAAAGGTATTATGCCCAAAAGATAATTCCAAATGCTTACAAAAAATTATCGATGAGCATCCAGATATTTTAAGTGACAATTTCCAAGTAAAATTGGTATCGACTATTGAAGATGTTTTGAAAATTATGTTAGTATAAAAACTTTGTATGTTGAAAAAAAATATTAATATTTATAATGGAAATTTCTAAATACCTAATTCTATTATTATTATTAAGTATTGTTGCTTTTTTTATATTTAGGCATAATACTAGTGAATCTTTTGTATCACCAGATCCTGATGGAAATGCATATTGTGATTCATATGATCCAAGCCGTTCCGATGGTCGTCGAAGGAATGGTACATGTTATTACAGATATGATGCAAATAGTTGTAAAGATGTTGGAAAAGATTCATGGAAAAAATGTAAAACGACACATGGTGATAGGAAATCGGGACAAAGAGATAGTGGAAGATATATTCGAAAAAGTAATGGAAAAAAAGAATTTTGTGAATGGAAGCCTGATGATGATGCGTCTACAGATAGTGATGGAAGTTGTGTAACCGATTTTAGTGAAAGTGAAACAGATGAAGAACCAGAAGAATTACCATTCGGATGTGTAAATCCTACTAAATATCGTGATTATATAAAAGATTCAAACGCTCTTGATAGTTCAAATACGCACAGACATGATGAGAGTAAATGTAGTTCGAGTTTGTACGATGTATGGTGTGATGATCCAAGAGCAATATATCCAGCACCTGACGATTATCCAAATAAAAATAGGAATGTGTGTGATGCAGATGATTATGAAGAAAAATGTAAAGATCCAAATGCAAACAACGGAGATCCAAACTGGCCTGGTAGAGCAAACAATTCTATGTGTACATATGATTTTATAGAAAAACCACTTTTAGTAATTAGACAATTCAATTATCAACTTGAAATCCACATTCCAAAAAGTGGAGTATCCGTTTTTAATGAAAAAAATGGAACAAATTATTCAGATTCGTCAGATGGATTATCAACAATTTTTAACGACATTTCTGCGAAAAAATATAATATTGTATTTTCTGGAAAAAGCTATGAAGTTGATTATATCAAATTTATGCCATCTTATATACAAAATACTTGGTCAAACGAATATATAGATCCATTATCAATTGATAATTCAAGCGTTTATTTATCATTGACTTTAAAAGAAATTAAAAATGTTTCTGCAAAAACAGATTATAATATTCCACCTGGCGATTTTTATACTCATGATTTTGTTTTTAATGAAATGGAAGAAATACCAATTTGCGTTATCAATTCGAATACACGATTTGATTTAAATAATAATCCTTCAAATGAAAATAGACCTATTACACATAGAATTGAAAATGTAAATGATCAAATAACATGTGTTAAACAACAATGGGTTCAATTATCTGAAAAAGAAACAGATGCAAGTGATTGTGTTGGCAATAAAAAATCAGGAATACCAACAAGTTCCGATAAAAATGTTTCACAAATTGAATCTTCTAAATATGTCCATGGTTCTGGTAATTTAGTAGTTTATAAATTAGATAATAACAATAATTCATTTTCATGTAAAGAGAAAACATATATTCCCTTTGGAAAGCCATCATATGATAATAATTTAAATAATTGTCCGGCGAATTATACCGATTGTAATGGAAATTTTGTTCAAGAACCACCAAAACCAAAAGTTGAAAAAGTAGAATGTATTAATACTCCACCAGATAATTCCAATAATAGATGGCTGCAAATGCTTGGACAAGATGCTGTATAATTTATCTAATTTTCATAACACAAGTTTTATGAACTATTTTAGGATCAACATTGCATCCATCTATTTGTTGTGAATTTTTATGAAGAAAATTTGCTATTTTACCGTCAACTAAAAATATTATTGAATAAGGTACAAATTCTTCAACACAAGTATTCAATGAATATATATATCTAATATCAAATGTTTGAATAAAATTGATAAGTTTTTTATAACTATAACCATCTATAGTTATTGCTTCATGAAGACCACCAAAAACACCTCCCTTATCCAATGCTTTTTTATATATATTATTATATGAGAAACTTTTCCAATGCCATATGTTAGGATAATTAGTATTATTTGCTTTATTTGTCAAATGATTATATTTGTGTGTAGGTTCAAGTGATTTTAATATACTCATATCATCCAAAGTTAAATAATCAAAAAATATACATCTTTCTGACAATATCATTACATAATCAAAGTTTTGATTTGACATATGCAATAAATTACTAAAAATACCCTGAACTATAGAACCATGAAAACGTCTCTTTTTAATTCTCTCTGGATTTATAATTATTTTTATTTTTGAATTTTGAAATGAATTTTGAAATTTTATCAAATTATTTTCATCATATTTAGGATCAAGATTATAAACAATAGTTATTGATTCAAACATACAAAATTGATCAATAGATTCAATTTGTTTTTTAGTATATTTGTTTGTATATGTGTTTATTGATAATAAAATTGTAGACATACTATACACATATATTTACTACAAATTAAAGAATTAATATATGTCTAAATAAAATTATAAATAATACACTTTTTTCCCTTCTTCATGTATTAAATATTTCTTATAATTCTTAACAATTTCGTCTGGAGATTTATTTTTAACTCTTTTATATAAAGATTCATATGTATCAACTGACAATGCTGATGTAATAATCGCTTTTATGTTATTATCATTTAGCCATTCTTTATATTTTTTGGAAGCCGCATTGCGGGTTTTTGGCATATTATGTGTTTTTATTTTA
>MDTC01029866.1_pt1 | contig 12257 bp, 10 predicted proteins | sample 811181 | NCBI WGS metagenome assembly MDTC01 (sample SAMN05326644, study PRJNA326480) | marine metagenome | isolation source: seawater | place: Pacific Ocean: North | collected 2011
AGTATTTGACAATAAGGACTTTTTTTGACAGTGGTTCAAATATTATGAATCTCCTAATAGTAGAAAGCCCGGCAAAAGCTAAAACAATTAATAAATATCTTGGGTCAAATTACATAGTATTAGCTAGCTTTGGTCATGTGAGAGATCTTCCTTCAAAAAACGGATCTGTTGATACAGAGAATAATTTTAATATGATCTGGGAAATAGACACCACTTCCAAGAAACATATTAAAGAAATAGCAGATGCTGCTGAAGATTGTGAGAAAATAATTCTAGCTACTGACCCAGACAGGGAAGGAGAAGCCATAGCTTGGCATGTAAGACACATACTGGAAGATAAAAATCTTTTAAAAGGTAAAAAAGTAGAAAGAGTTGTTTTTAATGAAATTACCAAAAAAGCAGTCGTGCATGGAGTTGAAAATCCAAGAGATTTAAATATAGATTTGGTAAATGCGTATTTGGCTAGAAGGGCCTTGGATTACTTAGTTGGCTTTAACATATCACCAATTTTATGGACTAAATTACCAGGATCAAAATCAGCCGGCAGAGTTCAGTCCGTAGCATTAAAAATTATTGTAGAAAGAGAGTATGAAATAGAGCTTTTTAAACCCGAGGAATTTTGGACTTTAAATGCGGTTTTTAAAAATAGCCAAAATAAAGAAATTAATTCAAAGCTAAATATATACGATTCAAAAAAAGTTGAAAAATTTTCATTCAAGAACAAAAAAGATGCGGAAAATGCGGTTGCTGAAATAAATAAAAATGAATTCAAGGTTAAAAGCATTGAAAGCAAGCCATTTAAAAGAAATCCCTACGCTCCTTTCAGGACTTCTACAATGCAACAAGATGCGTCAAGAAAATTGGGCTTTGGAGCTTCACGAACGATGCAGGTAGCTCAAAGATTATATCAAGGCATAGATATAGAAGGTGAAACAGTAGGTCTAATTACATACATGAGAACAGATGGCACTGACATTTCCTTGGATGCAATAACGGATTGTAGAACATACATAAAAAATGAAATTGGTGAAAAATATTTACCTACAGAAGCAAGAAATTATTCTGGAAAAAAAGCTAAAAATGCTCAAGAGGCGCATGAAGCTATTAGACCAACAGATATAACAAGAACTCCCAATTCCTTAAAGTCAAAATTAGATAAGGATCAGATGAGACTTTATGAATTAATATGGAATAGAACTGTATCTTCTCAGATGGAGAGTGCAGAATTTGAAAGAACTGCCATTGACTTTTCAAACCAGTCTAGCAGTATAGTATTTAGAGCTAATGGCTCCATTCAGAAATTTGATGGATTCTTAAAGCTTTATCAGGAGGTTAAGGATGAGGATGATAAAGAAAAAGAAGATTCTGATGAAGATAATATTTTACCAGAAGTAACAAAAGATGAAATTTTAAAAATCGACAGAGTTCTTGATGAACAGCATTTTACTCAACCACCTCCAAGATATTCAGAGGCTAGTTTAGTTAAAAAACTAGAAGAGCTAGGAATTGGAAGACCCTCTACTTACGCAAGTATTATTTCTGTTTTATCAACTAGAAACTATGTTGAGGTACTCAATAAAAAATTTACTCCAACGGACAGAGGAAAGTTAATTACTTCTTTTTTAAACCAATTATTTACTAGATATGTTGATTACAATTTTACTGCAGGCTTGGAAGAAAGTCTTGATGACATAACAGCAGGAAAAGCTGACTGGATTGAAGTCTTAGCTAAATTTTGGAAAGAATTTAACCAGAATGTTCTTGAAGTCAAAGAATTAAGAACTAGAGCTATTCTGGACATGATGAATGAAAGCTTGGGAGAAATTATTTTTGACAAAGATAGTGAAGGCAAAATAAAAAGATCTTGTGAATGCGGTGGTGAATTAAGTTTAAAAACAGGAAGATTTGGTGCTTTCATTGGTTGTTCAAAATATCCTGATTGCAAATTTACACGCCCTATGTCACGCATTAAAGCAGCTGAACAAGATTACCTTGCCGAACCAAAAGAAATTGGAAAAACAGAAGAAGATAAAAATATAGTTTTGAAAAAAGGTAGATTTGGACCTTACTTGCAAGTTGGAAATGATGAAAAGGAAATGAAAAATGTTTCTGTTCCTAAAGGTATATCTTTAGATGATATAGATCTTAATAAAGCTAGGTTCTTAGCTTCATTGCCAAAAATATTGGGACAATATCCTGAAAACAGTATGGATATTACTCTTAACAATGGAAGATATGGCCCATATGTCAAATGTGATAAAAAATCAGCTACTTTAGAGGCTCCTGAGGACATTTTTTCAATAGGATTAAATAAAGCTATCACTATGATTGCAGATGCTAAGCCAGGAAGAAGGTCTTCTAATGAAATTAAACTTATTGGAGAACACCCAGATGATAAAAAACCAGTAAAAGTTATGAAAGGTTCTTATGGACCTTATATCAAATACAAAACAATTAATGCTACGATACCTGATGATAAAGACCCTGAGAGTGTAACTATGGAGGAGGCTCTTGATTTAATTGAAAAAAGATTAGAGTATGATGCAACAAAAAAAGGTAAAAAAATAAAAAAGAAAATAGTTAAGAAAAAAAAACCTAAAAAAAAATCTAATAAGAATATTAATGAAGAAAAATAAGATCTAAATGTCTGCAATTGAGAAAAAAATAAAAGAATTCAATATCGAAATACCAATACCACCGTCACCTGTTGGAAATTACTTGGCATACAAAATTAGTGGCAACAAAATATATATATCTGGACAGTTGCCGATTAATAAAGATGGAAACATGATTAAGGGAAAAATTGGAAATGAGCTAACAGAAGAGGATGGTAAAAAAGCTGCCCTACTATGTATGTTGAACAGCATAGGACATTTAAAAAATGCAGTTGAAAATTTAGATAAGGTAAAAAGTTGTATTAAAATTAATGGCTATATCAATTCAGTAAATAACTTTGAAAATCATCCTGTTCTATTAAACTCAGCCTCCGATCTGCTGGTTAAAATATTTGGTGAAAAAGGTAAACATGCAAGAGCTGTTGTAGGAGTGTCTAGCCTCCCTTTAAATGCTGCTGTGGAAATTGAAACAATTTTCGAAATAGAAATTTAATTTTTTGAAGAAATTTTTTTAACTTTTTCAAGTTTAGTAATTTTAAAATTAAATTTAGTATCTTTACGATCAATAAATACAAAACCTCCATCAATTAATTTTCCATGGATAATTTCATTGGCCAACGGTTTTCTTATTTTTTCATCAATTGTTCTGGATATGGGTCTGGCTCCCATTGTTTGACTATAGCCAAGGCTGCAAATTAAATCGCAAGCATCATCAGATAGCTCGATAGTAATATCTCTAACATTCAACTGAATTTCTAGTTCAATAATAAACTTACTTACTACTTGTCTTATAATTTCTTTATTCAAATTATTAAATCTAATTACCGAATCTAAACGATTTCTAAATTCTGGAGTAAATATTTTTTTTATAGTTTCAAAATCATTATTATTATCGGTTTGTTTTACAAAACCGATTTGATTTTTTTCCAAATCTGTAGCCCCTGCATTCGTAGTTAAAATCAAAATAATATTTCTAAAATCAATTTTTTTACCATTTTGGTCAGTCAAATTTCCATAGTCCATAATTTGTAGTAAAATATTATAAATATCAGAGTGGGCTTTTTCTATTTCATCGATTAACAAAACAGCATGAGGATTTTTTTCAACTAACTCTGAAAGTTGACCACCTTGATCAAAACCAACGTAGCCAGGAGGTGCCCCTATAAGCTTAGAAATTGTATGCCGTTCAGAATATTCAGACATGTCAAAACGAATAAGCTCAACTCCCAATATTTTTGCCAGTTGTTTGGCTAGTTCTGTTTTGCCAACACCTGTAGGACCGCTAAATAAATAATTGCCAATAGTTTTATTAGAATCTCTTAAGCCAGATCGAGAGAGTTTAATGGAGCTGGCCAATGCTTCAATGGCATGATCTTGACCGTAAATTATCCTTTTTAAGTTTTTTTCTATATCCTTTAAGTAGTTTCTATCATTCAAGGTAATATTTTTTTCTGGAATCTTTGTTATTTTAGAAACTATTTTTTCTATATCTGACTGATCTAATACATCTTTTTTTTGATCATTTATTTTTAATGACTCGTAAGATCCTAGTTCATCTATAATATCAATTGACTTGTCTGGTAGTCTTTTGTTTCCTATATATTTATAAGAAAGGTCAACCGAAGCTCTTATCGCATCATCGGAGTACTTAACCTTATGAAAATCTTCATACTTTGCTTTTAGTCCGAACATTATTTTATACGCATCTTCAACACTAGGTTCAGAAATATCAATTTTTTGAAATCTTCTTTGTAACGCTCTATCTTTTTCAAAAAACTGTCTAAATTCAGAAAAAGTTGTTGAACCAACGCACCTAATCTGACCAGATTGTAAAGCAGGTTTAAGCATATTGGCAGCATCCATCGAATTTCCAGAAGTAGATCCAGTTCCAACAAGCGAGTGTATTTCATCAATAAACAAAATGTATTTTGGATTTTTTTCAATTTCATTAATAATAGCCTTTAATCTTTCTTCAAAATCTCCTCTATACCTAGTTCCTGCTATTAAGAGCCCCATATCCAAAGAATAAATTACATTGTCTTTAAGAATGTCAGGCACTTCGTTTTTAAAAATTTTATTGGCCAGACCTTCAACTATTGCAGTTTTACCTACACCTGGATCACCGACTAATAAGGGGTTATTTTTTGTGCGCCTACATAAAATTTGAGTTATTCGGTCAACCTCATCATCTCTTCCTACAAGAGTATCAATTTTATTTTTTTCTGCCTTCTTTATTAAATTAACACAATAGGTATCAAGTGGTGAATTTGAATTAGATTCTCTTGTGGTGCTCTTTTCATTAGCCCTATCCACATAAGTAAAATTTTCAATTTTTGTAATACCGTGAGAAATAAAATTTACAACATCATATCTGGTGACTTCCTGCTCTTGCAAAAAATAGGTTGCATGACTTTCCCTTTCTGCAAATAGAGAAACTAAAATATTTGCACCTGTTACTTCACTTTTTCCAGAAGACTGAACATGAACGATAGATCTCTGAATTACTCTTTGAAATCCAGAGGTTGGTTGAGGATCGTTGTTTTTTTCAGAATTAACAATATTCTCTAATTCGTTATCAATGTAATACTCAAGATTTTCTTTTAATAAATCCGTGTCTACACTACAAGCCTTCATAACATTTAAAGCATCCTCTTCATCTGTCAGTGAAAGTAACAAGTGCTCCAAAGTTACATATTGGTGATTTTTTTCTGTAGCAACTTGAAAAGCTTTGGAAATAGATTTCTCTAATGATTTGGTAAAAGTTGCCATTTATTTAACCTCCATTATACACTTTAGGGGGAACAAATTTTTTTTAGCATAATTGTTAACTAGTGATGTTAAGGTTTTTGCAATATCTTTTGTATATGTACCGCAAATAGCAGAACCATCTTCGTGAATTTTTAGCATAACATTTTTAGCTTTATTATTTCTCATTTTAAAAAATATTATCAAAACTTGTATAACAAATTCCATAGTTGTGAAATCATCATTTAATAGAATAACATTATAATAAGGTGGTTTGGTAGTTCTTGTGGATAATTTTCTTTTTCTTATAGCAGTCAAAGTTTTACTCATGAAAAGGACGGCCTATAGAATAATATTTTATTTTTTTATTTTTAAATTCGTTAGGATGATACAAATTCCTCAAATCACAAATAGATAATTTTTTGTTTTTACTCACTTTGTTAAAATCAATATTTTTAAATTCATCCCAATCACTATGAATAATAATAAAATCACAGTTTGTGATTAATTCTTTTTGATTAATGCAGTATTTAATTTTTTTGTACTTAGACAGAATACTTTTACTGCCCGTTGGTTCATAATAGCTAATTTTTAAATTATTCTTTAAAAGCTTAGGAATAACAAACAGACTTGATGAATCTCTCATATCATCTGTATTAGCTTTGAAAGTTACACCCAAAAAACCGATTTTATTAAGATGGTTTTGTTTAGCAATTTTTAAAATTTTTTGAACTATTAAATTGTTACGATTTCTATTGGATCGTATTACGCTTTTAACCAAACTCAGGTTTACTTTAAAGTCATCAGAGGTCTTTGCTAAAGCTTTTGTGTCTTTTGGAAAACAAGAGCCACCATAGGCGGGACCAGCCCTTAAGAAACGAGAACCGATTCTTTGATCAGTTCCTATACCTTCAGCAATATCATCGACATTGATTCCTGTTTTTTCACAAAGATTGGCAATCTCGTTAATAAAAGTAATTTTAGTAGCTAAATAAGCATTGGCTGCATATTTTATCAATTCAGCAGCTTTACGCGAAACAACAATAAACTTCGCACCTTTTTTTATAATTGGATCGTATAGCTTTTTAAGAATAGGTGAAATTTTTTTTGAATTATTAGTTCCAATTACTATTCTATCGGGATATCTAAAATCTCTGAGAGCCTCCCCTTCTCTTAAAAACTCTGGATTTGAAACCACGTCAAACTTACTGTTCGGATTATCTTTGCTTAAAATTTTTTCGATCCTATCTCCTGTTCCAAGAGGCACTGTAGACTTTGTGATTATAGTTTTGTGTTTATTGAGGTTTTTTGAAATAATTTTTGCAACTTTAAATACATTGGATAGATCAGCTGATTGACCATTTTTTCCTGACGGAGTACCTACGGCGATAAAGATGATGTCAGAGTTTTGTATGGCTTTGTCGATATCAGTTGCAAAAATAAGTCTTTTTGCATTAAAATTTTTATTAACAATTTCATCTAGTCCTGGTTCGTAAATTGGAAGTATATTATTTTCTAAGTCTTTTATTTTTTTTTTATTATTATCTACACAGTAAACTATATTTCCAAAATCAGAGAACAAAACTCCTGACACTAAACCTACATAACCTGTTCCAATAAAACAAATTTTCATGATTAATAATTACCTATTTTGTTAAATGATTCAATATAACCATCCATGGTTCCACAGTCCAAATACGATCCTTTAAAAATGGATCCATTAAATTTTTCACCACTAATCAAGAGCTCATTCATTGCATCGGTAATTTGAACTTCCCCATGCTTACCTTTTTTGCTTTTATTTAGAAACTTAAATATTTTTTTACTTAAAATATATCTTCCAATAATAGCGTATTTTGAAGGGGCTAGAGAAATTTTAGGTTTTTCAACAAATTTATTAATATCAAGTATGCTCTTATTTTTTTTAGAGAATCCTAAAATTCCATATCTATCAAGGTTTTTTTTCTGAACAATCTTAGTCGCAACAACTGATGACTTGTTAGCTTTGTGTATGTTAACTAATTCACGGCTACAATTCTTCTTAATTATTATGTCATCAGGCAAAATTAGTAAAAAATGATCTGATTTTATTTTTTTACGACATGCATTTACTGCATCACCCAATCCTTTTGCAGAAGTTTGATAAACAAACTTTATTTTTTTCTGGTACTTTTTAAGAGTATTTATCTTTTCAATTGCTTTTCTATTTTTTAAGATTCTTTTTTCTAGATCATAATCTTTTGCAAAATATTTTTTAATAATATTTTTTCTTTTTGAAATTACTAAAAAAACCTCCTTAATACCTGCTTCATCACATTCTTTTAAAACTCTTTCTAAAATAGATGTTTTTCCTAAAGGCCAAAGCTCTTTTGGAAAAGCTTTCGTTAAAGGCAACATCCTTGTTCCGAGGCCTGCTAATGGTATAATTGCTTGAGTGATCATAAATAAAAAATTATAAAAAAGTAATAAATGAAAATTATAAAAAAATCCAATTTAATTCACAATATATCTCTTAAATACAAAGATATAGGCTTTGTTCCCACGATGGGTGCATTGCACGAAGGTCACATGTCACTCATTAAAAAAAGTAAAGTAAAATCAAAAAAAACTATTGTGAGTATTTTTATTAACCCAAAACAATTTAATAAGAAAAAAGATTTTCTAACATATCCAAATAAACTTCAAAAAGACCTGTCCATTTGCAAAAAATTAAAAGTAGATTACGTATTCATTCCCAAAGCCCAAGAGCTTTATCGTTGGAATGATAAAAAAAATCTTAGGCCTAAAATTGATAATATTATGGAAGAAAAATTTAGAAAAGGTCACTTAGATGGAGTTCTTGAAGTTATGTCTAAGTTTCTCTCTATTGTAAAATGTTCTAAAATTTATATGGGAAAAAAAGACTATCAACAATTAGTTCTTATAAAAAATTTAATAAAATTAAACAAGATTAAATGCTCTATTGTTGAATGTAAAACAATTAGAATGAAAAATGGTGGTGCACTTTCATCTAGAAATCTTTTATTAAGCAAGGATTCATTGTTAATTCTTGGCAAAGTTTATCGTTTTTTAAAGCAATATAAAAAATACGGAGGTAGCTTTTTAGTTGTTAAATCTAAACTACAAAAAATGGGAATTAAAAAAATTGACTATATTAAACTAATTGATCTTTTAAATTTTAAAGAAGTAAAAAAAATTAATTCTAATACAAATATATTTATAGCCTATTATTTAAATGGTGTTCGTTTAATAGATAATCTTTAGAATTGTAGAAAATAACTTGCTAATCCCAAAAAGGACAAAAAACCAAATACATCTGTTACAGTCGTGACAAATACGCTGGATGAAATAGCTGGGTCTATTTTAAATTTATTTAATGCAATAGGAACAGCTATCCCAAAGAAACCGGCGGCAGTCATATTTATAGTCATAGCTACTGCGATTAATAATGAAAGATGAATATCACGAAACCATATGTATATTGCCAGGCCAGTAATCACGGCAAAAATTAAGCCGTTGAATAGTCCTACTAAAAACTCTTTAGAAACAATCTTAGAAACATTCGATGTTATAAGTTCTTTAGTAGCGATCAAACGTACAGTAACAGTCAAAGTTTGTGTTCCTGCATTCCCACCCATAGATGCAACAATCGGCATTAATATTGCTAATGCTACAACCTTTTCTATACTGGCATTGAAAAGACTTATGACCGTAGATGCAAGTATTGCTGTTAATAAATTAATTGCAAGCCATACAAATCTTTTTTTGGTGATACCAAATGCTGTATCTGATATTTCTTCATCACTCACACCAGCTAATCGTAAAGTATCCTCTTCAGCCTCTTCTTTTATAATGGTTACAATATCGTCTCCTGTGATCATACCTATGAGTTTGTGTTTATTATCTACAACGCCAGCGGAAAAAAGATTATATTGCTCAAAGTTGTAAGCAACTTGTTCCTGATCCATTTCCGCAGGAATTAAAAACTTATTGCTATTCATAATAGAGTTCATCTTAACTTCCCGTGAAGTTCTTAGTACTCTTGATGATGGAACTGAACCAACAGGAATATTTAATTCATTAATAATAAATATTTCCAAAAATTCTTTTGGTAGTTCATTAGTTTCTCTCAAATAATCAATGGTTTGTCCTACAGACCAGTCTTGTGGTACTGCTGCAAACTCTCTTTGCATAATTCTAGCTGCAGAATTTTCTGAATAAGTACTGAGAGTTTCTTCAAATAAGTTTTTGTCCTCTAAAGGTATTTTGGTAAGAACTATATCTTTTTGTTCATCTGATAAGTTTTCAATAATTTGCAAAGCGTTATCAGATTCTAAACTATTTACTATTTTGACTATCCTATCAGATGATATTTTTTCTAAAATATCTTTTTGAAGTTCATCTGTAAGTTCAACTATAACATTAGGATTAATTATAAAGTTTTCTAAAGCAATTAATTCAAATCTTTTCTTTTCAGGTAGATTGGATATGACTTCTGCAATATCCGAAGGATGCAATTTGGCCAAAAGACTATCAACAGCAGATAAATCTTTTTTATCAATTTTATCAACAAGGTCATCTAAATAAGAAGTAGAAATATTGAATTCTATTTTTTTAGATTTGATTTCGTTATTGTTTTCCATAATAATAAAGTACTTTCGTTTATAATGAATATTGAAATAAAAATCAGTAAAAAACCAGTCGATTATCAAAAAGCAATTGAAGAACTTGAGCAAAGAACCTTGCAAGTTCATCGTAAAGAAAAAAGTGAATTAATATGGATACTCGAACATAAAGATATCTACACCTGTGGAACAAGCGGAAAAGATAATGAACTATTAGATAAAAAAAAATTTCCTGTTTTAAAAACTAACAGAGGTGGCAAATGGACATATCATGGATCTGGTCAAAAAATTGTTTATTTTGTTTTAGATATGAGTCGCAGAGGAAAAGAGATTAGAAAACTTGTTAGGACAATAGAAGAATGGATAATCTTAATATTAAATAAACATAATATCAAAGCTCATGCTGATTCAAAAAATATTGGGATATGGATCGATAAAGACAACAAGAAATATAAAATTGCTGCTATAGGTTTGAAGGTTAAAAAATGGATTGCATACCATGGATTTGCTCTCAATTTAAATGTTAACAAAAACAATTACAGCGGAATAATCCCATGCGGTATTTCTGATAGAGGAATAATAAATTGGTTGGAAATAAAAAAAATACCAAAATCACTTGATGAAACTATTATTTCTTCTTTTAAAGAAAAATTTAAAGATTAGATTTTTTTAAAAAATTATTAAAATCTTTGGGAGGTTCGACCTTGAATGTTTTTTCTTTACCTTTATCGAAAAAAATAATTTTATAACTATGAAGCATTAGAAACTTATTATTATTTACATAATGAGGAATTTCATATTTTCTATCGCCCACTATTGGATGGTTAACTTTAAAAAATTGCTGCCTAATTTGATGCTTTCTCCCGGTAATGGGTGTTACCTCAACATAAGAATAGTCTTTATTTTTAGACAGTACAGAAAAATCTGTTTCTGCTTTCATAGTTTTCATTTGATTCTTTACTTTAAAAACCAAATCATGATCTAGAGTTCCTTCATTCTGAGGAATGGATCCATGCAAAATAGCCAAGTAACTTTTTTTTACTTCTTTGTTTCTAAATTGCTCAGACAAAGTCTGCGCAAATAATCTATTGCATGCAAATACAATAATACCAGAGGTTTCTTTGTCAATTCTATGGACTAAATAGAATTTTTTATCTTCACTAAATTTATTTAATATATCAATTAAATTTTTTGGAGACTTGGTTCCAGACTGGACTGAAATACCAGATGGTTTATTTAAGATTAAATAATCATGATTTTCAAAGATTATATTATTTCTAATTTCTTTATATTCTTTAATATTAGCGCTGTATGAAAATTTTTCATTTTCTTTTTTCTCTTCATAGCTAAATTGAAGAAAAATTTTATCTTCAAATTGTAGCTTATAAGAACTTTTAACTTTTTTATTGTTTACTTTAATTTTTCCTGAACGTAACAATTTTTCAACAAAGGATTGTGGGAATTTTTTAGTGTTTAATTTTAACCACTTGTCTATTCTAGTATTTGAATAATTTGCATCAATGGTGAATTTTTCATTAAATTTCATTAAAAAATACTGGCAGCTTTGTATCCGAGAAAAAACAAGGGCACACCACCAAAAACTGAAGGGGCTAAGTAACTAATCATTCCTATATATAAAGATTTATTTAATAAATTAAACAAATCCATAGAAAAAGTTGTAAATCCACCTAATAGACCTATTGTAATATAGATTCTAATATTTTCATTGATAATGCTTTTGTCAAATAATGAAATGCAAAGACCTATAAAAAAAGAACCTAACAAGTTCGTCAAGACTGTACTGACGGGAAAATTTAGATAGAAAAATCTGGGCGTAATTAAATAAAGAGAATATCTCAATACACTTCCAGCTGCTCCAAATAAAGCAACTAGCAGATAAAGTTTCATTATTTTTTAGTTTGTTTAGTGTCTTTACTTTCTGCTATTGGGTTTTTAGACTCTGGTTCATTTTTACTATCAGCTTTTTTTTGAACAGGTCCTGAATCTTGACCCTTGGCATTAAAATCTTTATCAACCAATTCTATATAAGCAGTTGGAGCATTATCTCCAAAACGAAAACCAGATTTTACAACTCTCGAATAACCACCATTCCTTTTTTCATATCTTTTGGACAAAACAGTTGTCAATTTTGTTACGGAGCTTTTGTCCTGCAGTTTAGATAATAAAACTTTCTTTGAGGCTAAAGTATTTTTTTTACTAATAGTAATAACCTTATCAATAATTGGTTTTAACTCTTTGGCTTTCGGAACAG
>MDTC01088798.1_pt1 | contig 12257 bp, 14 predicted proteins | sample 811181 | NCBI WGS metagenome assembly MDTC01 (sample SAMN05326644, study PRJNA326480) | marine metagenome | isolation source: seawater | place: Pacific Ocean: North | collected 2011
AAGAAATAATTATACCGACACATTGTCCAGCTTGTAATACAGTATTGGAAATTGTGAACGACCAATTGTTTTGTCGCAATAATAATTGTCTCGCACAAAGTTCGAAAAAGGTTGAGCATTTTGCCAAGACTTTGAAAATCAAAGGACTTGGAAAAGCAACAATCGAGAGGCTTGATATTCAAGACTACCATGAACTTTATTCATTTGATGAAAGTGAACTCATAGAACTATTGGACTCGGAAAAGCTGGGGACTAAGTTGTTTGCTGAAATAGAAAATTCTAAATCAGCAGACTTAACTACACTCCTTCCAGCTTTTTCGATACCGCTGATAGGTCGAAGCGCATCTAATAAATTGACTAAGAAAGTCTCGAATATATCAGAGATAACCTACACAAAGTGTATAGATTGTGGTCTTGGGCCTAAAGCGGCGTCGAATCTAATAGATTGGTTAGTAAATGAATTTCATGCTAACGAATACTATGATTTACCTTTCAGTTTTTCTTGTGAGATACCAGTAGTCGACTACATTATTCGTAAGAAGGGTGTAGTTTGTATAACAGGTAAACTTAAGAGCTACCCAACCAAAGCGGCGGCAGAGAAAGTTTTACAAAAGTATGGATATGAGACAAAGGCATCACTCACAAAAAATGTCACCATTCTAGTCAACGAAAGTGGAATAGAATCGGCAAAGACAAACAAAGCCCAAGAGATGGGCATTAAAATTTATAATAACATAAAGCAATTAATAGAGGAAAATTAATATGGCATTACCAAAATGGACAGATGAAAGAACACAGCAACTAGTGGACTTTATCGGTGACCAAAGCCCTGTATCACAGGCAGTAGTTGCTGAAGCTGCTGACGAACTTGAAACTTCAACAAGGTCAGTATCTTCTAAATTAAGAAAAATGGGATTTGATGTGGAACTTGCTTCTGCTTCAGCATCCAAGTCTTTCAGCGATGAACAAGAGGCAACTCTTGCTAACTTCGTACAAGACAACAGCGGTAACTACACATATGCAGAAATCGCATCAAACTTTGAAGGCGGACACTTTAGTGCAAAGTCAATTCAAGGTAAAATCCTTTCTATGGAATTAACAGAGCATGTTAAACCAGCTCCTAAAGTAGAAAGTGTTAGAACTTACACTCCTGAAGAAGAAGGAACGTTTGTTGAAATGGTTAACGGTGGTAGCTTCGTAGAAGAAATCGCAGACGCATTAGGCAAATCAGTAAATTCAATCAGAGGTAAAGCTCTTTCACTACTTAGAAGTGGCGACATCAATGCGATTCCTAAGCAGAAAGAAACTAAAGGTTCATCTAAAGCAGACGTTTTAGCAGACCTTGACATCTCAGGTATGACTGTACAAGAGATTGCCGATGAAATCGGTAAAACAGTAAGAGGCGTGAAAACTATGTTAACAAGACGTGGTCTTCAGTGTGCTGATTACAATGGTGCAGCTAGAAAAGAGATAGGCTAACTAGCAATATTAGCAGGGGTGGGCAATCCACCCCTTTTTTTGAGAGAGATTAATGAATATTGCGAGTGCTTTACTAAAACAACTTATAGTTCAACAAGACTTAGATACTTGGGCTCAGGTAAAAGATATATATTTGCCAAATGAGTACCGAGGGATTTTTGGCGTCTTGGAAAAGCACGTAGACAATTATCAATCTCTCCCAACATTAGAAGAACTCAAAGCAGGTGTAAGAGATAAGAAAATTCTTGACAAAGTCGCTGCCATTGAATCAGTAGAAGTAGAAGTCGATGCAGACATGCTTCTTGATTACCTCAAGAATGAATTTACACAAGTAGAAATACTAGATGAGTTAGACAAGTATGTTGATAAAACAATTACAATGGCAAGTGCGGAAGAAAATATAGAACAACTACAAGAAATAGTTCTAAACGTAAGTGATAAGGTTGATGTGACACCACCTTCAGAAAGTATGCAAACAATTACACTTTTTGAAGATGATGAAGCACGAGCAAAGTATTTACCTTTAGGACTTAATACAGAATATGACTCAAGTGTCAAATTCTCACCCAAAGATTTGGTGTTAGTTGGTGGTAGACGAGGTTCAGGTAAGTCTTTAACTTCCTGTAATCTTGCAGTTAATGTTTATGAGGGTGGCAGAAGTGCCATCTACTTTACAATCGAAATGGATAGCCGTTCCATTCTACAAAGAATGTGTTCCATAGCAACAAGAGTTCCTTTTACAAATATTCGTGACAAAGTTATGAATAAAGAAGAATGGAATCTAGTTGCAGGTTGGTGGGCTGGTCGTTTTGAAGGTGGACATGACCTTCTGAAAGAATATGAATTAAATCGAGATTTTGATGAATTTCATAGAAAACTAGTAAAGAATGAACTTAACAAAGAAAGACAGTTGGACGTTATTTACGATCCAGCCCTCACTCTCTCAAAAATTCAAAGCGAACTCGATAAGAGGGTTAGTCGACAAGACATTGGTATTGTAATCGTAGACTATCTAAACCAAGTTCGCCGCCACAATGCACCAGGACGTAATGGACAGTATGACTGGACAGAACAGATAGAAATAAGAAAAAAGCTAAAGACTTATGCCCAAGAGTATGAGACTTTAGTTTTTGCGCCCTATCAAACAGATGCGTCTGGTGAGGCTCGTTTTGCCAAGGGTATACTTGACGCAGCGGATGCGGCATACTCCCTAGAGACTTGGACACCTGAAGATAAGTGTATGACGTTTAATTGTACAAAAATGAGAAATAATGAAGTCAAAGGATTCTCCAGCGAAGTAGACTGGAAGTCACTAAAAATCGGCCCAGGCACTGCTTTGACTCCAACAGAAAAAGAAAACATGAGAGAACAAATGGGACTGGGCAGTCAAGAAGAGGAAGCACAAGAAATATGAGATTATTAGAAATGAATTACGGAGATGTTAGAGTATTTAGTGAAAGACCTTTTGGATATAAGAGGTATATAGTAGAGTGGGATAAGGGTAACACCTCAGTATACTCTGGACTATGGTACTCTAAAAGACGAGTATTAGACCTCGTAGAAGATAAAATAGATAGTGAGGACACAAAATGTTAATGTACACAGAAAAGCAGCTAGAAGAAGCATATTCAATTTTTGTATATGGTCTAGTGCAAATTAGAAACGACCAAAACGTATTAATAGATATTCCTACCTTAGAAGATTTTAGAAATATATTTGAGCAAGGTTGGAACGAAATGTTAGATGATGAGTGGTATTTAGATGGAGAACAGAATGGAACTTATCACTGATGTATCTAAGTTAAGACAACCTTCACATGAGTGGAGTGGAACAGCAAAAGAACTAAAAGAAATATATGATAGTTTATATGCTATTCAAGAAAAACATAAAGGAGTAGGTATATCTGCTATACAAGTCGGACTACCATACAGAATATTTTTAGCAGGCCCAGTACCTAAAGTAGAACTATTCTTAAATCCTAAAGTAACACACAGACACCCATATATGACAGCAGACTGGGAGGGGTGTTTAAGTTGTCCTGATGCTATGGTTAAAATTAAAAGAAGCAAGACCATAACACTAGAGTATACAACAATAAGAGATGAAAAGTATGTCAAAATAAAAAGAAAATTCAAAGATTTTGATGCCAGAGTAGTCCAACATGAACTAGACCATTTAAATGGATTTTTAATATTAGATAGAGGAAAAGTATATAGACCATGACGATGTTTGTAGGTGGCATGATATTTATGCTACTATTAGAAGCAACCTTAGTAACTTTATTTTTATGGTTTGCAGGTTGGTTCGATTAAATTTATGGGGGTGTAGCTCAGCGGGAGAGCATCTGCCTTGCACGTAGAGGGTCGGGAGTTCGAATCTCCCCACCTCCACCAGGAATTATTATGACAGTAGAAGAATTATTAGTAGAAGAAAAGATACAATTTAAGCAGTCTCCAGCAGACTATATCGTTTCGTGCCTAAATCCCGAGCATGACGACTCAAATCCTAGTATGAGGATTGATAGAATTACAGGAGTATTTAATTGCTTTTCCTGTGGTTACAAGGGTAATATCTTCAAGTTATTTGACAAACCAAGTAATTACTTAGATATAAAAAGAGAGAAAGTAAAACAGACAATAGACCGAAAAAGGTCAGAAACAGTAGGATTATTAATGCCTACTGATATTATGCCATATGTTGGCAACGCAAGAAATATAAAGCCTGAGACATACAAACAGTTTGAGGCATTTCTAAGCATTAGCGCACCATTTAAAGATAGAATAGTATTTCCTATACGAGACATTACAGGAAAGATTGTTGCGTTCAATGGTAGAATACAAGGTAAAAATATAACTGGGCAACCAAAATATATTTTACACCCACCAAAAGTACAACTACCCCTATACCCTTATAATGTTACTCCAATAAAAGGTAGTATCATAATTGTAGAGGGTATCTATGATGTAATTAATTTACACGATAAAGGACTTACCAATGCTATGTGTGCGTTTGGAGTGAATCAAGTAACTCCTGAAAAATTACAACTCCTAAAAATGAGAGGAGTAGAACAGATAGACATATTCTTTGACCCAGACGAAGCTGGAAGAGTAGCAACTGAAAAGGTCTCAGAACTATGCGAGAAAGAAGGACTAAAATACAAACCAATAAGAATAGACCCAGAGTTAGGAGATGCAGGTGCGTTAGGCGAAACTGCAGTACGAAAATTAAAAGAACAATTGTACTAAGAAAAATAATTCTTGACAAAAGGTTAAAATTAGAGTATAATATATATTATGAAAATGAAAGTAGCACTAATAGAATCAAAACCGAGCAGAAACAAATTTTTTGAGCTTTTTAATAATAAGTTTGAATTTGACTCATATGTTCTCTGTTCAAACCCACAAGTAAAGAAAGTACTCAAGCGTGATGTAGATATCAATATTGATGTCGACAAATACGATTGGGTTATTTTAGTAGGGTCGGAACCCCTCAAATACTTCACAAAGATAAACTCTATTACAGAGTATACTGGTCGTGTAGTAGAAGATAAGTTTCTTCCTGTAATCAATCCAGCTATGTTGGCTTTCAAACCTGAAGCTAAGAAAAGTTGGGAAGAATCAAGAGATAATATTATAGCATATATCGCAGGAGAACTTAAACAAGAGAAACTCGGTAGTGATGATATTTTTGGCATTACTGACACAGATGAACTAAATAAATTTTTGCAAGATGCAATTGACCATGAGAATGAATTCATAGCACTTGACTCAGAGACAACAGGATTGTATCCTCGCGATGCATATATGCTGGGAATTAGTTTATCTTACAAAAAGAATCATGGTGCATACATATCAACAGACTGTATAGACGAAACGTCAGAAAAATTACTACAAGAACTTTTTAACAAGAAAAGAGTAGTTTTTCATAACAGCAAGTTTGATATCGCATTCTTTAGATATCACTTTGGATTTAAGTTTCCAAACTTTGATGATACTATGTTGATGCACTACACACTTAACGAGAATCCAGGCACTCACGGCCTAAAGCAACTCGCTCTCAAATTTACTCCTTATGGAGACTATGAGAAACCAATGTATGATTGGATAGAAGCTTTCCGTAAGCGTAACGGATTACTCAAAAGTGACTTCACATGGGATATGATACCTTTTGATATCATGCAAGAGTACGCTGCTTATGATGCAGTATGTACTTATCTCATCTATGAAGAATTTTTACCTTACATGCAGAAAAACAAAAAATTGGGTAATGTTTACTACAATATTCTACTGCCCGCAACAGAATTTCTACTTGATGTGGAGAGTAATGGTGTTCCTTTTGATAGGGAGCGTCTTGTAAAATCTTCGGTGCTGATGCAAGAAGAAATTGACGAGGCAGTATCTAAACTCTATGAATATACAGAAGTAAAAATATTCGAAAAAGCACAAGGTAAAGACTTTAATCCAAACAGCACAATGCAACTTCGTTCATTGTTGTTTGATTACATTGGATTGAAACCTACTGGCAAGAAAACAGGTACAGGTGCTGATAGTACTGATGCCGAAGTGCTCGGTAAACTCGCAGAGGAACACCCAGTACCACAGTTAATTCTTGACATTAGACAAAAGGTTAAAATCAAATCTACTTACCTAGATAAGATTATTCCTGCACTAGATAGGGACGAAAGACTAAGAACTGGGTTTAATTTACACGGTACAACATCTGGTCGTCTCTCCTCTAGTGGTAAAATGAATATGCAACAGATTCCCCGAGACAATCCAATTGTCAAAGGTTGTATCAAAGCTAAGCCAGGCAAGAAAATTGTTGCGATGGACTTAACTACCGCAGAGGTATACTGTGCTGCGATTCTCGCAGAAGACATTGCTTTGCAAAAAGTATTCGAAGATGGCGGTAACTTCCATAGTAATATTGCTAAGTTAGTTTTCAATCTACCTTGTGAAGTTGATGATGTTGCTAAGTACTATTCTACTGAAAGACAAATGGCAAAAGCTGTTACTTTCGGTATTATGTATGGTGCTGGACCAAAGAAGATTAGTGAACAAGTTACCAAAGATAGTGGCACTTATTTTAGCACAAGTCAAGCTAAAGAAGTTATCGAAGATTACTTTGAACAGTTTCATAAACTGAAGAAGTGGTTAGATGATTGTAAGAAACTTATTGAGAAACAAACTTATATCTATTCTTTCTTTGGTAGAAAGAGAAGATTGACGAATGTTCGTTCGACAGATAAAGCAATTGCTGCCCATGAAGTTCGTTCAGGTATCAATTCTCTCGTTCAATCGGTGGCGTCTGACGTTAATTTGTTAGGCGCTATTGATGCTCACAAAGAAATTTGTGAAAGAGGTTACAAGAAGAATATGAAAATATTTGCTTTAGTTCATGACTCCATTCTTGCAGAAGTTGATGATGACTATGTTCAAGAGTATAGTGATATACTTTTAAGAAATGTGCAAAAGGATAGAGGACTTTCAATACCAGGCTGCCCAATTGGTTGTGACTTCGACGTAGACGAAGACTACTCCCTTGGGAAGTTCAAAAAGAAGTATGAATCTAAATGACATACGTTGGCCTATCTATGTTCTTCATTCTGATGAAATAGAAGAAAGAGATGGGCTACTATTCTGCGACACTCAAATCGTAGATGATAAAAATATGGTAGGCGAAAGTCTTGGACTTCGTAGACTACAAACACCACACAAAAATCTTTACAAACTCAAAGTGATGATTGAGGACTTTTCTGACTTTGTTCATCACAGAGGAAGTTTCTTTATAGATAGTAATGGAAAGTTCTTTCGTTGGGTAAAGAAAAAGACATGTAGTGTTATTAGTCATAAAATTATAAAGACAGAGAAAAAGGATATTGCTACACTTATATGGTGTAAAGATATTCCTTATCCTTTTATAAAGAAAAGACCACCGAGTGCATTGATGAAGTATGCAAATATTTTATATATGGATAATAATCCTTCATTTATATATTCGTTATCAGAGGAAAAACAAAAGAAAACTTGGAGAAAGATATGATTGTAGTAATAGATGATTTGTTTGAAGATTACTCAGTAGTAGTTAAACATCTACAAGAAACAAAAAAGATAGAAAAAGCACCAGAGATGGTATCTACTATCTTAAATAAAGCAAGTCAATATTTTGATTTATCTTCAATGAAATACTATGAGGCATGGACACACGCATTGAGTAGACCAGCAGACTGGCACTACGATAAAGATGAAAGATTATATGCTAGTAAAAATGAGTTGAGGTTTCCGTTGTGTTCTAATGTATTTTATCCTATTGAAGACGAAAATTTAGTAGGTGGTAATCTTATATTTGAAAATGGAGTAGTAGTTGCACCCAAAAGAAATAGATTAGTCGTATTTGCGCCTGGACTATATCATAGCGTAAAACCATTTCGTGGAAAAAGGATTAGTATAAATATTAATCCTTGGAGTACTCTATGAAGGCAGTATTGAGTAACAGAATATTTATGGAAGTAGATGCTTCTTTACAGTCTAAACTCGATAACGAGCTTACATATTCTATACCCCCAAGAAATCCGTTAGACCCACCTTTCATTATAAAGAATATGGGCATAGTTCGAAAGGGTTTAGTTACCCTACCTAGCGGAAGGACGGATTTGATACCAGAAGATTACGAGATAGTCGATAAGCGTGTTGACTCACCAATAGAACCTTTTGACTTTAAGTTTAAGTTACGACCTTCGCAACAATCGGTATATGACGATGTTAGTGACAGTTGTATAATTAACGCTTGGGTCAGTTGGGGAAAGACATTTACTGCGTTAGCTATCGCAAATAAGCTACAACAGAAAACATTGATTGTAACACACACTTTAGCATTACGGTCGCAGTGGGAAAAAGAAGTACAAAAAGTCTTTGGAATTACACCCGGTATTGTAGGTAGTGGTAAGTTTGATATTGACTCACCAATTGTAGTAGGCAATGTACAAACTCTCTATCGTAGAATGGGGGAGATTGGTTCCGTTTTTGGAACTGTTATTCTTGATGAAATGCATCATGTATCTAGTCCTACATTTAGTCGTATTGTCGATGCTAGTAAAGCAAGGTATAAGATTGGATTAACAGGTACAATGGAGAGGAAAGATGGACGTCATGTTATCTTTCGAGACTACTTCAACACAAATGTCTATAAACCACCTAAAGAGAATTACTTAGTACCTAAAGTACATATTCTCAAGTCGGGAATAAGATTCCCAGATGGTGCAACTACACCATGGGCTTCTCGTATAAATGCAATAGCATATAACTGGGAGTACCAAAACATGATGGCAGTCTTAGCAGCAAAGTATGCGGCAAAAGGGCACAAAGTACTAGTAGTATCAGATAGAGTTGATTTCTTAAAACAATGTCATAGACTAGTTGGAGAAAATTCTATTTGTGTTACAGGAGACGTTCCTCACGAAGAAAGACCTGCTATAATCAAACAAATATTTAATGATAAAGATGTTTTGTTTGGAACCCAAAGTATATTTTCTGAAGGTATATCTTTGGATTGTTTGAGTTGTCTAATACTAGCAACTCCTATAAATAACGAACCCTTACTTACACAGCTTGTAGGTCGTATCATAAGGATAAATGAGGATAAACCTCAACCTATTATAATTGATATTCACTTAGTTGGTAAAACAGCAAATCGACAGGCAAATGCGAGAATGGGGTACTACATGAAACAAGGTTATGAAGTTAATACGATATAGCATCGAAAAATACTTCTTGACAGAAGGTTAAATTTTTGATATAATGATATTCTATAATTGGAAAAAGATACTAAAAGAGACGAATGGAAAAGTAAGTGACATAGTTGCTATACTTTATATTCTGACTTATAAAAAAGAACCTCCAATCAATAGAAAGGATAGGCGGTTCAAGTTTTGGCAAAAGAGCTTTCATGGCGATAGCTTTTTGGCTAACCCTGAACCTTTACTTATCCAAAGAACTAGATATTCAGACGTGGAGATTGCGCAGTATGCAGGTATCGCTTCACTTCGCAATGTATTTGAATATCGTAGTAAAAAAGATACCACACTGGACTTGCTGGTCTATACAGGAAAGCAAGATATATTAATAAAAAACAGACTACTTCACGTAGAGAATGGTAGAATCCATTTTAAATTTGAAGAAGTTACTAAGGAGAAAATGCAATGGCATTAACATTTAATAAATTAAAGGGCGAAGCCCAAAAAGGTAAAATCGAATCCTACACATATGTAGAAGGAGACAATACTGTAAGAATGGTCGGTGATGTATGCGCAAGATACGTTTACTGGCTCAAAGGAGAGAATGATAAGAATGTTCCTTTCGAATGTTTATCTTTTGATAGACAGAAAGAAGCGTTTACTAATATCGAAAAAGATTGGGTAAGAGAATATCACCCAGATATGAAATGCACATGGTCTTATGCTATACAATGTATACATCAAGGCAAAGTAAAAGTTCTTAATCTAAAAAAGAAACTTTTAGAGCAAATTATATTAGCAGCTGAAGATCTAGGCGATCCTGCCGACCCGGAAACAGGTTGGGACGTTTACTTCAAAAGACTTAAAACAGGGCCAATGGCTTACAATGTGGAGTATCAATTACAACCACTCAAGTGTAAACCAAGACCTTTAACAGAGCAAGAGCAAGAGCTTATAGTTGAGCTTAAGTCAATGGACGAAGTCCTTCCAAGACCTACTGCGGATGCACAAAAAGAATTACTAGACAGAATCAGAAGTGGTTCTGCGAATTCTAATGCGGACGACAGTATCAATGAGGAGTTTGACTTAACATGATTGGAGTAGGCGATAAATTTCCAGAGTTTAAACTTAATGGAGTAAGTGGTAATCAATGCAATCTACACGAAGATTGGAATGACGCAGATCATGACTTTATTACTGTCAACAGTTGGGATTTATCGAACTGGTCAGTTATCTATTTTTATCCAAAAGACTTTACATTCATTTGTCCTACAGAAATTGTAGGAATGGACGAATTACTTTCAGAAACTGATGAAGTTTTTGGTATAAGTCCAGACAATGAGTATTGTAAGTGGAACTGGAAAACAAGTGATGACCATGCCCCTTTATATGGCGTGGCCCACCCTCTTCTAGCAGATTGCAACAATAAGTTAGCAAAGGAATTAGGAATAGTAAGTGACGAAGGAGTACCTTACAGGGCAACTTATATAGTTGACCCTGAAGGCTTTATCCAACACATATCGATAAACGCTCTCAACACAGGTAGAAATGCAAACGAAGTATTAAGAACTCTACAAGCGCTTAAAGCAGGTGGATTAACAGGGTGTGAATGGAACCCAGGAGATGACTTCGTAGCATGATATTATTTACAGCAGACTGGCATATTAAACTAGGACAGAAAAACGTTCCAATGTCCTGGGCATGTTCAAGATATGAATTATTTTTTCAACAGGTTGAAGATGCAGTCAAAAAACATAATATTACATTACATATCATAGGCGGGGACTTGTTTGATCGAGTCCCTTCTATGGACGAACTCACTTTGTATTTTGATTTTGTAAAGGGTGTTAGTGTGGAAACTATCATTTTTGATGGCAACCATGAAGCAACTCGTAAGAATAAAACATTTTTTACAAACTTAAAAAGAGTTACAGAAGAACTCAATTCACTGGTAACAGTTATAACAGATACTTATTATCAAGATGATTGGGCAATTCTACCTTATGCTGATTTACATTTAAAAAACAGTATAGAAGATATAGATAATATAGATTATCTATTTACTCATGTGAGAGGAGAAATACCACCACATGTTACACCAGAAGTAGACTTAACTAGATTTGATAGATTCAAAACGGTTTTTGCAGGAGACTTACATGCTCACGAGAATACTCAACGAAATATTGTGTATCCTGGAAGCCCTATGACTACGTCATTTCATAGAAACGAAGTTAAAACTGGTTATCTAGTAATAGAAGATAATTGGGATTGGACATGGCATCAATTTGATTTGCCACAACTAATTCGTAAGACTGTTACTAGCACAGAAGATATGGTGCAAACTGAATGGCACCATACAATATATGAAGTAGAAGGTGATGTTTCAGACTTGAGCGGGGTCAAAAACTCTGACCTACTTGATAAAAAAGTTATCAAGAGAAAGACTGAAGCTACACTCATACTTGATAAAGAAATGACAATTGAAGAAGAATTGGGGGAATATCTCTCATACATTCTTGAACTTGACGAGCATAAAGTCAAGAAAATTATAGGAGTATTTAGTGATAACGCTAGAAAAGCTGAGATGGAGTAATTGTTTTAGTTACGGCTCTAACAACGAAATAGAACTTAATAACAACACTTTAACACAACTAATCGGTACAAACGGTGCTGGTAAGTCTTCTATACCTCTAATTTTAGAGGAAGTTCTATTTAATAAAAACTCCAAAGGTATTAAAAAGGCAGATATTGCCAACAGACAAGTTAATAAGGGATATGATATATCTCTTGATTTTTCTGTGAATGACGACTCATACTTAATTGATGTAGTTCGTCGTGCAAATATTAAAGTAAAGTTGCTTAAAAATGGTGAGGATATTAGCTCACACACTGCGACAAATACTTACAAAACATTAGAAGAAATTATTGGGATAGACTTTAAGACTTTTTCACAGATTGTCTATCAAAACACCAATGCTAGTTTACAGTTTCTTACGGCTACCGACACAAACCGTAAGAAGTTTTTGATTGATTTATTACAGTTAGA
>MDTC01080258.1_pt1 | contig 12254 bp, 7 predicted proteins | sample 811181 | NCBI WGS metagenome assembly MDTC01 (sample SAMN05326644, study PRJNA326480) | marine metagenome | isolation source: seawater | place: Pacific Ocean: North | collected 2011
CTCGATTACGATCGAAAATGACGAAAACAAATGGGGACTCGAACACAGTCTCGAACTTGTCGACACCTGTGCTTTGGTACTTGACATACACCATCACTGGTGCCGCGAAGGTGAATATATACGTCCCACCGACGATAGATTTGCTCGCGTAATAGATTCGTGGCGTGGTGTACGCCCTACAATACATTATTCATACAGCCGCAATGAACATCTACCAGGCGGTTACAATCATACAGGTATGCCCGATATGGCAGTATTACTAGAGTCAGGCTACAAGAAAGCAAAACTTAGAGCCCATAGTGACTATTATCCTAACAATGCTGTTAATGACTGGGCATTGAGCTTTTTACAACATGCCGATATTATGTGCGAGAGCAAGTGTAAGAACCTTGCTAGTATAGATTTGTATAAATACTATATAGGAGACAAACATGAAAACAAAAGGCATAAAAAAGAACTTGTCCTTGGATAAAATTAAAGGGATCCGTATTGATACAGGGCCTGTGACATATGTCCCTGTCGTAAAGGAATTTAAATTTCCGACGCCTGAAAAATCTATTAAAGCTAAAGATAATATTAAAAAAGACGGCTGGAAATATTAGGAGTTAAAATGAAAAATTGGATCAAAGCAAGAATTGAAGAACGCACATCAATAGATGGTGCTGTTTTAATAGGACTAGGACTAATTGTATTGATTGCAGGACCATTTGCTAAATTAGCAGCTTACGCAGCCATAGCATATGGTGCATGGACTATTTGGAAAAAAGACTAAAGTTTACTTATATCTAAACCGCTACTAGCTGGTAAGTCCCAGATTTGCTTTCTTGTGACCCCCATCTTTTGTGCAAATTTTTTAGAATCACAACTACCACACACATGAAAATAATTATTATTGATTCTGTTAGGATCCATACTACCTCTTGGTCTTTCAAATTCTGTACTACAATTATCACAGCGTAATACTAACATAGTTCTATTACGGGTATATTCATGTTTCACTCCGCATTTACTAAGTCTAGTGTGCCGCTTTGCTATGGAAAATTCTTTTATATACATAACTATATTTACATTAAGATTATAAAAAGCAACGATAAATACATTGATAAAGGAGCCAAAATGACTGTTTGTACACTTACTGATGCCGCAAAAACGCAGATTGATACAATATGTAGAGAAAATAATGCTATTGCAGTGACATTAAATATGAAGGGCGGCGGATGTGCTGGCTTTGAATATGACTGGGGCACTATAAGTGATGCACGTGAAATAGAAAATGGTGACGAAATTATATCAACAGACGAAGGCTTCAGTTTTATTATAGGTTCACATAGCATTATGTTTATGATAGGAACTGTTGTAGATTACAAAAAAGATATTATAGGTTCAATGTTTGATATTACAAATCCAAACGCACAAAGTAGTTGCGGTTGTGGAGTGAGTGTAAACTTTGATATGGACAAATTACAAATACCAGTTGAGATGGAGCAATAAATGGCAAAACAAGATATTAACATTGGCGTAGAGGGAAATGACGGTACTGGCGATAGTATTAGAGAATCGTTTCGTAAATCCAATGAGAACTTTACTGAACTATACGCAGTATTTGGTGTTGGTGGACAGATTACTTTTACCACATTAAGTGATACACCAGACGAATTAACACCTAACACTATTCCATTAATAAATGATGCTGGTACACTTGTACAACTAGTAACACTTGCATCAAATAGTGCTTTAGGTGGTGGAGCCACAGACACTATTACATTTAGTTATGATACTGCAGGAAAGTTAATTATATCAAGTTCGTTTACAAAGATGAGCGATGACCTAAGTCCTACACTAGGAGGTCCATTAGATGCAGGAGGCTTTGGTATTGCTAACGTAGGTATTAGTAGTATAGAAGCAGAAAGATTAAACACCACCCACGATAACTTATCAGGGTTGACTGTAGATGACTTAGTTATTACAAAAGGTTATGCAGACCAACGATATATTACATCAGGGTTGCCATTACGTGTAGCAGATGAACCATCTGGAAAATTACAATACACTTGGAATATTGCACAGTATGTCGACGATAGCATAGAGATTGTATCTCATTACAATGTATCACAGGCTCTAACATCCGGTGGACACGGATTAGAAAGTGGTGCTAATGGAACTGCTGTAACTTTTAATGCTGAAGATACTGACCCTAATAATTTAGTTTCAGGAACAACTTATTATCTTAGAGTAGTATCTCCCACAAGGCTTTATTTGTATTCAGAATCAAATAAAGCATATGCAACTACTGATGTCCAGTCAGATGCTGATTCTTTCAAAATAAGTCCATCAGGAGTTATTGCGGCTGATGATACGCATACTATTGTAGATGCTGCTTTAGACAATACTCTATCTGGTAACTTCTTATCTGATACAGGCATGCCAAGAACTTCTACAGTACGTAGACAAGGTGACACAATGACAGGTGCGTTGTACCTGAATGATCATCCTGGTGAATTAGCCGGTGAAGGTGCTCCTAATGGAGTAGAAGATTTGCAAGCTGCATCTAAATATTATGTTGATAACACAGCATATAGCTCACCAGAAGCACTATTTGTTAGTACAAAGGGCAACGACTTAATGGAAGGTGTGCCGGCCGGTAAAGAAGGTACATCATTAACATATGCATTCAAAACAATTAATGCTGCAGCGAAAAGAGCAGAAGAATTAATTAGAAGTGCTTCTAAAGAGCCTGGCAATTATATGCAGACACTAACACACAGTACCTTTAGTAAAGATGCTGTTGTGATAAATGCAGACGTCGATGTTCCTGTTTTTGAACAAGCACGTAAACTATTAGATAATAACAGAGATTACATAGCGGCTGAGGTAGTTGGATATATTAATACTACTTTCCCTAACTTTGCTTACAACTCTGCAAAATGTGCTAGAGACACAGGATTGATCATTGATGCTATTGCTTTAGATGTTAACAGAGGACTAACAGCAAACTATCTCACAAGACAAGCTGCTGAAAGTTACTATTCTGGTGTCAGTGCTAGGCTTGCAATTACTACACAGTTATCACAAACTGTAGCAGGTATTGTTGCCGCAAGAAATATAGCAACAGCACTTTTAACAAATGACTTATTCAACCAAAAAACTATAACGGGTATTACAGTAGGTGCTATTTCGACAGTAACTACAAGCACTGCACACGGTTTAGTTGATAAAAATATTGTTGTATTCCGTGACATACAAGGTATGGTAGAAATTACAAACAATACTAAAAAATATGTAAAGGTTACTGGATCGCAAAGTTTTGAATTATATAACGATGTTAATTTAATTACGCCATATAACACATCAACATTTACAGGATTTACAGCTGGTATACTAGGGCAAGTCTATCAAATTGAAGAAGACCAATACTTAGACCTAGGAAATATTTTTACAATTACTACTGCTGGAAATATAACTGTGGTGCAAGGAGAAACACTTACACAAGCAGGTAGTGGTGCAACTGGCGTAGTTGTAGCAAGTGTAACTACCGGATCGACTATAAGATTACAACAAACTACCGGAACTTTTAACACAGGAAATGAATTCACAGGATCAACTAGTGGTTCATTAGGTGTAGACAGTGTACCATCAGTAATTGATAATTCTTTTGATGCAGATGCAAACGCTGTGACAGCAATCCAAGATAAGTTTAATCTTGTTAACACTATTATACAAAGCGGTTTAGATGCAGGTGGTGATATAGTATATGGAAGCACATATAAAATTGTTGTAACAAATGGCGCTGCTTCTTATACAGATCAAACAAATCCTAACAATACTGATGCATTACCTGGTAAAGTGATAAGAGGAAAACGTTCAGAAGCAATTGGTCAGATTGTTAGCTTTACTAACGATGTAGGCGCAGAATCTGCGAATGACCCGCAAACAGGTTCAAACGAACCCGGTCCGACTGTATTCCAAGTACATTTATTAGGTGCAAAAGATTTTGAACCAGAAGAGCCACTAGAGTATGGTAACTTTGTTGCTAAAAAACAAGTTACTATTATGGTCGAAACAGGTATATACGAGGAAGACTATCCAATTAGATTGTCGAACAATGTATCACTTAAAGGTGATGAATTTAGACGTGTAATTATCAAACCAAAAACAGAAACAGATAGTAGGATTCCAAGAGTATCTCAAAGTAAATGGGCAAACTTATATTTTTATAGGGATAATACATTTGATGGATTAACAATCAACAACGGCGGTACAGAATTCTTTAATCAAGATGGAGTATCACAAGGTAAATTTGGCTATCATTATCTATCAGAAGGCGGAAAAGCATTAAATTTAGGACCAACAGTTACTAACGTAGGAAGTTATAAAACTGCTAGTAATATTATTCTAGAAAACAAAGATTACATTGTTGAAGAAACAATTAGATACATCAGTGATAGATTCCCTTCATTAACATATTCTGAAGCAAAATGTAGACGAGATACAAAACTTATTGTAGATGCACTAATTAAAGACCTTCGTGATGGCGGCGAAGTTATGACTTTGGAAGTACAAGGTTCGTATCATTCGTTACTAACTAACGGAGATTATCTAACACAATTAGGTGATAGTACACAAGAAATTGCTACTGAAGCAGCAATTGATAACATTAGTACACTCTCAAATGCATTGTTAACAGGCGTTGCTCCAAATTACACTGTAGTAGATGCACAATTTACACCTACTAACGCAACATATAATCCTGTTACAGGTGTATTAGTCGCAACAATTGGCTCACACAGTTTAACAGTAGGACAATACATTGAAATTGAACTAAACGGATTTACGTTTACCTGTGCATCTGACGGAAACGTAACACCAGTTACTTTTCCTAGATCAACAGATCCGGCATTCCAAACTAAACTAGAAATTACAGCTAAAACATCCAATACAATTACTGTAAATGTAGGAACGTCATCTGAAACATCGGCACACACCTTTGTAAGTGCAGCAACTAACGCAATTACATTCGGAGAATATACAGCAGGTGCGGCAGCAGTTGTTGCAGCTGAACCTGTGGATATATCCTTAGGTGCAGGTGAGTCGGGCACAGCGGCAGTGGTTGGGCAGTTGATTGATAAAATTACATTTGTATTTGATCCGCAATACAATCCACCTAAACGTAATGACGCTATGGATGTGTTCTTAATGAGTGATGCTACAATTATTCGTAACGTAACTGTACAAGGACATGGCGGATTTATGTGTGTGCTTGATCCGCAAGGACAGGTTCTAACTAAGTCGCCGTATATACAAACTGCATCTAGTTTCTCAAAGAGTATAAACCAGAAAACGTTTGCAGGTGGTATGTATGTTGATGCGTATGTTGGTAACTTACCAACAAGAGTTACAGGGCAACCAGAAACAGCAAACAGATTTAAAATTACAGTACAAAGTGATTTAGGAGAAGGGTTAAGATTACGCCCGCCTGAACTTCCATGTCCATTTTATGTAGAAGGCAGACGTTATCAGGTAAACGCTATTTCAGATTACGATCAAGGACAAGGTACAGCAACACTATACCTAGATGCTAATTCAAACGATGGTAGAGGATATGACATTGAACAGTTTGATGATTCGTCTGTAGAGAGGGATATATTCTTACAAACAGCTGGTAACAGAAGTATGTTAGCAAACGACTTTACACAAATTAACGACCTAGGTTATGGTCTTATTGCAAACAACGCTGCGTTCTCAGAACAAGTTTCAACATTTACATACTACTGTCAAACAGCTATGTATGCAAACAATGGTTCTGAAATTAGAGGACTAAACTGCTCTAACGGTTATGGAAACTTTGGCTTAATTGCTGAAGGAGCTGATCCAAACGAGATACCTGATCAAGTAACGCTTAAGAACGACATGGTACAGCCAGCAAAGGCATTTACTACAGGAACATATACTAACGCACTAGATGATCCTAGTATTACAGTAACTGATTTAAAAAATCCTCCAAGTGCTAATAGCATAATTACAATTGATCATGGCGGAGCAACAGGTACACTTAATTATGTTATTTCAACAGTTACAAATCTAAGTGATGTTGACAGTGACGGAGTATCAGGCGAAGCCGGGGATGTAATTGTTACCGGTGTTAGTGCTTTAGACAACGGAACACTAGCAGGTACTACAGCAGGCACAGGAACATTTGCAGGAATTGCAACTAACAACTCAGGAAGCGGTACAGGTCTTACTGTTAATGTAACAATAACAGGTGTGGGTGTAATTGGCGCCTCAGGAGCGGCAGTTGTAGCTATAGCAACTCCCGGTAGTGGATATACTACTACTGATACTATTACAATTAGTGGTAGTTTGTTAGGAGGTAGTTCACCTACTAATGATTTAACAATTGATGTAGATACAATTTTTGGAACAGTAGCAGGAGTACATAATAATTTTGTATACAAGTTAGATCTTAAAGCAGATGATGTTAGTGCATTAGACTTCTTTGGCGTACTAAAAGCAACCGTAGCCAATAATACAATTATAGAATACAGAAATAGCTTTAATCATATATTTGATAGTGTAGGTGATCCTTCAGCTCTTGTAACTAGACCAAGTACAGCTATTAACTTTGACGAAAGTGATAATACAACATATAGAAGTATTGCTTTCAGTAACAAAGATAGCTTTAGTCAGGACCTAGCAACAGATGAAATTCTTACAACATTTGAAGTAGGATATGATTTTGTTGATTTAGCTGTAAATACAACTAAGTTGGCAGGTGGGTATGGTTCAGCACAAGGTGATACAAAACTTGCTGTAACACAATTAGTAGCAAGCTCAAACAACGCATTTGATGATACAGAACGTGTTACAAGAGATAGTAGCACAACAGCAGGTCTTTATCCAGGAGATGTTGGATATAGTGCTAGTGGCGGTATGCGTTTCTTATGGGACGGAAAAACACATGGTGTAACAAATTACACGCCTGTTGCAGAATTTACAGTAACTGGTAGCATAAGTGTTACAGCAGGTGAGACTATAACACAGGCTAATACAGGCGCAACTGGTGTTGTACATGCATCTGTAACTAGTAGTACAATAGAATTAGAAAATGTGTCTGGTAGCTTTAATTCAACTGATTCATGGACAGGAACCACTAGTGGAGCATTAGGTGCTAACAGTGTGCCTGTAACAATAAATCTAACTAGTTGGGCATATGTGACATTTGTTGATGTCGCATTAACAAATATTAATAGCGGTTACGGCGGCTCCGGATTGAATAGTGGTATACCAGCCGTAGATAGAATTATTACTGCAGGTTTAGCAACAGGAGCGACAAGTGAAATAACAGTAGCTATTTCGCTGATGAGAGCAACCGGCCACGACTTCACACAAATAGGAACAGGATCATTTAATGATTCTAACTATCCTAATGTTATATTAGGACAGCCTGTAAATAGTTTAGCCGATTTCTATACAGATTCGGAAACAGCATCTACTGCACAAGTTTGGGAAAGACGAAAAGGACGAGTGTTCTTTGTTAGTACAGATCAAAATGGTTTCTTCCGTGTAGGAAAATTCTTTAGTGTAGACCAAGCAACTGGTGATATTACATTTGCTGGTGAAATTGGATTGTCCAATGCCAACGCTCTTGGATTTAAAAAGGGTGTTACAATAAATGAATTTAGTGCAGACGATAGTTTTGCTGATGATTCAGGACAGGCTTCACCTACAGAAAAAGCAGTTGGCGGATACATCAACAGAGTACTAGGATTTAATGTTAAGTCAGGAGCACAAATTACAAGTGCTTCAAATAGAATTGGTACAGGATTTGTTCCATTAAACGGACTAAGTCCAATGGAAGGCAACTTAAATTTAAATTCAAACAAAATTCAAAACCTTGCATTGCCTGCAAGCGGAAGCGATGCTACAAACAAAAACTATGTTGACGATAATGCAAACGCATTTGCAACTGTAAAACAACTACGTGATACGTCTGTAGGAACTGTTGGCCAAAATGAACTAGTAGTATTCAGTGGCAAGCAAATTATATATACAGAGCCTGAAACAGGAGGAACGTTTGCAATTGGAAACACAATACAAAATGATCCTTCAACTCCTAGTGCAACAGGTACAATAATTGAAATAAGCACACTAACTGATGAACAGTTTGGAAGTATTAGAAAAATTGTATATACTATAGGTAGTGGAACTTTTGATCCAGATAGTGATACAATTTATAATGGTGTTGCTCAGGCAGTTGGACTTACTACATCACTACAAGCAGATGTAGGCGGACCGTTTCCTGAAATAACACATGCCAGTGAAGCAACTGGTAGTGATATAAATGTAACTGTTACTAGAACATCAGTAGGTACAGAATATAATTTACAGTACGAAGCAGATAGTTTAATCAACGCTGATGTAAGTCCTACAGCAGCTATTGCACAAAGTAAACTTGCAATGAACACTGCTGGCACAAGGGCAAATGCTTCAGGCATAGCACAAAGTGACTTAGGTATTGCTACATTTAAAAATACTGAATTTACACACACTAGTGGTTTTGTAGAATTACAAACTAGTACAAGTATAGCAACAGGTATTGATCCTGTAAAACTACAATGGGTGGCTACTGATACAGTGTTAGGTAGAAGTGCTGCAGGTAATGGTGCTGTAAGTGCAATATCATTTGATACAGTTTTATCAGAAGGTGGCGCAGTTAGAGACAGTGAACTAGGTGCTTTTGGAAACAGTGGCGATGAAGTTCTTATTAGAACAGCTGCAAATACATATAGTACTACTGAAGTTACTACAACTGGTGAAAATAGTAGGATCGTAAAAACACAAGCAGATGGTAATATTAGGGCGCAAGGATTGATACTAGGCGGTGCTGATACTTACGAAGTCGCAACAACAACCGGCACTGGTACAACACTTACATTAAAAACACCTGGTCAGGCTGTTATTTTAAATGCAGTAGGAACAGATAGTGCATCTTTGGTTACAGAATTCCCGGGTATTATAGATGTAGGTAGTACTGGACAAACAACAGAAAGTAACTTCCATACAGCTAGTTCATACACAGGAGAAGGCTTTGTATCAACTGATTGGCTTTACAGTAACTTTATCGAAGCCCTAACTGAACGAGATGCTTCAAGTACAGGTATAGGCTTAGGTACAGGTGGCGGATTTACTGAAAGTGCTGCAAATACTATTGTGTTTGTTACTAACGGTACTAGTGAAGCTACTATAAACGACTCGGGCTTAAATGTCAATGATGTAACTAGCTTAACTACAGATGGCGATCTTAATTTAAGCGGTAACGGAACAGGTAATGTTAATATTACTGACAGTTTAGATGTTGATACAATTAGTGCATACAGCGGAACTAACACTTTATTGACACTTCAAGGTAAAGGAAATCAGGGTGTTTATGTAAATGATGCATTGACAGTTGAAGGTACATCATTGTTACGTGATAGCGTTACAATAGGTAATGCAACTTCAAAAACAATAACATTTAACGCAAGAGTAAATAGTACTTTTGAACCAGACGCAACTGCAAACAATAGAAACATAGGTCACACAGCTAGAAAATGGAACACAGTCTATGCTAGTGTGTTTGATGGAACTGCAACTTCAGCACAATACGCTGACTTGGCAGAGAACTATTTGGCAGATGCAGACTACGACGAAGGAACGGTGCTAGTGTTTGGTGGAGACGAAGAAGTTACAGTTACAACTACAAAAGGCAATACAAGAGTTGCAGGTGTAGTATCAACTAATCCAGCACACTTAATGAACAGTGCATTACAAGGTAATTATGTTACAGCAATAGGCTTACAAGGTCGTGTACCATGTAAGGTATTAGGACAAGTAGCCAAAGGAGATATGTTGGTTACAAGCGCCATACCAGGATACGCAATAGTTAACAACTCACCAGGTGTTGGCCAAGTAATTGGTAAAGCAGTAGGTGCTAAGTCCGATGAAGGCAAAGGCACTGTTGAAGTTGTAGTAGGGAGAGTGTAATGGCTAAGCAAACTGTAAACATTGGATCAAGTGTAAACAAAGGCGATGGCGATCCGTTACGCACAGCATTTGATAAGATTAACGACAACTTTGACGAGTTATATATTGGGCCACAACAATTGACACAAACTGCTATAGATGCACTTACACCAGTAGTTGGCATGATGGTTTACAACACCACAACAGGAAAGTTCCAAGGCTATGCTGCAGATGCTAATAATGATAGTACAGCTGGATGGGCTGATTTACACTAAATATACACATAGGAAAAGAAAATGGCAGTTAGATACCCACTAGTAATAGATACAACAGATAATAATAAGATTAAAGAACTACCCTTAAACGATAGTTTGAATCTTAGCACAAACAGTATTGTAAATGCTGTCAACATAACTGCCAGTGGAACACTGACTGTTGCTAATTTGGTAGTTGATAGTTCAAGTGTGTCTATTAATGGCAACTCCATAGCAACTGTAGCAGTTACAAATAGTTACACAGATTTAAGTAATAAACCTTCATTGTTTGACGGACAATATGCTTCACTTACAGGACGTCCTACTATAGTATCAACAACAGAAGACTTAGCAGACGTATCAAGCACACAAGCAACAAATGGACAAGCATTAATATATAATTCTACAAGCGGAGTATACGAGCCCGGAAGTGTAGCAGATGCTGCTTTAGACTTAACAAGCCAAAGTATTTCGGAACTAGCTGATGTTGCAGTAATTAGTATAGCCACTAACCAAGTGTTAAAATGGACAGGTGCGACATTTGCTAATAGTAATATTGCATTTAATGAACTTACAGGTGTGCCTACTACGCTTTCAGGATATGGCATAACAAATGCATATACAAAAGCAGAAGTTGACGCACAAATATCTGCTCCTACAGGAGACCTAAAAGGATCAGTGTTTGGTGATGATAGTACTTTATTGGTAGATGGTATTAATTCTAAACTAGTTGGTCCTATTGATACCAACGGTGGACAAGCAAGATTTTCTTCATTGGTTAGCCAGTATAGTGATTTAGCTAGTATAAGTCCTGTAACATATCACGGTATGATAATCCATGTACACAGCGAAGGTGCTTGGTATGGAGCTCATGCAGGAGCATGGTATAAAATTGCTGATGTTGTAGGTAGCCTTGCAGGAGACATAAAGGGTAGTGTTTTTGCAGATGACAGTACAATACTTGTTGATGCAGTCAACGGAAAAATTGTTGGTAACGTTGAATCACAAATAACAACTACACGCAGTATAAATTTAGAAAAAATTAATGCATCTGATCCAGAACCTCAGTTATCATTAAAAAGCGAAACAAACACTGGCGGGTTTGGTACTTCTATTTTACGAGTTTGGAATAACCATACAGGTACATATGGTCAAGAAATTACATTTAATAGATCAAACGGAACCTATGCTGCTCCAACGGCAGTACAAAGCGGTGACTTTTCGGGTAGTATCACAATAAGAGCCCACGACGGAAGTGACTATACTACAATAGGTGCTATGCACGTAGTCACAGATAGAATAGGTGGCACAGATGATATTGATAGTGAAATAAACTTTTTAACTAGAAACGGTGCATATGCAAGCACTTATGGTACTATGCTTAAATTAGGCAAAGGTGCTACAGTAAGCGGATTTGTACAATTTGGTTCATACACTACCACAGAACGAAACGCCCTTACACCTGCTAACGGAATGGTTATATATAATACAACTGTTAGCAAATTCCAAGCATATGAAAACAGTGCTTGGATAGATATTTCAAACACAGGTACATTTGACGGTGATATAACAGGTAGTGTGTTTGGTGATGACTCAACAGTAATAGTAGATGGTGTTAATAATACTATAAATGGAATAGTCCAAGGCGGCATGCAAGAACTTGTGGGTCCAGGAGTGGTCAACCTTACTACTACGAGTACGGAAATTGTTACTACTGGTACAGATGCTTATACCTTAGCCAGCGGAACTTATGGACAAATTAAACATATAATTAAAATAGGCGGCCCTGGAGCAGCAACAATTACTCCGGCATCATTTGCAAATGGGACATCTGTAGAATTAGCATCCAATTTTAATTGTGTCAGTTTATTATATACAAACAGCGGATGGGCAGTAATAGCTGCACAAAATATTACTATAAATGCATAACGGAGATATAGATGGCAATACAATCAATTAACATAGGTAGCATAGCAAACGACGGTACTGGTGATGATCTTC
>MDTC01085639.1_pt1 | contig 12253 bp, 29 predicted proteins | sample 811181 | NCBI WGS metagenome assembly MDTC01 (sample SAMN05326644, study PRJNA326480) | marine metagenome | isolation source: seawater | place: Pacific Ocean: North | collected 2011
TCATTCGGGTTCTCCTCTGTAATTTACAAACTCGTGAACTGTGCGATATTGGACGTATCGCTTTACCGGTTCTGGTTTAGATAACTGCCATCCAGACTCTTCATCGCCATAGCGTTCGTGTGTCTCGTTTATAATTGAGTTGGACTCAATGTCATACCAGTCGCCTTCTGACGTAGCGCCGTATACCTCTTTGACCATCCTCTTTTCAGGGCCAACCAATTCCCCAAAGGAGTGAGAAAGGCTTGGCTCAGAGCCAACGCCGTCATACTCTGGGTCTTTAACAGGGTGGGTGCATTCCGCGTCGAGCCACGCAATGTAGTCTTCGTAGGCGAGATACATATTGATCCGCTCAAACCACACGCTATTGATCTTCTATCTCTGGGGGCGGCACGTTATATCCCATCTCCGAAGCCACCCGACACAGGGTTTCGATAAGCTCTGAGTAATCGCCACGGGTAGCGTCACCGCTCCGTTTAACTGGCCGTCGTTTTATCCCGAACCGTGTGTCGATCTCTTCTGAGCCGTAGCACTGACATAGAAGCTCAGTGTGCATCTCGTCAGGGGTCAATCCGCAAAACTTTGCGAACCCACCGCACCACTTTCGATAATAGTTTTCTTGCGGCCTGGATCGGTGAGTCCGGAGGGGCTTCACTTCCAGAGTCACCCCGTGCCTCGCCTGTAGATTGACCTCCAGTATCTGAGGTGCCACTTGCGGAAACTCCTGACACAGTGACTGCAACACTCTCATCCGCTTCACTGCACCGCTCTTCGGTAGGTGTATCTCCATCGCTACTCATCCTTCATTCCCTCTATTGTGATGACGCCTTGATCAATGCGTCGGATTAGCGTTTTTATTATGTTAAACAGGAACTGCTCTGACTTATCGATCTTCTTTTCAAAAGTTGCGCCACCGCCACCCACATCGAACTGGTAGTGACACTTGTGGCACAGGTCAGCGATAACCAAGTCGTGCGGCTTGTGACCCGTACCCTTGCCAAGTAGTTGTGCGCGTAGGCCGGTGTAGTGGGCCGCAACCACGGTGCCGTCTGAGACACCGCAGTTGACGCAGGACTGATCCTTCGCCGCATCCAGAATTTTTTTTGACCTGATCAAAACGGAATATCGTCTTCTTCAAGGGTGATCGGGGTGGGCGGAGGAGGGGGCGGGGGAGCCGCTTGTGCCTCTGGATCCCAGAACACTTCAGCCGTGACATACTGGTATTCCTGCCCAGTGTCCTTTGCCTTCCGGTTCCATGAGGCGATCTGAATCTTAGGCTCCTTGCCTTCCTTGGCCTGCGCGATAAGCCCTTTCATTTGCTCAGAGCTAATCTTCACGTTCCCCTTCATGTCGGGATGGGTTGGCTTGGCCTTGTCTTTGTTAGGCCATAGACCGCCTTCTGTCTTGTGATACTTACTCATTGATTGCCTCCTTTAACGCGTTTTTGGCAAGTTGGCCCCCGCAGGTTGCCATCCAGTTAAGATGAGCGGCCCTTGGGATAATATATCTCTTTCCAAACCGCATATTAGGGATGTCCCCTTTTTTACACGCGGCGTAAGCCTGATTAACGCCAATGCCAAGGCGGTCGGCCACCTCATGCACGGACATCACGTCCTCTCCTAGACTAAAATCCCACACCCTGTCGTTATGAACGTATTCTTTCATGCGTTTGCCTCATTCAGTGACGCTCGTAGCGCCGAAAAATGTGCTTTCAGTTGCTTGAAGTGTTCTGGGTATCCTTGATCAAGAAGGTCAGTAGTCTTCTTGTTGCTTTTCCAGAAATCAATTAGATCGTCCTCGGTCGCTGTGGCGAACGTGTCAGCAGTACTGCACAGGAACTGCAATACCCCGTCGGCCTCTTCTTCGTTAGCAATAGTGTCTGGTATGCCGCCTATAGGGGTAACATTGTCGGCCTTTTCCGGCGTTGCTTTCTTCGCGGGTGATTTCTTGGGTGCAGGCTTCTCCTCTACCGCAGGCTCTGCTTGGGTGGGCAAGTCCTCTCCAGCATAGATGTAATGACCCAGTCCATACATCGCCAGACACTTGGTCAAACATCGCATACGGGTGTCTGAGACTGCTCTTGAGTCAGGATGCGCTATGGCTTTATTTTTGTAGTCCATTACAGGCAACCACATGATGCGCTCCAGCGTTGTGTAGCGGATGTCCTCGTAGTTATCTGCAATCTTTACTCGACACCAGACGGTACAAGTCCCGGCATCATCAAACTCCTCTGTCAAGAACTCGTATGTTGCTTGCGGGAAATGCTCCATCATAATGCCCCAAGCCCAAGCCCATGAAAGGTACGTAAGACCGTTCTTTTTTTCCGCGTGTTTAGAGCAGTCAATCTTGCTCAGTATGTCCCAAACAGCGGCATAAGTTGGCTGTTGCTTTATTAGCTTGTAAGCACTTTTGTCGCTGAAAAAACGCCCCATGTGGTCAAAAACTGGCTCTTCTGAGTTGTCAGAGCCATCCTTTTTTGTGGTCATTAGACACTCCTATGGTTTTAAGGATTTCGGTGGGTGTCAGCTTAAAAAACAGCCCTGAGTTCATGTCACCAGCAAACTTGTCACTGATATAGAACCTCACGCTGTTTCCGCTGACGGTTATTTTTAGCTTCTTGGTTGTAATTTGGTTGAGTGCTACCACTTTCCTGTAGAACTCTGGATCGGTCTGTATCATGCCCAAGCCTCGTTCTCGTACTGCTCACACCAGTCTGAAACCCTGCACCAGTTGTCTTCGCACCTAATACAGCGCCCGACACGATGCTCCAGTTCCAGACCTTGTTGGTCTGCCATAAACTGTTCCGCCTCCTCCGTAGAATTGAATACTCGTAATGCTCGCTTGTTGCCCTTCTTCTTGACAGCAAACGAATCGTCCTTCTTCCATCGCTCCTCATCAGAGCAGTGTGGGATGTGACCGCCAGTCAGCCTTTCATACTCAGCGTGTTGGTGCAGTGCGACCCGCTCCTTGACGTAGGCATTCCTTTCTTCCTTAGACCACAGGGGGATAGGAACAACTATCATCGGTGCGGCAGGGTAGGCGGGATCTTGCTTTGCCTTTGACCGTTGCCAGTCTCTAAGCACCGCTACTATTTGCAAGCCGCTCACCTCTTTGCCAGCTTGCTCTGCAAGCCATGCGTAGCAGTTGAGTTGCTTGTCCCACTCTTTCTTGCCGTAGATTACAGACCACACAGAGGTGCATTTGTAATCAAGGATCATGACTGTGCCGTCATCCTCCGACCTTTGTAAGTCGATTGCGCCACTGATTGTCCACCCGTCAATGTCTGCATAGAGCCGCTCTTCGACGGTGTGACCATCGGCGTGGTGCTCCTCAAACATCTTGTGAACTGACGTACCCAGTACGCTCCAAACCATATCGCTCACATCCTCGGTAATGTCGTCGTCATGCTCCTTGCGAAGTATGCGAACGCGAGGCGAGTCGATAAGCTGGGTGACTGAGCGGTTGCTGTGACCTCTGGTGTAGTCACTGTGCGTCAGCGCCTTGAATATCGGCTGGGGTAGATTGGTGACGTTGGTGTAGTTCATACTACGCGGAAAACCCTCATGCTTTCCCCATCTCGGACGACACTAAAACGGGATGTCGTTCCACGTTGCCAGCGGCTGACTCTTTGCCTTAACGCCCGAATTTCCGTTTCCTCGCTTGCGTTTATTGGCGCTATAAAGCTGTCGCCAATCTCCATCTCCCCCAGCGGTAACTCGGGGATCTTCGTCCGCTTGGGAATGGGGATGTGCTTTTCTATCTGTATCATCTGCATTTGCAGTCTCCTGTAAGTCAAAAACATAACGTCCCATCTTGCTCATGCTAAACTCCTGTATGACTGGGACAACGAATAATGAGGCATACATAGCAATATGTCAATTGATATGATTATTTATGGCGAGCCTTGTAGCAAGGCGAACAGTAGAAGGCTGGTAAAAAGCAAGACCGGCAGGCCATTGTTTATTAAGTCGCAAAAAGCGCTTGACTATGTAAAGTCATTTAAAAAGCAGTGTCGGCCCTTGAATCCGGTGATGACAGGGGATGTCGCCGTAACGATCACAATACATTACGCAAGTCGGCGCCCAGACCTTGATGAGTCGTTAATTCTGGACTGTATGGAAGGTCTGGTGTATAAAAATGATCGGCAAGTTAAAGAAAAGCACATCATTTGGGGAGGCGTGGATAAAGAAAATCCGCGTTCAAAGATCAATGTCAAACACTTATAAGCTCGTCTACAGCAAGGTTATAAATCAAGCTATCAAGGACTTGGTATCTAGCCATGCAGAAGATCGTGACGCCGCCATTAAGTACTTGAAATCCAAATCATTTTCTTTGCATTGTCGTGTTGCTGGTTACCCTTCCGGTTTGCAGGATGCACTGGACGAAATGCTCCTCCTGAGTCGCGCCGAACAACAAGTTGTTGCGAGCATGGTGATGGATGAGTTGGCTGAGTTTGCGTAAAAAAAGCCCCTCGGTGGGAGGGGCGAAGCTCAAAAGAGTGACCAAGGAACCTAGTAATATACTAGGTCTAGTAATGTACCAAGTTTAATAACTTAGGAACATTCTAGTCTAGGATAATACTAGGTAGAACCTTAAATATCAGAAAAAGAAGAGGTAGTCAACATTATGAATAGCTTGGAGGAGTTTGTTCTAGGTTACAACCAAGACGCAAGAACACGATGTCCAGATTGCTCAGACACACGCAAAAAGAAAAACATCAAAACCCTTTCAATCACAATAAAGCCAGATCAAGCACTGTACCATTGTCATCACTGTGGACTGTCAGGCTCATTCTGGCGCAGAAAATTTTACGAGGCTCACATGGAACAACCCAATAAGGTAGTGAAACTACCCACCCAGCTTAACAACAACGTAGATCAGATTAAGGAATTTTTCGCAGGCAGGGGTGTCACCCTCGACAATCTTGATTCGCTTCCTGCCATGACCACCGGCACAAAGATGTTTAGGGGCGAGGAGAAGGCCGCTGTAGGCTTCGTGTACGGCCCCAGAGAGAAGCCTACAGCAGTCAAGTGGCGTAGCATTGATGGAAAAGGATTTACCTGTGACGGCGCTCCCAGAGCCTTCTACGGCATTGAGCAGATAGATGAAGGTGAGGATGAGCTGACCATTGTTGAGGGCGAGTGTGATGTGATTGCGCTGGCGTCGGTTGGGATTAAATCGGTTTCGTGTCCGAATGGCGCACCCATCAAGGCATCATCGCATCGCATCGATCCAGAAGAGGATAAGAAGTTTAATTTCATCTGGAATGAGCGGGAGCGTCTTGAGCAGTGTAAGAAGATTGTGCTGGCAACAGACTCGGACGATGCTGGGGAGGCGCTGGCAGAAGAGATTGCAAGGCGAGTGGGCAGAGCTAAATGCTGGAGGGTCAAATTTCCTGAGTCGGTCAAGGACGGCAATGATGCTGTTGAGAAGCTGGGTGCAGAAGAAACCAAACGGCTTTTCGACAACCCAGAACCTGTGCCGTTATCCGGCGTCTACTCGGCTTCAGACTATCTTGATGATGTTAAAAACATCTACGCCAACGGGCATGGAAGGGGCGCATCTACTGGTTTTAGAAGCATTGACGAGTTGTTTACGGTTGCAGAAGGTCAGTTGTCCATAGTAACTGGAATGCCCAGTAGCGGTAAGTCAGAGTTCATCGACCAGATCATGATCAACCTAGCCCAGCGTGATGGCTGGAAGTTTGCGGTCTGTTCCTTTGAGAACCCCCCTGCTATGCACATTGCCAAGCTGGCAGAGAAGATTACAGGCAAACCGTTTTACAGTGGTACCAAGGAGCGAATGAGTGAAGATGAGTTGAGTGAGTCGATGTCATTTATTGAAAATCATTTTATGTTTCTTGAGTCGAAGGACGGCAACCTGAGCACAATTGATTCGATAATCGACAGGACAAAACAGGCCATCATGCGTGGGGCTAATGGTCTACTGATAGACCCATATAACTATATCGAAAGTAGTGGCGGGGAAGAGCACAGCAGTATTAGCCAGATGCTGACCCGCATCACCAGCTTCGCCAAGGCTCACTCCATCCATGTCTGGTTTGTGGCTCATCCTCAGAAGATGTATCCAAAAGAAGACGGCAGTTATTCGGTGCCAAAAGGAATGAATATCTCCGGAAGTGCGGCGTGGTTTGCCAAAGCCGATCTCGGCATCACGGTTCATCGTGGTGATGATGGCGTCGAAATACATTGCTGGAAATCTCGCTTCAAATGGGTGGGTCAGCAGGGTATGGCCTTGCTTGACTATGACATTACGACAGGGCAGTACAGCCAGAAGCAAGCTGATGCGCCCGCGTTCAGTATCAGGAAGATCAAAGGAAGGGGATGGGATGACTTTGATGAGTTCTAAAAGTTACAGTGACCTTGGTTCTCCAGAGGTACATAAGCGTCATGCCGTGATGATTGAGGGAGGCACGGTGCCTCGCGCCAAAGTCATGGATCAGACGCTGATCGATAGGTATCTGATGAGCGGATTGCTGACTCTGCAAGAACATCAGGCAGGTGAGTATGTTCTTAGCCAAGCGGCAAAGGCAGGAATCTTTACCAAACCTCTCCGCTACGAGGCAGGGGCCGGAGATGCAAGCCCTGATGCAATGGCGTCGGAGTCCTTGATGAGGTATGGCAGGACGTTAACCTTAGTTAGAAAGCGATTTGGGCGGTCTTACCAACAGCTTGTTGAAGATGTGGTGATAAATGGTTTGGATGTTTCTCGTAATAAGCGATTGCTAACGATGCTGAAAAAGGCGCTCGTCTTAATATCAGAACGGCGTATGGCGGGGGGTAGAAACCCAATGAGGCATTTGAGAAAGGGTTGACGGGGGGGTATGGAAAACTGGGAAACTAGGAAACTGAGGAAACTAAGGAAACTAGAATGGGAGGGATGGACAATAAGACCAGTACAGGTTTTGCTAAAAACAAGCGGTTTGCCGGTCACCATGCCAGATCATTTTACAAAGGTTGTTACAGCGAGTTCCTCAAAGACCCCTCTGCCCAGTATCTGATGACGTTCTCTGAATACAAGCGTAAGTGGGGTAAGTCCAAGATGGAGGCGCAAAAATGCAGTGCAGTTGCGGAGGGCAAACGGAAGAAAGAGAACAAGTCAGGAAGAAAGAAGTCGTCACGAAGTATGTGAGATGTGATGCTTGCGGAAGGGTTCATGTTTATTGGAGGAGGGGTGCGGTGGGTGACAACTGCGCGAACCATGAAAAGGGGGGAGCGCAAAAAGTCTGACGACGCCACCGCTCGCCGTGTAGGAGTCATCCCCCCTTGGATTAGTGTACAGGTCTGTGGTGTTGCCGCAATTTTTTTTTGAGTGCGGCAGGGCATCTGACGATTTCAAGCACTTCTTCGCCGTCTGCTTTTTTTAAGGGCTTGATGCTCAGGTCTGACATGATAGCCATATCCACACCAGATCGCTCTGCCATCTGAGTAGCCGCTTCCACGGCTATCTGAAAGTCATCTTTCATCCAAGAACTATTACTAGCGTTAGCAGTACCAGAGTAGAAAAAGAACAAATCGCGCTGATTACTGATGCTAAGTCTGACAAGTTAACGACAAGCGGCACCTTGGATGTGGAAGCTTCGGATTTTTTAAGGGCGCTTTTTTCGCGGATGTTTTTTGTTTTCCGCCAAGCAAGAAAAAGCGCTTTGTTTATGTATATCCGATTGTAGACTGCCGACTTTGATCGGAAGGGCATTCTTTCAGCAATCTCGTCAAGCGAAAGCCCCTCTTTTGTAAGCGAGAGGATGAACGCTTCCTCTTGGTCAGTCCACTTCCTCCAGTGAGCCTTGCTCATAGCATCGCTCCCACGCATATTATCAAGATGATAATTGAGCAAAAAGCGGCTATCGATGCGCTGATCATCCCAATCCAGATGCGGTTGTCATCCGCAATAGACCGGATCTCCTCAGCGGTAGGGGTCTTGTTTCGGCTGGTGTTGTATCGGGAATATTTAGCTCTCATCACATGTGTGCGTTGAGATACCGACCCCTCAGTTCTGCCTAGCTTTTCGGCAATTTGCCGATACGTCAAGCCTTCTGCGATGCCGTTTTCAACTACGTCATCTTCCTCGTTAGTCCATCTTTCATTTTTCATGCTGTTACTCCTCACAGTTGATGCTTTTGTCGAAGTCAGGCCAAACATTGCTCCTGACAAGTTCACAGTAATGATCGATTCGGGCTACCTCTGCCTCGTAATCGCCATTACCAGTGATTCCTAGCGCCAAAATAATTAGCGCGATAAATAGGGCGGCTTTCATACCACACCCCTTTCTGGACTATTCATAAATCCAGTCCCCCTCATTGAGGTAGCAACCCCCCATAACAATGAGTGTGTCAGGTTCGACAATATCAGCCTCGCCCTGCGACACAACAATGTCGGCGTCAAATCCCAGTTTACTGGCGGCTTGGCGCATCTCGCTCTCCGACCTGATTATAGTGTCAGGTACCTTTCCTAGTTGCCAAACGGTAAAGGTTGGCTCCGGTATATCACCAGCTTCGGGGCAGTTGGGGTGGCAGTCGAATCTGCCACATTCATTACATAAACTTCTCATGATTCTCCTCCTAAAGAGATTGGTGGCCCGTGAGGGCCGGTTATTTGAAGTGTTGATGTTACCTGACACAAACAGCCTCGTCAAAGAAACTCCCTGTCACATCGATTCTTGTAGTCACACTGGGCCTCGTCACGGGTCAGATCATAATGACCCTGACCAAAATACCCAGCGGCAAAATGAAAGGCTGAAGTACCGAAGCGATGATCAGAACCGAAAGGGCTGTTGCCCCTGTCAAACAAGACGACCGCGTCTGTCTCATTGGCTTGCACATCGATGATCTGCCACCCGTTGCGATCAGCGGCTTCTGATAGCGCCACCAGTCTGCCGATGGGTGTGATTGATCGGATGATTTCTTTTGCTTCTCTCATGGTGCGACCTCCTCTAAGTCTTCGACATCTATCCATACATCGTACTTGCCTTCGCTCGGCCCCCAGATGCAGTCCTCAGATGCTATCCGTCTGGCCTCTTCCTCTGTCTCTGCCTCAAAGCTGTAAACAGTTGTTTCTATAACCCTGACCTGATACCTATTCATGATTAGCCCCCACTGACTCCAAAGCGATCTGAACCTGCTTGATGTTGTTAATGATTTGCGGAACAGCTTGCTCCAGATCCCTGACGCACCTCTCTAGCGAGTCCTGAACAGACACGATGCTTGCTGAGTAGCCGGTGGAAAAGCATATCGCCTCCCATTGATCAGTACCGCGCTGGCGCTCCCTGATTATGAGTCTGGGGCGCTCCTGACCTTGCACCATCACGGTGGGGTGACCGCTGACCACAAACTCCTGACGGGGCAGAAAGTCAGGGTTCTTGGTGAGACTTGCCTTGGTTAGTGTGAGGTTGCTCATGATGATTGACTCCTCAGTCGTTCGGGTGGATTCCCGATAGCCGCCTGAGCGGCTTTCACGCTGTATCCATCAGCGATCATCAGTCGGGCTTGCTTGATTCGGTTGCGTCCTCAATGGTTGGCCTCCGCAATGGTTGGCTCTCGTCTGCCCTTGCGACAGCCCAATCATCACTTAATGACTTGGCTAATTTGACCACCTCTTTGTTAGCAGTGTTGACGCCCATGTTGTAGAGGGTGACGGTGGCCAGCCCATTGCCGGTTCCGTCGAAGATGTCAAAAGTTTGTCTGCTCATGCTGTCCACCCATGCGCATTAATCAGATCAATAGCCTGAAAAAATGCAGTTGACTTACCATCCCAGTAGGCCGCGTCGATGTCGCTGTCATGATCCAGACTCTTGCCCGTTTGGATAAATGCTTCTTGCCGCAACTCCATCAGCGCGTCGATGATTTGCTCTTTGCTCATGTTGACTCACTCCTCAGTGTCGGGTGGATTCCCGTGACACCCAGCAGGGTGTTTCGGCTGGTATCCCTCCAGCCATCATCAGACGGGGTTAGTATTCCATCGCCACTTCATAGGCATCTCGCTTGGCGCGCAGTATCTCGTCCCACAGGCCCAGCTTTTTTGCTACTGCCTCATAGTCGTTATCAGTGAGGCCAAAGCTCCCGCTTGGACCGTCAAACTCATAATCATTGAGTGCAGTAAGTAAGCGGCAGTCATACTGGTTAGCATACGCTTCAACCTGTTTTGCTATCTCGTCGATGGTCATCTGTCATCGCTCCCTGAGTGGTTGGGGGTGAAGGCCGCTCATGCGGCCTGTTGTACTTCCTCGGCAACCTGCAGGCTGTCGAGGTAGTCGATTGCTTTTGACGCCAGCTTGGCGGCATCGGATATATATTTGCGGTCGTCCTTGAGCGCCTTCAACCAGCCGTTGAGATACTTGGCATGGTCTGCCCGAACCTCCACAGATACGCCCAGCTTGACGCAAAGCATGACGGAGCCGATCTCAGCAACTAACTCCTCGAATGCATAGCCGCGCTTAGACTTGTCATCTAGTCGGTGACAGCGTGACTTGTGGCCCGTCCAGTGAATCAACTCGTGCAGTGCAGTTGAGTAGAAATTTTGCGTAGCGTCACTGGTATCAGTGGCGGTGAAGTCGCACCGGCGGGGCATACTGATTCGATCAGTCGAGGGGGTATAGCAGGCTCGGCCCTGATCGTTCTCGGTGATTGTCGCGCCAGTGTTGGCGATGTAGGCGTCAGCCTTGGCGAGCACTTCGGTTTGGTCTACCTTGTCATCATCAGCCACTGGCGGCTCCCACCCGTCTACTTGGCTCGCGTCAAACACAGTCGCGGGCCGAAAGCCGATGAGCTTTTTATCGTCGGTCTTTTTATCCTTGACGATTAACGGGGCAGTGATGCCGATACCCTTGCCGCCCTTGATGACCTGAGCGCCAATGGTCTGCCATTGCCCGTACCCTGCGGCGTGACTGATGCCCATAACACCTAGCCATAATGCATTGAGTCCTCGGTATTCTTTGCCGGTCACTACGTTAGCGGGCATCGTGAATAGCCCACTGAAAGGCTTGATCCAGTTTGTGCCGTGTTCGTTCATTGCGGCCTCGATTGCGTTGGTAATCTCAGCTTCGATGTCTCGCTTTTGCTTTGCCATGTGATTCACTCCTCAGTGATGGGTGGATTCCCGTGACGCCCCGCAGGGCGTTTCGGCCAGTCTCCCTCTGGCTCTCATCGGACGGGTTATTAAATCCAGCAAGTGGCAACCTTTTTGGCGGGATGCCGTACCAGCTTGCGTCCTCGCTGAACATATACAGGGATGCAGTCGTGGGTGTTGATGTCCCGCGCCTTTCGCACCAGCCACTCGGTGCCCTCTTCATCAGAGAACCCGTTGAAATCGGAGATGCGCTTGACCTTTTGGGCAACGCCCACGCTTGGGTGTTGAGATATGTAATACATGATTCACTCCTCAGTGATGGTGGTGTTTAGGCGGCGGTGTAAAAAACCCGCTCGCCCTCTACTGCTGAAAGTGACGCCAGCATTGGAACCACAAACGCTGTGGCGTAGGCGTCGAAATCCAGATTGGTAAAGCCTGATGTAATGGATAGGACAATGTCGCCGTCCTGCGTGACTATCGCATAATGGTGCTTATCCATTTGATTCACTCCCTAGTGATTGGTGGGTTTGAGCAGAGCGCTCAGGCATACGCAACGCAGTGCGGTGCGCATGGTGAAAACTCTTTTTGTGACTGCGTGTGGCAGTTGTTGCAAGGCTTTGAATTCCCTGCCTCCGGATCGCTGAGTCCCCGTGACCGACGTTTACTCGCGCCGTTTCGAGTGGGCCGACCGTTTCTGCAAAGCATTGCGCGTTTGCCGTGGTCGTTGCCGCGTCACCTTTCAAGCCTTTAGGGCTACCCACTGAGGGGCGGTGGCGGGATTCGCTTGCGCAGGCTCCCCGTTGCCATAACTGGATTATACTGAAATAAGACTATATGACAATAAGTTTATGAGAAAAGAATGTAAATAATTACAGCCAAGTCTTATGACTATATAGCAAATTAAAAGCAGTGAATCAGTGACTACAGCAGGAAGTGTGCCAACGTATAAAAAAAGATAAGAAAATCAATACATCTTTGTGAGGGCTTTTGGAGGGGTACCCTATACGATGGCATGGGGTAGGGCTAAAGTGTCTCAGAGAGCTTCCTATGGCCTCCTAGACAGTGATTCAGTGTGTCAAGCTTTTTTTATTCAATGCATCAGTGCTGTTTGTAGAAAGTGCTTGACGGTGGGGTCGTGGTATGCTGGGGGTATTGAATCAGTGAGGTAATCA
>MDTC01110456.1_pt1 | contig 12253 bp, 19 predicted proteins | sample 811181 | NCBI WGS metagenome assembly MDTC01 (sample SAMN05326644, study PRJNA326480) | marine metagenome | isolation source: seawater | place: Pacific Ocean: North | collected 2011
AACAGGTATAAGTTCTACAGGTAGTAGAGTTCCACAAGTAGGTGATAGTAGAGCAGAGCAAGAAGCATATTTCTTAGGTAAAGCAGATCCGAGAGGTGACTTTGCTGCTGCAGTAGAAAATTACAATAATTACTTAAGAAAAACAAATGCTGAACTTAGTATGAATATTCCTTTATTGACAAGAAAAAATGGTCAACCTTTTGATAAATCAGATACAAAACTGTTACTTGACGACATGTTCAATGAAACAAATGGAATTATTGGTAAAATTGCTGGTCAAATGAAAAGACTTACTTCAACAAGTGCAAACGATATTATTACTTGGATTGGCGATTACCCAGAAGCAAAGTTAGATCAAGCAATTATTCTTGGTATGTCTTTAAGTGACTTTTATAGAAGAACTGACACTGATCCTATGATAACTATTCCTATTGAGCAAATCGGAAAAGATACAAGTAAAGCTTTGGCGGATTATAAAAAGAAATATAAAGGTAATTTATTATCAAAAGACTTTGTGGAATATTTAGATGATTATTACGGAATGGAGCCTGTCGATGTTAAGTCTAAAGGTTCAAAGAATCCTGGCGGAAAATCTTTCCAGTAAAGAAGAGAATTAAATGTATTTAAAAAATATTATGAGCAATTACTTAAATGAAATGAGCAGTAAATTTGAAGTTGAAAATTCTTTTAAACCTATAGTATCAATTAAAAAAGATACTTGGAATTCTAATGAAGTAAGTCTTAAAAAAGTATTTAAATTTAAAGAACAAAAGCATTTAGAGTATTTTATTGTTGAATTAATAAAATACAAAAAAGAATGTGCTGCTGATATTGAAGTTAGATTTAGAAAAAATATTGTTGGAATTATTATTCATGCACTTCCTAATACAATTTCAGAAATTGAAATTGAAGCAGCTCAGGACGTTGATAAAATTAAAAAAGACGTAATGTATTATTATGCAAGTGAACAATAAAATAGAAAAAGAAATTATAAAAAATAAAAATAAACTTTTAGTAAGTGAAAGTCTTAAAGACATTGTTTCTTTTGAAGAAGATAATAATATTGAAAAAAATAACTTTTTTATTTCATTTGACGGAAAAAAGCAGTTTCCTGTTTATTCATACGTTAAAAAAAAGAAAAAAACTAATATAACAATTCATGTTGATGATAAAGTAATTAACAGCTTAATTCTAGAAACATTTAGCTGTATAGATGTTATAATTGATAATTTAGTAATTAAAAAGTTTAAAAAAGATAAATATATATTTAAATATAAGATTAATTTGATAGAAAATAATAGTTATATATTAGTACTAAAAGTTTGGAGCATCGACAATGAAATTTGAATTTGAAAAATTTATAGATGATTTAGATAAAAGACAAAATGAAAATCGTGAAAAAAGAAGTATCGAAGATCATATTAGAGAAGAAGACGAAAGAAGACGATTAAGAAATCTTCGATATAATGAAAGATGGCAAAATAGAATTGTATGGGAGAATAAATAATGAAAGTAGATGTATTAAACTCTCTAAGGGAAATTCTATCTGAAGGTAATTGGGAAGAAGAAAAAGGAAAAATGCAAGATTTTATCGCAAATGCAAAAAAAGGCGGCTATCATGCAGAAAATAAGCTAGTAGAAGATGAATCAAGTAAAAGCGTTGAAGAAGATGAGGAAAATTTCGTCGAAGAAGAAACTGAAGAAGAATTAGAAGAAGAAACTGAAGAAGAAAAAGAAAGTTTGCAGAATCTCATTAAACTTGAAAATGCTCAAGATTTTGAAAAGCTAAAAGATATTTTAAATAAGTTTAGAGCTTCTAGATCACTATCAGATTCTGATGTAAGCTCTGAGCTCCAAAAGTACCATGATAAGCTTACCAGACAAGAAAAAGAAGCACTATTTATTTTTATTTCAGGACTTGTACAGATTACTCAGCAAGATGTTGATGGTAAAGCTGCTAATTCTCCAGAAGATATGATGTATGGCATTAGCAAAAAAGGAGAATTATCTTCTGATAAAAAGAAATCTATGCGATTAAAACAAAAATCAAAAATAGCTGCAAGAAACGATAACAATACACCCGTTATTCCTATTTAATGTCTAAATTAATAGAGTTTAAACATATATATGAAAATAAAGTTTGTATTAATTGCAATACTTTCCTACTCTTTATAAGAAACGTTTTTATTAATAGCAAAAAAAATTGTTTATTTAGATATCCTGAAGGATTTTTATTACCTTTAAGATGGTCTGGTTATAAAAAAGAATATGTTGTTGATTTAGGAACAAATCTTTGCAGAGATATTTCTGGAATTAGTTTAAACAATATTGACAAGTTTTATAAAGAAAATAATGATTTCAAAAATGCTCTTAAAAAACTACTAGAAAATACAAATAAAAAAAATTTAGAAAACTATTATAATATTCATAAAAATGAAAATAAGTTTATTGCTGTTTATTATTCATTAGATGAAAAAAAGTATTACAATATAGGTTTATATACTTTTACAAAAAGTAAAAAAAGAAATGGGCCATATCATTCAAGTAAAAAATCTTTATTAATTGACAATACAGAAGAATTTAAAGTTAAAATATACAATACATTTCCAATAATAAATGCATCAGAAAATTATAAAATTACAAATGCAAGAACTCTTTATAATAAGTTTTTAGAAGAAATTAAAAATAAAAAATTTGTAATAAATTCTTTAAATAAAAAAATTATAATAGATCTAAAAGAAGAAATAGCAAAAAATACAAAATTTAAAAATACTATTAAAAAAGAAAGAATTAAAGAAATAATAAGAACAAGCAGTTGCTGCAATAAAGAAGAAGAGTTTTTAATAGAAAATATTTTAAAAAATATTATTTCTCTAGAGCTATATGAATTTTTGTATAAAAACAATATTATAAAAAGTAAAGTTTATTATTATGATAATTTATCAGATACTAATTTTATTATAAAAGACTTGAGCAATGCTTTTAAGGATATTGAAACTAACACTAACCAGACAAAAAATTTAAGCATAGATTATAACTTCATGCTTCCTAAGAAATTATAACATGAATAACGAAGAAAAAATATTTGAGCTTATAGAAGAACTATTTGAATTTTATGAAGAAGATGATTGGTTAAAAGTTAAAAAATATTTATTAAGATATCTTCATCCAGACTTAAGAAAATTATTTTCCACAAGACATGCAAAAACTAAAAAACATAGTTTAAACAATTTTGAAAAAGACTTAATAGATAAATGTCAAAATATATATAACAGAAAACTAATTTTAAAAGAGAAAGATAAACACTGTGAAGAAACTTAAAATAAAGGGTAATAAAATTAAAATAATTAAAGAAGAAAGTCAACCCTCCGACTTCAAAGATCTAATGAATATAACTGGTGCAGAAAATATTGCAAATTTTGGCAAAGAAATAGGAAGAACTTTAGGTGCTATCGGAATTTGGGGAGTAAAGTCACTTACTAATATTATATCTTCAACATATAGTACTTACTTTAAAGAAGATAAAAAGGGTGATTGGAGAATTTTTTTATCTACGTTTTTGTCAAATCAGGAAAAAAATAGCAAATATTTGCAAAATCAAATTAATAAGTCTGTAGAAAATCATGAAAAAAATTTTCAATCAATGCTAGGTGATATAGGGCTTTCAAATAAAGAAATGAGCGTGTTGTTAGCAGCCGGCTCACCACCTTTAGCAATAAACAATATATTGCTTGATTTATTTAAAAAAAACAAAAGCTCTGCTTTTAAAGAAATAAATACAACAAATTTAATTGAAGCTATTGCAATAATAATAAATAGATATATGACTAATGACGACGATTCTCCTTTGAAGAAAGTTATAAAGGGAGATCTACCTGAATATATAGAAAACAAATTTAGCAAAAACACGAAACTAGTTTTCCAAAATATCGACCAAAGCAAATATTTTGATTCATTTATTGACGATTTAAATGCTAATCCTATGGTTAAATATTTAGATGCATCGAGTCAACCTTATGAATTGTTTTTAAGTGCTATAAAAAATCCATCTATAAGCAATAACGATGTTGTAGAAACAAGAAAATATATAAAAGACTATCTAGAAGGTGACATAAAATCTCGTATAAAAAGTAGAAATGAAAGCTTTATAAAAAAAATTAATTTAAATAGTTTTTTAATTAAAGAAATTTCTGAAGAAAAAATCGATTTGTCTGGTGCTGGTAAAATCTTAAAGCTTGCTGTTGTTATATCAATATGTTTTTGTATAGACCAAGAAGAAAATATAGAAAAATATATTTTAGATAATAATAAAGGTTTAGATGAAAAGGACATAAAAGATATTATAGGAGTAATTAAGAACAAAAATAAACTTATGAAATATTCAATGATGTGCTTAAGTGGATTTGCTGTATACAAAGCTTATTCCGAAGCAGGCGAAGAATTTCTTAGAGACTCAAAGATAGATTTACAAAATAAAATTATAGAAAAAATAAAAGCTATCTTTAATGACTACGAAAGTGTTATTCCGAACAGTTTTTCAGATTCATTTAACGCAAATAAAAGAGCTGCATTAAAAGAAGCAACAGCATTAGTCTATGATACTAAGTTGTTTAAAGAAGAAAATAACTTACAGGCTGTTATTAAATTTATGAATTCTATAACTAAAGGTTATGATGAAAACTCACGGAAAGAGATTAAAAGTTACATTAAAAATATTAATTGGGATCAAGTCGGTAAAGGAGATTATTTAAAATCTTTAATGGAAAATAATGTTTTAACTAATGAAGAAAATATATTTATTCAAAAAATGAAAAGAGAGTGTAATATTGAAGATGAATATAAAAGAGCAGAAGCTGTATGTAAGCGTTTACAAGATATGCTAAAAAATCTAATAGATTCAAAAGAGGAAAAACAAAGCTCTTAATTTAACATTATTTTCTTTTTTTTTAAAATAAACTAAAAAGGAAGTAAAATGACTACAAACTGGAAACCTGAAATTTATTACGAAGATTATTCTTATGGTGAAGAAAATAGTTCTATCACAAGTGGATTACCTTTTATTAACGTCCCAAATGACCATAACATGCCGAGTGTTTTGTTTATTTGTGAAGCAAGAGACATTTCAGAAGAAGAAAACGATTTAGAAAAAGAAATAATTGTGCACTCTTACTATAATAGTTTAGAGTTGAAAGATAAATTAGATTCTGTAACTTATGATAAAGTAAGAATGGCATTAGGCCTCAAACCTTTGACTGAGGCACAAGAGTTAGGTGTAAGTATTAATAAAAGTATTAACGAAAACATTAATAAACAAAAAGAAGAGTAAAGATGTACGAAGTTGGACAAATTGTTTATTCTATACTAGAAGAAAGGCAGATTTTATTGCCTTTGCAAATTATTGAGCAAGTAATTACTAAAAATCTTGAAGGTGAATTGACACAATATAAAGTATTGGTTCCTAATAAAAATCAACAAAAATTAAACTTAAATAAGTTTGACAAGGTGTTTGAAGATTTGGATGATGCGTCTGATTATTTATTAAAAAACGCAAAAAATGCAATTGAAGAAATGGTTTTAAAAGCTATTGAATTAGAAGAAAATAGTTTTACAAAAAAAGAAGTTGCAAAAAAAGAAAATTCAACGTGTAAAAATGAACCAAATAAAGTTAAAATAGAGTTAGGTGATGGATTAGTTGCTAATATTGACGCAAGTCAATTAGAAAATATTAATCCTGAAATGTTAGCTCAAGAAGAAAGTGTTGATGTTGAAAAAGAAGATAGTGTTACTTGATGGTTATAATTTAATTTATAGAGCAAGGCATAGTAGAATGAACATGGGAGAATATTCTACTGTTTTTAATTTCTTTAGAAGTTTAAGGCCTTTAGTTGCTCAATTTAATCCTGATGAAGTTTATTTTGTATTAGAAGGTATTCCTAAGAAAAGATTAGAAATGAGTGCTGACTATAAAGGGCAAAGAACATATCATGATAAAGATAATTTTAGAAGTCAAAGAAAAACTATAATTAATCTTTTAAAAGAATATTTTCCTTTCAAGGTTGTTCGGCATCCTGACTATGAATGTGATGATGTAATAAATTATTTAGCAGTTGACAGACACAAAGAAGATGAAGTAACAATAATATCTTCAGATACAGACTTTATTCAAACAATAACAGAAAGAGTAAAATTATTTAATCCTGTTAGTAAGAAATTTATTGAGTCTGTTGAATATGATTATATTGCTCACAAAGCATTAACAGGAGATAAATCAGATAACATAGAAGGTTTTACTGGCATTGGGCAGAAAAAAGCAGAAAAACTTTTAAAAGAAGAAAATGCTTTGAATAATTTTTTATTGTCTGAAGAAAATAAAGAAAAGTTTAATCATAACTACAATATGATCAAATTTCATGATTTAACAAGTGACATAAATAATTTAGAAGAGTCAAATAACAATCGTGTAAATTGGGACAAATTAAAATTAAAATTTTCTGAAATGGAATTTAATTCTATAATAGGAAAAGAAAAGTCCTGGGAAAATTATACAAAAACATTTAAAAACTTAGAAAAGGAAGTATAATGATTGAAAAAGTATTAGATGATGTTGTTTTAAAGCAATTAAGAGAAAATAATATAATATCTGGAGAAGAAGTTGTAATTGGATCTGGAGATTTATTTTATGCAAAAAATGTTATTTCAAACGAAAAAAGAATGATTAGTTTAGATATAATCAACAAGTTTCAGACAAAAAATGAGTCAATTAATGAAACTTCTAAGAAAACCTTATTAAGGGGATAAAATGGCCGACGTTATTTATTTTGACGAAGAAGCACAAAATTCTTTAAAAAGAGGCGTTAAAAAAATATGTGATGCAGTGTCTATTACTATGGGCCCACGCGGAAAATTAGTTCTTATTGAAAAAAACAATGAACCACCTCATTTAACAAAAGATGGCGCAACTGTTGCAAAACACATTCACTTATCAGATCGAGTTGAAGATTTAGGTGCAAAGCTTCTTAAACAAGCTAGCGAAAATACTGCGACTGTTGCAGGTGACGGAAGTACAACGTCAACAGTGTTAGCAAAAGAATTTTATTTTCGTTCAGCACAAGCTTTACAAACAGGAATAGGAACACCTTCAGAAATTACTGGTTTGTTAAGCGAAAAAGTAAATGATGTAATTAACATATTAAGTAAAAATGCAAAATCTGTTTCATCTAATGATGAAATAAAGCAAGTTGCAACAATTAGTGCAAATGGTGATGATTATATAGGTAGTCTTATTGCTAGCGCAATGGATGAAGTAGGAACGTCAGGATTGGTAACAGTTGAAAAGTCTAAAACATCTGATACTACTTTAAACCTTGTTAAAGGTGTTAAAATTGATAGAGGATACGTTTCTCCTTACTTGATAACTGATAACGAAAAATCAAAAACTGTGTTAGAAGACCCTTTAGTGTTTATAATTTCAGCTAAATTAAACAGCTTACAAGAAGTTTTACCTGTTCTAGAGAAGTGTCATCAATCTAAAAAACCTTTGTTTATAATTGCAAACGATTACGATCAAGAAGCAATTCAAGCTTTAGTGGCAAATGTTTCAAAAGGCTTATTGCAAATGTGTGCAATTAGAAGTCCTTTCTATGGAGAAAAAAGAAATCAAATTTTAAATGATTTAGCAACAGCATTAGGAACAAAAGTTTTTTATGATTTAGAAGAAAAATCAGTTGCAAATATTCTCCTTTCAGACTTAGGCTCTTGCAAAAAGATTGAAACAACAAATAGTGAAACTCTTTTTGTTGAATGCAAATCTGAAAGTGATGTTGAAGATATTACAAAAGACATTCAATCAAAACTTGATGATAAGTCTATTACAAAAGAAGAAGAAGCTTTTTATAAACAACGTCTTATTATTAACAAAGGTGTCGTTGCTGTTTTATCTATTGGTGCACATACAGAATCTGAATTATTGGAACTTGTTGATAGAATAGACGATGCTCTACATGCAACAAAAGCTGCTATTGAAAGTGGTTTTTTGCCTGGAGGTGGGATATCTTTAGCAAGAGCAGGTTTAGAACTACTTAAAAAAGTAACAGATAGTGATGAATCTTTATTGGCAAAAACAGCAACAAAAATAGTTTCTGATGCATGTTTGACACCTTTAAGAAAGATACTAACAAATGCTGATATGTCAGCTGATTATATTATTGAAATGATTAAAAATAATAATGACTGGAGTTATGGTTTTGATGTTAGAAATGAAGAATATGTTAACATGATTGAAAGAGGAATTATTGATCCGCAAAAAGTAACAGCTACTGCATTAAAAAATGCAATTAGTGTATGTAATTCATTATTATCAGTAGGATGTGTTGTACTTAATTCAGAAGGTTATGGACAAGGAGTACAACTAGTACAGTTATCTGATGATATGTATTAATATAATCTATGAAAGGTTTTATTATGCGTGATGACATTTTAATCGATGAATCTATTATTTATGATAATATTCGAAAAGAAAAAGAAAAAGAATATCAACCTTTACAGCTAGAGATTCCAATATACGAAAGAAACAATACAGAGTTAGAAAAGAAAGAAGATAAAGAACCTCGACGTGTAATAATAATTGATTTATAATATTATAATAAAAATTCTATAAATAAGGAAAATTAATGGGAATTATTGATAAAAGATACTCAGACATTATTAGGAATAATCCTCTTCTTTCAAAAAAACAAGAAATTAGTCTTTCTAGAAAAATAAAACAAGGTGATAATCTTGCAAGAAAAAAATTAATTGAATCAAATTATCGATTAGTTTTATCTATTGCAAAAAAATATCATAGAAGTGACATTAATTTTGATGACTTACTTCAAGAAAGTAGTATTGGGCTTTTAAAAGCAGTTGATAGATTTGACCCTGAACTTGGTTATAAATTTTCAACTTACGCTTGTTGGTGGATAAAGCAAGCAGCTTTGCAATATATCAATGAAAACTCTACTAATATTAAAGTTCCAACTCACTCTAGAATGCTTAATTCAAAAATTAAAAATAGAATTAAAGAAATTGAAAACATAGAAGGTAAAAAGCCAACCTTAGAAAGACTTTCTAAAGATTTAGGCGAGAATGTCAATAAGATTAAATATACTCTTAAGTCAAATAATGTTATTGCTTCGATTGATGCTAGTAGAGATGATGACGGTAATAATCTTGCTTCAAGAATTGCTGACGAATCTGATTTCATAAATCCTGAAGCACTCTTGGAGAAAAAAGAACTTAAAAGAATCATAAGAGAAAGTTTAAGTCTTTTAACGCCTAAAGAAGAAAAAATTATTCGTCTAAGATTTGGAATCACTGAAGATGATTTTAATAATGAAAACTTTGCAATTACAAAAGAAATGGAGAAATATTTAAATGAAAACTAAGAAATATGTAACAGTAAAAAAGAGTCAAGGTTTAGGATTGCACGACATTGCTAATGTTATGACAAAATGTGGTGATAAAATGAATCATTCAACTGTAAGAAATATTATCAATAGATCTTTTGTAAAAATAGCTAAAAACGTAACAAATAAATTTGATTTAAAATATTCTAACGAAGAGATATTTAATATTGCAAAGTCTCCTGACTTTCAAGAGTCAGTTGTTGAATTATTAGAAAGTAAATTTAATGAAAGATAGTTATTTAATAAATTTTAATCTTTTTTGTCAAAGAAGAGGATTTTCCTTAAGTAAATTTTTAAGTAATAATCCAGATACAAATTATAATGATTTTAGAATCATGCTTACTAATATAAAAGTAAGACCTCCTAGCGAAGAAGTTTTTAATAAGATTGCTGAAGAATTGGCATCTAAAAAAGACTTAAAATTAAAAGAAAAACCAGACCTACAAAAAAAGAAAACTTCTAGTAAAAAAACTTCTTCTAAAAAGATAAAAGCAAAGTAATAAAATGATAAACTCTTTGCTTGAATACAAATTTGAAAATATTTATTATTTAAGCACAAAAGAGTATTGCATTGAGGAATTAGATTTTAATTCCTTTAATCATGAAAATTACAAAAAAGATAATTATAAAAAATCAAAGGGTATAAACAAGTATGGAAAAAAAAGACGAAATTATTCTGATTATTGCTAAGTCATTATCTAAAAATAAACAAAAATTAACTCCAGAAGAAATTGAGATTTGTAAAGACTTAAAAGCAATTGACTTTGTTAAAGATCATGGTTTAAACGATATTCAAGCAAATGAAATTGTCAAGTGGTGTGAAACATGTCGTTCTATTAGTAATTTAGAAAATAAAATTAATCAGTCAGGATAAAAAATGATAAAAAATATAATTCTAAGTACAATTTTTTTTTAATGTTTTCTTGCGCTAGATCATCATATGATAACAAGCAAGAATTTTATATTGAAAAGTCAAATATTACTTCAGGAGAAGTTTTAAAAATAAACTCTTATGAAGATATTGACGTTACTAAAAACTATATAATAAAATTAATTGATTCTAATCAACAAGTAGTAGAATCTTATTTACCTAAAGTATATAACAAATATTTTATTATTAATCGTTTTTTAAACCGAAAGATAGATAGTTGGAAAAAATATAGTGTTTTAATTGAATCAGAAGAAAATTCACAAATAATACCTTTACAAATAGCACCTTCTATTATTATTGAAAGCTTTTGTGCAGAGGCGGATTGCAATACATTATCAGGTAATATTGTTGAAAATACTAGTAATGTAATTAAGTTAAAAGCATTTAAAATTAAACCAATTAAATATGTTTATACTATTACAACACCTTATCAAACATTTAAGAAAGATAATGATTATACTTCTCCTACTTCAAGTGATTGGTTAGAAAATATTATTTTGGAAAAAGTTCCGGAAGGTGTTAGTTTTTATATTGCTAATATTGAAATAAAATCATTTGACAATGAAGGTAATTATGCAGAAACATCTTTGCCTTTTAAAGTTGTAAGACCTTTTGAGATTAAACACTTTGGAAAATATGAACTTGCAGAAGTATACGAACCTGTCCCTGTCACAGGATGCATACCTGGATCTGTTGGTAATAATGTACAGTATTCTGAATCAGAGTCTGAAACAAGACAAAATAGCGTGTCAATTACATTTAATAAAAACTGGAGTGATTCACATTCTTTAACAGAGTCTATTGCAAACTCTGAAGGTATTTCAGTTAGTGAAACTGATAATACAATTTTATCTTCTTCGCTTTCAGAGTCTGAAACACAATCAGAATCATTTTCAGATACCACTTCAGAAGGAAATAGTAATAATATATCATTTAATACTTCAGATGGTGAAAGTTGGTCATGGTCCCTAGGAGAAACAAATTCATCAACAGAAAGCCAGTCACAATCTGAAGGTAATAATACTGCAATAAATGGTTCTACAACTATAGGTGCTAGTGGCGAGGGATCCTTGCCTTTTCTTGCAAAAGCTAGCGGCAAAGTAGAAGTATCAGCAGGAGTTTCTCGAGGATGGAATTCTTCCAATACAAACGCTTCTAGCGAAACTAATTCTGAAAATAGAGGTTATACTACTAGCGGATCTACCCAAGAAGGACGTACATTCGGGAGTATACAGAATGACTCTAGAAGTCATTCTTTAAGTGGTGCATATATTTTATCAAGTTCTACATCAAACTCAATTTCTGAATCATCCTCGTTATCTTCTGGACGTGTTTGGAACATGTCAGAAAGTGTTAGTAGCGGAAAAGTTATAACACAAGGAAATAGTGAAAGTATAGCTCAAACTATTGTAACTTCAAATAGTAGTTCTACTACGTTTAGTTATAGTGGTTATATTCCTCGAGGAAGATTTGGAGTGTTTTTTAGACAAACAAGCAGATATGTTAAGCTGTCTGAAATTATATCTTATAGCTTGAATGGATTTCCACAACACGCAGGGTTTATAATGATGAATTCTTGGGCATGGGCACCTGAATTATCAATTTCTAATTCTTGTGAAGATTCGATGATTTCTAATTTACCCAAAACAGAATGTTTAATACAACCTTGTGGAGAATAAAATTGTACTATTAATTTATATATAGTATATAATGTTATATTAAAAGCAATTAACTTATGTAGTAATTTATTAAAAGAAATAAGATATAATTATTCTTAAGGAGAAAGGAAACAAAATGAGAGGAAGAAATTTAGATTATGGTCATTCAAAGTCAGATTCTGGCGAAGGAAAAATGGTAAAGACAACACTTTTAACAATGG
>MDTC01188117.1_pt1 | contig 12252 bp, 16 predicted proteins | sample 811181 | NCBI WGS metagenome assembly MDTC01 (sample SAMN05326644, study PRJNA326480) | marine metagenome | isolation source: seawater | place: Pacific Ocean: North | collected 2011
ACAAGACAGAGATGTGCTGGAGTACGTAACAGCGGCGATTCAAGCCCACCGACGCAACGAACTACCTCCCTCTCTCTTGCCCACCCCCTGAACGGTTACGGGTCCTTTATTTTGGACAAAGTTTTGGTGGCTGTCCTGCGAAAAGCTGCCTTTTTGTTCGACACTCATATCTCAGCAACCTCCATAAAATCCATACTTTTCAAATCATTATAAAAATCTTGACGATTACTGGAATATGATTTAGTATTTTAGTGTTTGCTTAAATACTAAAGGAGGTGAGATGAAACGAAAGATCCTCACAGAACAGGGCGAGTGCCACGCATCTATCAAAACCGAAGAGGAAATTGCAGCGATTCGCTTGGACCTGGCAACGGCTCAATGGCTCCCACAAACCTTGCGTTGGCTGGAGGCCATAAAAGACCCTACCCGATTCCAAATCATCTACCTCTTGTATCGTTACCACCAACTCTGTGTTTGCGACCTCGCGAACATTCTCAACATCAGCAGTTCTGCGGTCTCTCAGCACTTTCGCAAGTTGAAGGATATGGAGCTCGTGAATACCACCAGGGTCAAGCAAACCATTTTTTATCGCCTCCAGAATGAGGCGTTTGTTTTATTCTTTACCAACATTGTCCATGAAGACGTGCAACAAGAAAGAATCGAAGCGTGCGCTTGAGCTTGGCATCGGAGCGAGTTTTATCGCCGTCATTTGTTGTCTTGGGCCGTTGATTCCAATTCTGCTTGGGTTCGGTGGTGCAGTCACATGGTTTGGGCTCGATAGGTACAACCCCGTGTTTATTGGTTTTGGCTTTCTCATTCTGGCAGGCACTTCCTGGTATGCCGTTCGGCGGCAAAATCGGTGTTGTACAACGAAAAACCGCATGAAAAACATTCAGATCGTCGCGCTCATTTTTGGAGTCGGCATCGCTTCCTATCTTGCTCTCCAATATGGCGTTGTTCCGGCCCTTTCCAGAGTTGCAAGTGAAAAGATTGCCACGCAGCAACCTCTATATATCAACACATCAAAACTTCTCCTTTCTGTGGATGGGATGTATTGCGCTGGGTGTGCTGTGGGTGTCGAGCAGGCTCTCTTGAATGTTCCTGGTGTGGTGAAAGCTAAAGTGGACTGGCAAACCGGGTTTGCAGAAGTCGAGTACGACCCAAACCAGACGAATTCTCGGAAGATTCTGAACGCCAAAGTAAACGAGCAGTACACGCTCCGCATCAGGGAATCGAGCTCAACAGAGCCTCAAGCAGCTCCAAAAAACTCGCTTTTTTCAGGCGAAATTTAATTGATAAAGGACCAAACCATGAAAAAAGACGGAATCCATCTTGCGATTATTGGGGGAGGTTCCGCTGCGTTCGCAGCGGCAATCAAGGCGAATGAGCTTGGAGCCAGAGTGACGGTCATCAATGACGGGCTTCCTATTGGTGGAACCTGCGTCAACGTTGGTTGTGTCCCTTCCAAGGCGATGCTGGCTGTGGCAAAGCATGTGCGGAATGCTGCACACTCTCCTTTTGCTGGTGTTGGCACAGCGCAATTACCATTAGAATCTGCTGAGATTGCCGATGCTCGGGCAGGGTTGGTACGTGAACTTCGACAGTCAAAATACAAGGATATTCTTTCCACGCTTCCCAACGTGACCTTCATTCAAGGTCGTGCAGTTTTTCAAGAAGATGGTTTTATCCAAGTCGGCGATACAACCCTCCAGGCCGACAAATTCATTATCGCCACCGGGACATCGCCCTCTACCCCCCAAGGAGTGGGATTAGAGGGATTGCCCTACTGGACAAGCACCGAAGCTCTGGAAGCCGCGGAAATTCCTGAAAGTTTGTTGGTGTGGGGAGCCGGTTTTGTGGGCCTGGAGTTGGCTCAAGCCTACGCTCGTTTGGGAGCGAAAGTGACTGTCATTGCCCGGAGTCGGCTTCTTTCCTACACCGACCCTGATATATCCGAAGGATTGCGCGTTCAACTGGAGAAGGAGGGAATCAACATCATTCTCCAGGGACAAGTAGAGCATATCCGCCGTGAATCAGGAGCGTTCACATTACAGGGGCGGTTTGGTGAAAAGGTGGAAGTTTCAGGGGAAGAACTACTCGTCGCGACGGGGCGACATGCCAACACCCAAGGCCTGGGGCTTGAGCATGTTGGAGTTGAACTCGATGAGCGCGGAAACGTTATCGTAGATGAAAAACTGAGAACCAGTCAGCCTCATATCTTCGCTGTTGGGGATGTTTCGACACTTCCAAAATTTGTCTATGTTGCCGCCTACTCTGGAAAAATTGCGGCAGAAAACGCCCTGGTGACAGATTGTTGCCAGCAGTCCATTGACCTCACCATCGTTCCCGAAGTGGTTTTTACCGATCCCCAAATTGCTCTCGTTGGGAAAACACAAGCCCAGGCGGAAGCGGAAGGGATCGATGCTGTCTCGGCGGTATTACCGATGGAATATGTACCACGAGCTATTGTGAGCAGACGAACAGACGGCCTTGTGAAGCTCGTTGCTGAACGAGAAAGCCGAAAGTTGCTTGGCGCTCAGATTCTGGCGGAAGAGGCGGGTGAGATGATTCAGCCGGTCGCCGTGGCATTGAAAGCAGGCATGACTTACGACGAGATTGCCGGAATGCTCCATCCCTACCTCACTTGGGCAGAAGCACTCAAATTGGCCGCCCAAGGGTTCACACAAGATGTGACGAAACTTTCCTGTTGTGCGGCCTAATGTACAGGACACGTTTTATGCAAAGGAGAAGAGAATGAGCCAGGCACCACTTCAAGGACTGTTAGAGGCGCACGCTCAAAGCGGCGGTTTGTGGGACTTTGGGCCGGAACTATCACGGCTTCTCATTCAGATGTGGCGAGAGGTTGCAAAAGGAGAACCTGTTACCGCAAAAAAAGTAGACCAAATCGCAACGGCACTTGAAGTTGAGCGAGAGGCCGCCGATGTGTTCCTACGGGCAGTGTCTGAGAGGGACGAAGCAGACAACATCATCGGTTGCCTGGGTTTGTCTCAAAAAGAATATGCCCACCGTTTTATGGTTGACGGAGTGCAGTTGTGGGCCTGGTGTGCGGCGGACACACTGTTTTTACCAGCAATGCTCAGCCAGTCAGCAACCGTTGAGTCAGTTTCACCGCTCAACAAGGAGAAAATCGCTCTTACCATTCACCCCAATCAAATTCAAGAGGTGCATCCAAGCGCTACAGCGGTATCTTTTCCCCTGATTGACCCAGAAGATGCCGACATGAGTTCTCCCGAAGCTATTTGGGGGTCTTTTTGTCATCGCATTTACTTTTTTGCTTCTCAGGAGGAAGGCGAGCAATGGGCCGCACAGCAAGGCAATATTGCGGTTGTTTCTGTAGAGGAAGCGTTCGCCTTTACTACGGCGTTGTGGGCCAAGGTTCTCGTTTATGTGTGAACCGGTAAAACTGGACGGTGGGCTTTTGGAAAGTCGAGCCAAAGTGCGAATCAAACGAATGTTTTTGTTGCTTTCTATCGTTTTGATGGGGGTGTTTGCGTGTAGCTCATCGAAAGAAAAGTCCGAGCAGCCGCAAACACAGGATGGTTCAAATAGTGCGGTTGAAGCGGGACAGTCTGATGTTCTGTTGGTTCAAGAGAACGTTTTGGTAGAGCACGACAAAAGTTCTTGTCTCTGGCCCCAAGGGACTTATGGCATTGAGATCGGTGATACGCTCCAAGATATAGAGGGGAGCGTCAAAGACTGTCAGCGGGAACCGGTCACACTCCGTCAGGCTGCATGTGGGAAGCGGGTTATCTACATCAATGTAGCCGCAGCATGGCATCCACCAGACCAAAAGGTTTCCAGCCAGCTCGAAGTGCTGCAACAACGATTCAAAGGCAAAAGTTTCTTCATGGTTCAAATCTTGGTTCGTGACGACCAAAACCAGCTTCCAACCTCCGTTTTTTGCCGACAGAGGCAGCAAAAACAAGCATTTTCGTTTCCAGTATGGATAGACCCGCTGGAAACCTTGTTCAAATATTCTTCCCAGAACATCAAAACGCCGATTCATCTGATTCTTGATAAGAAGCGCGTGATTCGGCTCAAAAACCCGAAGGCGACGATAGAACAACTATCTGCCCAGATCCAATCGTTGCTGTCTGAGTAGAGCGATTGTGGAACAACAGGAGAGAGCATGAGCAGTGAACAAAAACTGAGCGGTCGCACCGCAGTAGCGGCCATTTTTACAGGCATTTTGGCCTCGGCCTGCTGTATTGGCCCGCTTTTGCTGGCCGTTTTGGGGATTGGAGGAGCAGGTTTGCTGGTCAAATTTGAACCCTATCGCCCCTATTTTATGGGCTTTACAGTCCTTCTTTTGGGAGCAGGTTTTTACTTTGCCTACTTTCGCAAACCCGCCGTGGTTGAAGGTATAGACGCATGTGGTTGTGAGCAGCCCAAGAAGAAGCAATGGGGTAAGGTGATGTTGTGGGTTGCGACTGTAATTGCAGTCGTGGCAATGGCAAGCCCTTACCTTCTGGCCACTTTCTCAGATGGTTCATTTTCAAAAGCGAATGCAGGCAAGCAGGCAGCAAAACAGACTGCGACCCGGCAGGTGACCTTGAAAATAAAAGGGATGACCTGCGGAGGTTGCATCGGAAACGTGACCCGCGCACTCAAAGGAGTTCCCGGTATTTACGCGGCCAAGGTGACTTTCAAGCCCCAACAGGCTGTCGTTCGATTCAATCCTCAAAAGACAAATCCAACTCAGATGATAGCGGCTATCAAAAAGGCCGGGTATCAGGCGAAGCTGGCACCTCAAAAAACCGTTGCCAGCATCAAAACCACTACGTTGAATATTACAGGTATGACGTGTGGAGGTTGTGTGTTCAATCTGACCCGCGCTTTGAAGCGAGTCAAAGGGGTTGTTTCTGCGAAGGTCACACTGCAACCACAACGAGCTATTGTTCGTTATGAGGCGAAAAAGGTGAATGTTCGGCTTCTCGTTCGGACGGTAAAACGGGCAGGATATAATGTTGTTGGGTCGAAAAAGAAGCGAGTCAAGAAGGCTTCAAAGTTGATAAAGAAGGGCCGAACACGCCTTGCAGAGTTGCCGAAAGCTCTGCCCCTGCTCAAGCAAATATTCAATCGGGACAAAAAATACGTCCGGCTTCTTTTCCTGTTCTCACCCGTCTGACCTGGCTGTGTTCGCGGGTTCCGCGAAGTCAAACGTGAAGTGATGAAAACGATGAAAAATAAACAACTGAGAGCTTACTTTGTATGGCTGCCTGTGCTTCGTGCTGACAACTACAAAGCAGCCCAACAGCGGCCCTTTGAACTGATTGATTCTCGAACCAGACACTTTTGGGATGCGAAACGTGGTTTGGGATGGGAATTGGGTAGGCTGCTCCAAATTCCCCGCCACAAAAGGCAGAAAACCAGCCCATACGGCTATGGGCTTGGATGGGACATCTATCTGGCCTACTCTCCCGGTATCACATGGAAGAAAGCTCCTCCAAAACCCAGCTAACCGGGATACGCGAGGCTATCCAGCGTATGTCCTCACGCAGAACCTTCCCCCCCATCGTTTCGACGAGTTGGTGGATTTTGAGTACTTGCAATGGTAATTTACAGGTTGAAAGGAAAATGTTCTCCTGGCGCCAGATAGTCGCGGTTACCTGGCCTTCTTTGACCTTTTTTGTCACCATTGTTGGTTTTGGTAGCGGTCTGGACTCAAAACCGGATTGCAAAGATGGGGCATTGCCTTTGGCTACGAAAGTCGCCCAAAATCCGTACTTCTCGCATTCTTCAATAAAGGAAGACGTGGCGTGAAGGGCATCAGCAATAACAACATCGATGGTTTTGATACCATAGTCTTGTGTAATTTGTTCCAAAAGCCTCGGTAAAGCCGTTATCTCGCCCTCGTGACCACCTTTATCTGTTTGGGGAAGCTGGCTGATAAAACCGACCCACGGACTGAACGAATCTCCAATCAAACGAGCTGTCACGATTCGATGCTCGTACCAAATGAGAGGAGGGTCCCCTTCTTCGGCACAGCAGCGATATACTTCGTGTTTGATACAGCCGTCACAGGAAAAATGGCGTGTTGAGAAAGGCTGGCAGCCATCAACAGAGAGAACACGCAGGCCATCAAATTCTGTGGTCGAATGTATTTTGGCCCGACGCATTCTTTTGACCGAAGAGACAACAGCGGCACGAACACTGTTGGTCTCAAGTTTTGGATAGAAGTGACGAAAAGCTCCTTCCACAGGGGTGGACTTGAATAGAGGGAGCCCGATAAAGCGGCGCCAGCCTTTCTTGGTGAGGCGGCGGCACATCTGCCTGGTGGACTTTGTACGGCAAAGGAAAGCGAGCAAACAAGCGGCGGTCATCATTCCGGTAGGATAGAAAGGCTCTTCTCTGGTATCGGTAACAAGGGAAAGATCATCTTGTACTTTGCAAGTGTCCTTTAAATATCGACCGATTTGTTTTATCCTGATTACCAAAATTCGTATTCTCCTCTTTTGTTTGGATGGAAGAATGCGAATTTTACCTTATCTCGTTGAGGAAAGAATCCTTTTTCTTTTGGTAGCTTTGGAGTCCCCGTTACGCACCGCTAGTGTTTCAGGAAACAAGGGAAAAGAAGGCTTGAGGGGGGCGAAAAAGTCCTGTGGAGGGGAGATAGTGATATATCTCCTGAATGAAGAGAGAAGGTGTCGAAGATTTACAGGAAAAAAGAGTGGTCGTGCTCAGTCCAAGAAGAGCAACTCCACATCCATTACAAAGGCAAACGATGCAGTGGTCATGAGGCGTGATGGGTTTCGGACGATTCTCTCCAGACTGAAGTTGAAGAGTGTGAAAAGTTGAATCTTGGGAAGCACAACAGGAATCGCACAAAAAGGGTACACTTTGCCAGAGCAGCATCAATGAAAAAGCATAGATGAAGAGCCGGTATATTACCATTTCTCAGGTGCCTCCCTGCTCTTCCTCATCGTCTTTATCCAAAGCTCCGAGAATCAAACATTGTTTTGCGGAGCCTTCACCAGGACAAGCGGTTGTCACCTCTATAAGCGCTGACTTCATTTGTTCGAGTGCCTCAATTCGCTCCTCAATATCTTTGATCTTCATATTGGCTCGTTCCTTCACCTCAGTGCATACACCATCTTCTGTTCTTTTGAATGAAAGTAACTCTTGGATTTCTCGCAAGGTAAAGCCGAGTCTCTTCGCCCGTCGAATAAAGCGAAGGGAATGAACTGCATCGGGAGAATATTGACGATGACCTGAGGGAAGTCGTCCTGGCTTTTCCAAGAGGCCTTCGCGTTCGTAGAAACGGATGGTCTCAATACCAATCCCTGTACTTTTGGAGAGTTCTCCTATGCGAAGCGCTTTCATCATCAACCTCCATTCCGAGATCGAAGATACAACCTGTAGTGTACTACAGGTTCAAGTCCTTTTTTTTATAATTTCGATAACGTATTGATTTTATTAAAAGTAATTCTGTTCAAGAAGAAGACGCAACCTCTCAAGCCTCTGTTGAAGAATCTGTTTCCTCTCTCAAATATCGGTAGATGCTGGATTTGGAGAGCTTGTACTCCTCCATCAACGCTTTGATCAGCACCCCCTCCCTCCGTTTTTCTCGGAGTTCTTCCATTTGCTCTGAGCTCAACTCTTTCTTCCTCCCGAACTGAACGCCACGCTCTTTGGCTTTTTGGATGCCATCCATCTGTCGTTCTGCCCGTATCTCCGTTTCAAATTGCGCAATGGCACTCAGCATATTGAAGAGCAGACGACCTGTTGCATCGCTGGTATCGATGCTTTGGTCGAGGACTTGAAGATTGACCTGTTTTCGCTCGAGCTCTGCTGCCAGCTGGCACAAATGAAGAGTCGAGCGGGCCAGTCGGTCGAGTCGGGTAATGACAAGAGTATCTCCTTCTCTCACATATTCCAAACAGGTTGCCAATTGGGAACGCTTTGTGGAGCTGCCACTTGCTTTCTCCTGGTAGATTTTATCGCAATGCTTCAGTTTGTCGAGCTGTACTTCCAATGTTTGCCCAACGGAACTGACTCGAGCATAACCAACAAAGGCCATGGGTTGTCCTCCCTTTGTGTCCCAAAAAGTCTAAAGCTACTTGACAAAAGAATTATGAGACATGAAAAGAGACGCGTCAAGTTGGGGGTGTTGAAAAGTACGCCTTTTGGGAACGAGTTGGAGGAGGTCAAATGCCAGAACCTGTCGCTGATGATGCTTTGCGGGAGATCCTTGAAAAGGAGGGGATCATCGAGCTCGATGAAGACATTCGAGGCTTGAAGAGAACGCAGATCAAGAAACATTTTGGGAGTCAGAACAGCAACAGAATCATCCTTTCAAAATTCATGAAGTCGATCATCTGGCAGGCCTACAAGAAGATTCTGTCTGGAGAAGAGCCCCCAATCATGGGGAACATCCGAACGTTCTGGTACAGGTGGGTAAAGCCAGCTCTGGCGAAGGTCCCCAAGAAGTACCTGGGGAAGATGGATCTCTACGATCTGATGCTACGCCTTTTCACCGAGATGGTGATGGATCTGAAGCTATTCAGCTATGCAGATTTCGACTTCACCGATGAGAATTGGGAGAACCGGCGTATCGGCGAAGTGAAACCTGAGGTGTTGGTGTTTTCGGAGAAGCGGGGTTGGATTCGTTTTTTGCGCGAGTTTCATGAGGAGCATGGTGTTTCGGTGTTGGCTTTGGGTGGCTTCCCTTCTGCTCTGACCAGTGAATACACAGTTCGAGATGTGCAAAAGGCCATGGGAGTTGGAAAGGCAGTGCGCTTGGTTGGGATTGTCGATTACGATCCATCGGGAGATTTGATCGCTGGATCCTTTCGAGAGCAACTCGAGAGCCAGGGCCTGGTGATCGAGAGTCTGGAGACCCTGATTCATCCAAAACACTACACAGTTGATGAACTCAAACTCTTCCGTTTTCGGTTGCCTCGAAGCCAGAAGACGAAGACGCAAAAGTGGATGGAGAAGACAGGGGGCATCGATGGCAAAGAGTGGGGCCTGGAATCGGAGAGTATGCCGACGGATCGTCTGAAACGGCTGTTGGAGGAGTTGCTCTGAGAACCGTGTTTTTCGTGGAAAAAGGGTCTTTTTTGGCTCGAATTCAAACGTTATTTTTGGCGGATTATAGGATGATTCGATCGATTAATAGGGTATATTTGTAGCCTGCTACTTTTTTTGTCGTCCATGACTTCTTAAAGAGCCTCTGTTTTGGGCCGTTTGTTCTTTCTTGCTTTGGCAATGACGTGTTCTGATTGGAGTCAAAAAGGTATGGTTGTGTGACGAGTTACACTGCTCAGATCAATGATGAATAGTTTGGTAGAAGACTAGAAAGCTACTTATCAACTTAACTTCTTGACTTTGGCTTCTGCCTTTCCTTTGTCTCATGGCGAAGGGCCAGCAGCTCCTCGATGATTTCCTCGCGTTCACCGCCTTGGAGATCACGTGACAGTCTTCGTAGGGCCAAATCCACCAAATGATTGCGATCAGGGCCATCGGTATCGTAAATACTCTTTAAAGCGTGAACCTCATCTCGCAATAGCTGGATGGTTGGGATGGGAAGGGTAAATCCAGCCTTGCGGGTTGGAGCTTCCTCTGATGCGTTTTTGTTTTGTTTTCTAGTTGACTTCTCTTCTAGTTGACTATCTTCGCCTTCAGATACAGGCGATGTGGCTGCTTTGATCCCCGGAAGCTGGACAACAGAGGATTGGACAAAAGCATCCATCTCAGAGGATTTTTCTTTCGCTTTTTGACTGGCAGTTTTGGTTTGGCCAGGCACCAATCGAGTTTTTTTCTTTCTAGCCATATTGCTGTAAAACCTCCTTGGCGATGGATTTGATTTCTTTGGCTGCTTTGGAGCGAGGGGAGTATGTATGAATCAAGTCGCCAGAGATGGTTACTTCTGGGTAGGCGGTGCGCATACAGGTTTCGGATTCGAGCAAAGGAATTCGATCGAAAGGGGGATGTTCGAGGAATTCACGAATGTCTGTCCCAAGTGATGTGCCAACCATTTTTCTGGAGATCAGCATTGCGGCTTGCAACTCTTGGTTGATGATTTTTGCCTGCTCGATCAAGTTGCCGATTTTCTCCAACTCTTCAATGTCAAGCCCTGAAGGGGAGAGGGGGATAATTGCCAAATCTGCAATCATCAGTGCCGAGGAGGTCATTCCACCATCATAAGGCGGAGTGTCCACAATGACGTATTCGTAGTTTTCTGCCAGATCCACAAGCTGGCCTGGCTTGTGAAGGATGGGTTCGCTGAAAGCAATGACAGGAGGCCATGCTTTTTCTTCTTCGGACTTGGCCCTCCATTTCTGAGCACTTCCTTGAGGATCTGCATCGACCAAAAGAACTTTCTTTTTTTGTCGTTTTAGCTCGCCAGCCAAAAGGACTGAGATGGTCGTTTTACCAACCCCACCCTTTAAATTACAAAGTGCGATGATCATTCTGACTCCTGTTTTCCAAGCCCACATTCAAAGCTTTTGAGTCGGGAGTTTATCAGTTGAGTAGCTAAGAAGCAAACTTCTTGACCAGAAAACTAGTCAACTACCAGACTACTAGACTGGCCAATGGTTACAGATCCATCTTTTGATACTTCCTTTGGGTGTGCTTGGCTGGGGATGGAAGTGAAGGACTACTGTTCAAGCGTATCGAGGGCTACGGAAATGTGGGGCAAAAGTTCTTGCGTAGGGGGTCGGTGGCTCGTATCATCAAGAGGGGTAGGATTGGAGCCACCCCATTCCCATTGGCAGTGCCCTCATGAACGGCGTTTCGATTGAGGTAAACAGTGGAAGGAATAAGTTGATATCAATGTATCTCTGGACCAGGTGGATAAAAGCAAGGCGATTTCAAGTGAATATCACGGTGATGACGGGGATGTAAATGGCAAATTTTCTTTTTTGGAACATCAAAAGAAACGACAGGAGAGAGGAATTGGTCAGTTTGTGTCGGTTACACAGCATAGACTTTCTTATTCTCGCTGAAGCCGCCATTCACGATGATGAACTCGTCTCAGCTCTCAATGACGGATACTCCAGCGATCCCCAGTATCACCATCTTTACACTCATACCCACTACATCAAAATTTACACGACTTATTTGGGTTCAATCGAAGAAATCCAACTTGACTCAGAACAACATCCTTTTGGGGGAAGATACACCGCTTTTTCGCTCACCTTTCCCCTGGCGAAAGAAGTCATTCTCATCTGCCTTCACCTTCCGAGTAAGCTCTACGCAGACAAACACAGCCAATTTGGAAACGCAACCTACCTTGCTCAACAAATCAAAGCGCTTGAGGAAGAAGCAGAGCACAAAAAGACCCTTGTAATTGGTGACTTCAACATGGACCCATTTGAAGAAGGGATGATCGCTGCAAACGCTTTTCATGCCATTATGGACGAAAATATCGCGAAAGCCGATCGAGGTAGAACGCTCCCCTGGTCGGAAAAAAACGAATGCACATACTTTTACAACCCAATGTGGGGACTCATGGGCGATACCTCCAAAGGGCCAACAGGCACTTATTTCAAAAAGATGGGCGGAACCATCGATTACCTTTGGCACACTTTTGACCAGGTTATTCTTCGCCCTGAGCTTCTGGATTTCTTTTCAAAGAAGGATGTTCAGATTCTCAAAAAGGCAGGCAAAACATGATTGCTGAACGAGAAAAATTTGATTGACACAAAGATCTCGGATCACTTGCCAATCATGATTTCACTGGCACTGTAAGGAGAAAGAACATGTCAGAGAAAAGTTTTTGGGGCAACATAACCCCGACGAAAATCACCAATCTGGTTTCGCCATTTGCGATACTGGAAAAACAAGGTGAACAACTTGCAAAGGGAACAGCAGGAGAACTCAGCGGTCGAACCGTTCGTGGAGGCCAATACGGCAATGAATTTGTCATTGATTTTTACATCTATGCCCCCAAGCTCGGTCAGTACACATACCCCGTTCTCAAAGTGACCCATGGTCTTGGTATGTACCCTCTACGTTTGAGAGAGCATGGTGAGCATGACGAAATTACTTGTAAAGATGTGGATGAATTTGAAACCACCCTCAAAAACATCCTGTCATCAGAAAGAATTCACAATGTAATCAATTCATTACTTGCACAAATGCCAGACTGATAGCTCATCAAGTAAACAAGTGCTGTGGATAATTCCCACAGAACATGCTTTGTTCTGTTTTTTTGCCCATCCAATTCTCCTTGCTTCTCGTTGGAGTTTGTATTTGATGGTGTCAAAAGGTGTACTTTTCGAC
>MDTC01026652.1_pt1 | contig 12251 bp, 9 predicted proteins | sample 811181 | NCBI WGS metagenome assembly MDTC01 (sample SAMN05326644, study PRJNA326480) | marine metagenome | isolation source: seawater | place: Pacific Ocean: North | collected 2011
AGAGGAAAAAGCAGAGAAAGTCACAAAACCTATTTGCAATATCTTGGGGCCAACTGCTTTAGGCTTTAGACACAGAGATGATATTGAAGAAATTAAAAAATTATTAAATTTTCTAGGTATAGAGGTAAATGTAGTTGCTCCACTTGGCGCATCAGTTTTAGATTTAAAAAAATTAAATTTAGCTAAATTTAACGTTGTTTTATATCCAGAAATAGCTAATTCGTCAGCTTTGTGGCTTCAAAAGAAATTTGGACAGCCTTTCAATAAATCTCTTCCATATGGGACTATCGGAACAAATGAATTTGTTACTGAAGTTCTGGGGTTAGCTGAGATTTCTAACTCTGAGATGACCGCACAAAAGGTTTCAAAATTATTTAATAGATCTGCATGGTATTCCAGTTCCGTTGATTCAAATTATTTGACCAATAAGCGTGTATTTATTTTTGGTGATGGAAGCCATGTTTTGGCAGCCAAAAAAGTTGCTATCAAAGAATTTGGTTTCTCAGTAGTAGGTATCGGCACCTATAGCCGCGAATTAGCAAGAGAGGTTAGAGCCTCTGCTGAAGAGTCAGGTCTCAATGCATTGATAACGGATGATTATTTAGATGTTGAAAAAGCAATTGAAGAAACCCGGCCAGAACTCATACTAGGTACCCAGATGGAAAGGCATATTGCGAAACGATTGGGTATTGGGTGTGCTGTAATTTCTGCACCTATGCATGTTCAGGACTTTCCATCTCGCTATTCTCCTCAAATGGGCTATGAAGGAGCTAATGTTCTTTTCGACTCATGGATTCATCCATTGATGATGGGCTTGGAAGAGCATCTTTTAAACATGTTTAGAGAAGATTTCGAATTCAAAGGCGATGCTACTCCATCTCACTTGAGTCATGAAAATACAAGTCAAAAAGCGGACAAAGTTGATACCAAAAATGCAGAAAATACTGTTTTAAAAACTGACGGAAATGAGATTATTTGGGAAAAAGAAGCAGAGGAGGAATTAAAGAAAATCCCCTTTTTTGTAAGAGGCAAGGCAAAAAGGAATACAGAAAGTTTTGCAAATTCACAAGGATTCACACGTATTTCACTTGAAACTTTATACGATGCCAAGGCTTATCATGCCAGGTAGAAAGGTAAATTATGGGCGGTAGACCACAAACTTTAAAGGCCGTTGAAGATAAAACTTGTTTTCGTGTGGCCATTGTAACTATGGACACTCATCTGAACACGGCTGCTTTCAAAGCAAATCAAACCCTTAGAAATGAAATTCCGGGATTAAATTTGCAAATGTTTGCCGCATCTGAATACGCAAGTGAGCCCTCAAAATTAGTTGCTTGCCTTGAGGGAATTAAAAAAGCAGATATAGTGGTAGTTTCTATGCTTTTTGTAGAAGAGCACTTTCAGCCTATAATGAAAGCCCTCGAGGCAAAAAGAAAAGACTGTGATGCAATGGTTTGCATTATGTCGGCTCCCGAAGTCAGTAAATTAACCTCAATGGGACGGTTGGATATGACCAAACCTGCCAGTGGTGCTATGGGTTTTTTACAAAAGTTAAGAGGTAATAAAAAAAATAATGCAGCCAAAGGTGGTGAAAGTCAGATGCGGATGTTAAGACGGTTACCGAGAATTTTGAAATATCTACCGGGAACTGCGCAAGATTTAAGAATATACTTGTTAACACTTCAATACTGGTTGGCTGGTTCTGAGGAGAATATTGTTGGGCTTGTGAGTAATTTAGTAAGTAAGTATTCTTCAAACGAGCAACTGCTCCAAAATGGATCAATTAATGTCAAGGATCCTATTGAGTATCCTGGTTTGGGTATTTATCATCCAAGGCTTAAGGGAAAAATTGGTGAAAAACTCTCACTTCTACCTAAAGTTGTATCTGATAAAAACTGCAAGGGAACCGTTGGTCTCATTGTTTTAAGATCTTATCTATTGTCTGGTAATACTGCTCATTATGATGGAGTTATATCAGCAATTGAGGCTCAGGGTTTAAGGGTTATTCCGGTTTTTGCTATGGGTCTTGATTCAAGGCCTGCGATTGAAAAATTTTTCTTTAAAAATGAAAAAACTTTAGTTGACATGGTGGTATCTTTAACTGGTTTTTCACTGGTTGGAGGCCCCGCATATAACGATGCTAGGGCAGCAGAGGAAATTCTCAGTAAACTTGATGTGCCATATTTGGCGGCTCATCCAGTTGAATTTCAAACCATCTCTGAATGGAACGAATCAGACCGAGGATTGTTGCCGGTAGAAAATACAATTATGGTTGCGATTCCTGAGCTTGATGGTGCAATTTCACCAATGATATTTGGTGGAAGACCTGGAAAAAACACTCATAAAAACCAAAAAGACAAAAAACCTCTTTATGAAAGTTTAAATGATACTGACATGGTGGTTTGTACTGAAAGAGCCGCTATGTTGGCTGAAAGAGTTCAAAAGCTTGTCTCGCTTAGAAAAACAAATGTTGCTGAAAAAAAGGTAGCAATTGTGCTTTTTAATTATCCACCTAATGCTGGTAATGTTGGTACTGCAGCTCATTTAGGAGTGTTTGAATCTCTTTACAATACTTTGCAATGCATGAAACAGAGTGGGTACAATGTCGAACTTCCAGTCAGCTCAGATGAACTTCGTGACAAGCTAATTGAGGGAAATTCTTCCACATACTGTACTGATGCCAATGTTGCAGAACTAACAGAAGTTGATCAGTATGTTCGCAGTGAAAAATGGCTAGATGAAATCGAAAACTGTTGGGGAACAGCACCTGGAAAGCAAAACACAAATGGTCAAAGTCTATTTGTATTAGGGGCTTATTTTGGAAATATTTTTGTTGGTATACAACCAGGTTTTGGGTACGAAGGTGATCCAATGAGGTTACTTTTTGAAAAAGGTAATAGTCCTACTCACTCTTTCTCAAACTTTTATAGGTTCATTAGGGAAGAATTTAACGCTGATGCAATTTTGCATTTTGGAACACATGGTGCTTTGGAATTTATGCCTGGTAAACAATCTGGTATGTCAGAGTCATGTTGGCCTGATAGATTGATTTCATCTACACCAAACTTTTACTTATACGCTTCAAACAATCCCTCTGAAGGGGCTATAGCAAAAAGAAGAGCTGCAGCCACCTTGGTTAGTTATATGACTCCTCCTATCTGCGAAGCAGGACTTTATAAATCTTTACATGAACTTAAGACTTTAATTGATAGATATGTAAAAGATGATATTTCAAAAAATCAAGATTCACAGGAGCCATGGAAAGTTGCACAGTTGATTTTTGAACAAGCCGATTCACTTGAGATATTTGAAAAACACACACATAGTATTAGTAACTATAAGGATCTTTTACAGGTTGATAAAGCTGTTGCGAAAATTAAAACTCGTCTACATGAATACGAAACTGCAATTATTCCTTATGGTTTGCATGTTTTAGGTAAAATTCCTGATGCTGAGCAAAGATTTAGCTTGATTAAAGCTATGACTTACAGCTGGCTTTCAAAGCAAGAAGAGGCCTACGACAAATCAAGTGGTCATATCAGCGAAATTAATACTCTTGTCAATTTGAACAAGGTCATTGAGGTTATGGTTTCCACACTTGTAAATTCAAATGACTTTATTCTGGTGAAAGAATTGGTACAAAAAGAGATCAATAATTTGAAGAAATATTTTTCAAAGGTAGAAAAAAAATTGATTAGTTGTTTACAGGGAGAGAGGTTGAATGAGTTGATAGAAACTCTCTATAATTCCGATTCAATGATGCAAGAAGACAATGAAATAGATGGGATTTTAAAAGTTCTTCAGGGTAGGTATATTTCTCCGGCTCCTGGAGGGGATATTCTTAACACTCCAGATGTTCTCCCAACAGGAAGAAATTTGCATGGTTTTGATCCATTTCGTTTACCTAGCACCTTTGCGGTAATGGAGGGGGCTAAACAGGCAGAAAAGTTATTAGAACGAATTAAATTTGACCAGGGCAAACTACCCGAATCTGTAGCCATAGTTTTATGGGGTACTGATAATCTTAAAACTGAGGGCTGTCCTATTGCTCAGGCATTATGGCTAATGGGAGCTAAACCAAGATTTGATAGTTATGGGCGTTTGGCTGGAGCCGAACTTGTACCGTTGAAAGTTTTAGGGCGTCCCAGAATCGATGTAATGGTTACTCTTTCTGGAATCTTCAGAGACCTTTTACCTTTACAAATTAAGACCTTGGCAGAAGCAGCTCTAAAAGCAGCGTCAGCAGACGAGTCAGAAGATCAAAATTTTATTCGAGCTCATGCTCTTAAATACATGACAGAGAATGAATGTGATATTGAAACTGCCTCTTTGCGCGTTTTTGGGAACTGTGATGGAGCATATGGTTCCAATATTAATTTCATGATAGATCAAGGCTCATGGGAAGAAGAGGATGAACTTGCGGAATCTTATACCAGAAGAAAAGGTTTTGCATATGGCATCAATGGAAAACCTGTTCGTCAAGAAGCTTTAATGCAATGCATAATGTCTGGAGTCGATGTTGCTTATCAAAACTTAGACTCTGTTGAAGTGGGTGTAACAACTATTGACACTTATTTTGATACCCTTGGAGGAATCAGTAGAGCAGTCAAAAAAGCAAAGGGCGTCGACAAGGAGGCACCAATTTATATTGGCGATCAAACCAAAGGAGATGGCGTAATTCGAAGTCTCTCAGAACAGGTTGCACTTGAGACAAGAACAAGAGTTTTGAATCCAAAATGGTATGAGGGAATGCTTAATAACGGATACGAAGGTGTTAGACAAATAGAGGCTCATCTAACTCATACACTTGGATGGTCTGCAACTACTGGTCAAGTGCAACCTTGGGTTTATGAAGAAATGACAAAAACTTTTATTATGGATCCTGAAATGCGCTCTAGACTTGCAGATTTAAATCCAACTGCCAGTGCGAAAGTTGTAAATAGATTATTAGAGGCATCCAGGCGAGAGTATTGGAAACCAAACGAACAAATTTTGTCTGTATTAGAAAAAGCTGGACAAGATTTAGAAGATAAAATCGAAGGAATTACTGAAGGAGTGCCATCTTGAATATTGCAACTGTTCCAATTTCAGAAATAAAACGATCAACTCCTCCAGATGGAGAAGGAAGTTTGCAGGTAAAATTAGATCCAAACGTAAGAATTGGAAATGCTAGAGTTTTTGCAGTGTACGGTAAAGGTGGTATTGGAAAGTCAACAACATCATCAAATTTATCAGTTGCTTTTTCCAAACTTGGAAAAAGGGTTCTGCAGATCGGCTGTGACCCAAAGCATGATTCTACTTTTACTCTTACAAAACAACTTATGCCAACTGTTATCGACGTTCTTGAAGGTGTAGATTTTCACACAGAAGAGTTGAGAGTCGAAGATTTTGTTTATGAAGGCTATAACGGAGTGATGTGTGTGGAAGCTGGTGGCCCACCTGCTGGAACAGGTTGTGGCGGATACGTTGTAGGGCAAACTGTAAAATTATTGAAAGAGCACCATTTGCTTGATGAAACAGATGTAGTTATTTTTGATGTTTTAGGTGATGTTGTATGCGGTGGATTTGCCGCTCCTCTTCAACATGCTGAAAGAGCATTGATTGTTGCTGCCAACGATTTCGATTCAATTTTTGCAATGAATAGAATTGTTCAAGCAATAAGTGCCAAAGCGAAAAATTATAAAGTTAGGTTGGGTGGTGTAATAGCAAACCGGAGCAAAGACACTGATCAAATCGATAAATTTGCTGAAAAGGTTGGACTAAATCGAATTGCCCATTTTCCTGATTTGGATGTCATCAGAAGAAGTCGTCTTAAAAAATCGACATTATTTGAAATGGAAAAATCTCCAGAATTAGAAGCTGTTCAAAAAGAGTATCTAAGACTAGCCGCCTGTTTGTGGGCAGGAACAGACCCATTAGCGCCTGACTCTTTAAAAGACAGGGAAATTTTTGATTTACTAGGATTTGATTAACAGGGGAAAAAATGCTTTTTAATGCATCTTACGAAACACGCAGACATGAAATTGCTAGGTACTTTGATAAAACCGCAGTAAGCGCTTGGGCAAAATTGACTTCAGATGAACCAGTTAGCAGGGTTAGACAAACAGTACGCATTGGAAGAGAAAATATTCGAAAGTCAATTTTGTCATGGTTACCTGATGATTTACATGGATCTAGAATTTTAGATGCTGGCTGTGGAACTGGTGCTTTCGCTATTGAAGCTGCCATGAAAGGGGCAAATGTCACAGCTGTTGACATATCTCCCAGTTTAATTAAGATTGCACGCTCTCGGACACCTGATTTTCTTGATAATGAAGGGACAGTGGATTTTTTTTGGGGGGACATGCTTGATCCAGCGTTTGGAGATTTTGATCACATAGTTTTGATGGACTCCATCATCCATTATGACTCAAACGAAGGTTTTGAATTAATTAGACAGTTGGGAAAAAGATGCAAAAAATCCATGATTTTTACATTTGCTCCTTACACTCCAATTTTAGGCACCATGATTTCGTTGGGAAGATTTTTCCCCAAGTCAGATAGAGCTCCATCAATAGTTCCAATGAGAGAGGGGTATGTTTTTAAAAAAATAAATGAGGATTTGTCCAGTTGGCGAATAGAGAGAGTTAATAGAGTCTCTAAAGGTTTTTATAAATCTGAGGCCGTGGAGTTGGTCCGTTGAAGATATTAAGATTAGGATTTCAAAGAAAATCTTATGTTAAGTGGAAAAAATTTCCAATATCTTTCCTTCCCTTTTCTGATGCTGCTAGTAATCAATTACCCTTGGTCAGATTATTACAGCTTTCTCTTTTTCAAGTTTCAGTTGGGATTGGTGTTGTTCTTTTGGTTGGAACTCTAAATAGAATAATGATAGTGGAGTTAGGTGTCTCTGCTGCAATAGTTTCGATGATGGTTGCCTTACCCCTTTTGGTAGCTCCGTTTAGAGCTTTTATTGGTTTTCGCTCTGATACATACAAATCTGTTCTTGGTTGGCGCCGTGTCCCATTTATATGGGTTGGAAGTTTATTACAATTTGGTGGTCTTTGTATAATGCCTTTTGCACTGATACTTCTATCTGGTGACACTCATTGGCCTTTATGGATTGGACCATTGTCAGCTGGCTTGGCTTTTCTTCTTGTTGGAATGGGCGTTCAAACTGTTCAAACAGCTGGGTTAGCACTAGCAACAGATTTGTCACCTGATACTAACAAGCCAAGAGTTGTCGCATTAATGTATACGATGTTGCTTCTTGGAATGGTTGTAAGTAGCCTTGTAATAAGTTTTTTGTTGGAACCTTTCAGTCAAGTAAGGTTGATACAAGTAATTCAAGGAACTGCTTTAATATGCTTTTTGTTAAATTTAGTTGCTTTGTGGAAACAGGAACCAAGAAATGTAGCTTTGACTTCTCCAAAAAAACAATCGCCGAGTTTTTGGTTTTGTTGGGAAAAATTCTCTAAAATTCCTAACACAAAAAGATTTCTCCTGGCTCTGGGTGTCGGCACCGCCGCGTTTAGTATGCAGGACGTGATTTTAGAACCCTATGGTGGTGAAATACTTAAATTGAGTGTTAGTGAAACTACTTTGCTCACAGCCTATTCCACTTGCGGCTCTATAATTTCATTTGGATTTGCAGCCTGGTTTCTTAAAACAAATGTTAATTCACATAGAATTGCAGGTCTTGGTGCTCTTATCGGGATTTTAGCTTTTTCGTTTGTGGTTCTCTCTGAACCAATGGCATCAATTTTTTTGTTTACTTTGGGTGTCTTTTTGATTGGCTTTGGAGCTGGTTTCTTTTCGGTAAGTTGTTTGATATCTGCAATGAAGCTGGAAGTAGACGGGTACACTGGCCTAGCTCTAGGGGCCTGGGGTGCAGTTCAAGCCACAGCTATGGGCCTTGGTATTGCTTTGGGAGGAATTCTTAGGGATGGTGTGTCAACTTTAATTTCATTTGGATTTTTGAGAGATACTTTTTCACCAGAAGCAGCAGGTTACTTGGCTGTTTATCATGTGGAGATTTTCTTGTTGTTTTTTGTTTTGATTTTGATTGGTCCTTTAGTGCAAACTTCTAAAAGCACCGTTCAAAAATCAGATTCGAAATTCGGGTTAGCCGAATTTCCTAGTTAGTTTACTGATAGAGGAGATTAAAATGGAGACAGGTTCTATAACTCAGTATGTTGATGTAGCTCAGCTTGTATTGTATGTTTTTTGGATTTTTTTCTTTGGTTTAATTGCATATTTGACTCTGGAAGGAAAGCGTGAGGGGTTTCCTTTAGAATCAAGTGATCTTAGAGGCGGAAAAGGTAAAGAAGAAATAGGTCTACTACCCATACCTGCACCAAAGGTTTTTCGAACAAAATACATGGGAGATTTTACTGCTCCTCATACTCGGGATGTTATTGGCGAGTCGATAGCTGGACAACCAATTAATAGATTCCCAGGTGCACCAATAGAACCCACGGGAGACAATCCGATGAATGATAATATCGGTCCTGGAAGTTACACTGATAGGGTTGATATGCCTGATTTAACTGCATCGGGGGATTTTAAAATTGTTCCTTTAAGAGTAACCGATGGTTTCTCCATTGATAAAGAGGATATTGATCCTAGAGGCCTTGAAGTGAAAGGTTTTGATAAAGTTTCAGGTGGTAGTTGTACAGATGTATGGGTGGATAGGTCAGAGGATATTATTCGATATTTAGAGTTAAAAACAAAAACAGGTAAAACAGTCATGTTGCCTTTTAATTTTTGTAACATTAGAAAAGATTTTATTTCTGTAGAGTCTATTCTTGGTGCTCAATTTGAAAATGTTCCTACATTAAAAAATCAAAATACCATTAGTTTATTGGAGGAGGAAAAAGTTATGGCCTTTTATGGTGCTGGAACTCTTTTGGCTTTTCCGAAAAGAAGAGAATCAATTGTTTGAAGTGGATCATTTAATTTACAGGGAGTTGCATGAATAAAGTCTATGATTCTGACAATGAATTTGAGGCTCAATACGGTTTACCTGAAAATTTGCCAAAGGATGAAAAAATTCTTTGGCAAGGGTCTCCTGTTTTTGCGTCTTTAGTGAATAAAGTTTTTTTCCTTAAATTCTTAATCATTTATTTTATTTTCCTCCTAGGATTCGCCCTTTACTGGGATTTTCAAAAGGTAGCCCAAAGTGAAGCGCTTGGTAATTTTTTAGCAAATATTTTATTAAGTGGATTTAGTCTTGCGGCATTGATGCTTCTAGCTTATTTGACTTGTAGTACAGCAGTCTACACACTTACCGATAAAAGAGTGGTAATGAGAATCGGAATTGTTTTAACACTAACTTTTAATATCCCTTTTAAGCAGGTTTTAGCCTCAGATTTTAAAAAACACTCAGATGGTTCTGGAGATATTTCATTTCGCATTGATCCATCAACTAAGATTGCTTTTATCCATTTATGGCCACATTGTCGGTTTAAGTCATTTGCTCATCCTGAACCCGCTTTGAAGTGTGTAGAAAATGTTGGTTATGTTGCCTCTCTAATTCACGAGGCTTGGATAAAATATAAAGAAAATGATAAGGAGATTTCCTCACAAGGCACTAAAACTGAAAAGCCGATACCCAAAAATTTAAATCATTCTAATGGGGTAGAGCCAGTTTGAACCAGAACCAAAACCAAAACAAAGATCCATTATTACCAATAGCAAAAGTTTGTATTGGTTTTCTTTTATTGTTGATTGTAGGAATTTTTATTTACAAAGAATCGGGTTTACATAACCAAGCAAGCAATAATACTGAAATTGTTGCTTCTCGTGATTTACATTTTTACGATACCTCTGATGGAAAGATCCTAATAACCGACAAAAATGGAGCTAATATCTCGGTGGTTGGTGGAGAAGGTGGATTTATGAGAGCAGTTATGAGAAGTTTAACCAAAGATAGAATAGCCATGGGCGTAGGTCCAGAGCAACCTTTTAAATTAGTTGCTAATCAAAAAGGACTTGTCTCCATCATTGACCCTGTGACAGGTAACAAAGTTGATGTTAGTTCTTTTGGTCAAACTAATGCTGAAATTTTTACTAATTTATTACTTTCGTCAGAAAATAAAACTGAGAAAGAGGAAGGATAATCATGACTTTAGAAACTAAAATTCCCAAAGATGAAACAACCACTAATCGATCTACGGAACAAGCATTGGAAGAGACAATTCTGTCTCCTAGGTTTTATACGACTGATTTTGATGAAATGGATAAAATAAATATTGAATCTTTGAGGCCTGAATGGAATAAATTGATGAAGGAATATGAGGCCGATTCAAATATTGATCATTTTCAAAGACCCAAAGAAATGTCTGAAGATTACTCAAAATTACCGGAGGGATTATATAAAGAGTTTTGTGATTTTTTAATAAGTTCGATAACATCAGAATTTTCAGGATGTGTTTTGTACGCTGAGATTAAAAAGAAAGTTAAAAACCCAGACCTAAAGAGACTTTTTGGTTACATGGCCAGAGACGAATCCAGGCATGCAGGCTTCATTAATCAATGGCTTAAGGATTTTAATATAGGAGTTGATTTGGGCTTTCTTACAAAAGCAAAAAAGTATACTTTTTTTAAACCAAAGTTTATTTTCTACGCAACTTACCTATCTGAAAAAATTGGCTATGCCAGATATATTTCAATTTATAGGCAGACAGAAAACAACCCAAATGTCAGATTCCATCCAATATTTAAATGGTTTGAAAAGTGGTGTAATGATGAATTTAGACATGGTGAATCATTCGCCCTATTAATGAGAGCTGATCCCAAGTTAGTCAGTGGTTTAAATTTATGGTGGATTAGATTTTTTCAGTTAGCAGTTTTTGCCACAATGTTTGTCAGAGATCATGAGCGCCCAGTCATGCATAAGGCCCTGGGACTATGCCCTACTGAATATGATATGCAAGTATTCAGGATTACAACTGAAATTTCTAAACAGGTTTTTCCAGTCTTACTAGACATAGAAAATCCTAAATTTTTGCAAGGCCTCAATAAGCTCAGGGAGTTGAGTACTAAGTCAGTCGCCCTAGCCAATGACCGTAAATTAACTTCATTAATTTCAAAAGGGTTTTTGGGAGCACAAGCTGCAGTTGTATTTGCTAAATTGTTTTTTTTGAAACCAATAACCAATAAATTGCCAACAGACTTGAGATTAAAACCAAACTGGTAGAATTAAATTAATTATATGGACATGGTTTTTACATCTTTTTTTGTAATTTTTCTGTGGTGGATTAGCACCACATTGATTCTTGTAATAACCAGAAAACACGGCACTTTTAGCAACATTAGCACCATGATTCTATTAACGATAGTTCTGATTTTGGGCTTCATGCTCTTAATTTATTCAAGCAGTGCTAAGAATGTCTTCTTCGCCTACTTAGGCTTTGTCTCGATTTTGATGATTTGGGCTTGGCAAGAGACAGCATTTCTGGTTGGTTGGATCACAGGAAATAGGAAGTCAAAATGCCCAGAAGATGCAAAAGGGTTAAGAAGAGCATGGTTGGCTTTTCAAACAATCAACTATCATGAGTTAACTTTAATTATTTTGGGGGCTTCCATATGGTTTCTGACTAAAGACGCACCAAATGTTATAGCTTTTGAAACTTTTTTGGTTTTATGGATAATGAGATTGAGTGCAAAAATCAATGTTTTTTTGGGGGTAAGAAATTTTTATGAGGAATTTTTACCAAAAAAAATTTCTTACTTGACAACCTACTTTAAAAGAAAGTCTTATAATCCACTTTTTCCTTTTCTTATCTCGCTAGCCTCCATAATAGACATGTTGTTTTGGTACAACGCAGGAGTTGCTGTTAATTCATTTGAAAGAACGTCATTAACCCTTATAGCTGCTCTATTAGGGCTCGGAATTGTTGAGCTCATTTTAATGATGCTACCTTTTCAGCTTGATAGAATATGGCGTTTGGGACTATTGAAAAGAATTTAAGTATTTTAATAAATAAAACTTTTAAATTTAATTTCTAGATAGAACTTTTCAAACAAATTGAGCATATCCAAATTACGAGTGACGTATTGAGACTGAGGCTTTAAAGGAAATAATATTGGTACTATAATCAAAATATAATTAAGTCAATAAATTTTTTTGAAATTTTACTTAGTTAAATTATTTGACATATTTTTTTAGGAGTTTGTTATGAGTTTTCGAATCCTTTGTGCTATAGCAATTTTGGCTCTAGCTGGGTGTGCATCTCGTCAAGAGGCCCCGTCTGCGAACGGTACTGTTG
>MDTC01097994.1_pt1 | contig 12249 bp, 7 predicted proteins | sample 811181 | NCBI WGS metagenome assembly MDTC01 (sample SAMN05326644, study PRJNA326480) | marine metagenome | isolation source: seawater | place: Pacific Ocean: North | collected 2011
AAGCACTTGGTAAAGTAAGAGAACTTATTCTTACTACACCTATTCGTTTCACAGATAATACTAGTGAGTATTATAGAAACAACGCAGAGTATAATTTTAATCTAGAGTCTGACATTAACTTAGAGACTGGTGGATATAAAGTACCTGCTGATGTAATCACATTCCCAACAGATTACGTTGGTGATTCAGATCATATCCATATAGACACAACAGGTAATGTTGCTGCTGGTACTGTCAATATACCTGGTGGTGCTGGTGAAGATGTTATCTTCCTTGGTGGTGAACCATCCACTAAGCATGGTAAGGACATGGATAATATGGATGGTCCTGCGTAGTTTATAAATACTTCTAGCTTGGAACAAGTGTCTTTAGGACTAGAAGTATGTCAAAACTATTAGCGAATCAAATCGCCAATTATAATGATGATGGACCAGTTGAAGTAAAGGAAGGCGTTAACATACCCACAGGCAAACCCCTACAGGTTGCTGGTGGATCAGGAACCAGTGGGCAGTTTTTAAAGTCCACTGGTTCTTCTGTTGATTGGGAAGATTTTCCTTCCATACCTGCTGCTCAAGTAGCTTCTGATTGGAATGCTACCACTGGTTTATCTCAAATATTAAATAAACCAAATTTACATCCAGTTGCATTGAGTGGTGTTTATGGTGATCTGAGTGGATTACCAACTATTCCAGCCGCTCAAGTCCAGTCTGACTGGAATGCTACATCTGGAATCGGAAGGATTTTAAATAAACCTTCTTTATTCTCTGGTGCTTATAGTGATCTGAGTGGTAGACCTTCTATTCCTGCAACCATTACTGACTTATCTGGTGTTAATTTACCATATCCTATTCCAGATGGTTCTTATATTCAGTGGGATCAGGCAACTACTAAATGGATTGTTGGTACTGGATCTGCTGGTATCTTAGAACTTAAAGAAGACACTACACCACAATTGGGTGGTCACCTTGATGCCAATGGTAAACACATTGATATGGGTGCAAATATTATTAGTGATTCTAGAGTTAGTGAGTGGAACGTTGCTTATGGTTGGGGTAACCATGCATCTGTTGGATACTTAACCACTTATACTAACACGACATATTCTCAAGCATGTATTGGTGATGCTGTTGGTGTTAAGATCAGACTGACAGATAGTTTTGGTACTCAGGATGATATTTTAATCACTGCTGGTACTGGTATTAATATTGGTACTATTGGAACAGAAGGATTTACAATTAGTTCCACTGGTGGAGGTGGTGGAGGTGGTGCAACAGTTACTACTTCAGAAGCAGCTCCCACAAGTCCTACCGATGGTGACCTTTGGTGGCACTCTAATGAAGGTAGGTTAAAAGTATTTTATGATGATGGTAGTGGTGCTGTTTGGGTTGATGCCAATCCACCATTATCTCCAAGTTTTGCTCCTAAGATTAGTAATAATACAGTTGAACTAGAAGCATTCCATAACGGAAATGCTGGTAACACTAGTCAACATTACCTTAAGATGACAGGTCATCTGTTACCTTCAGCACATGAACAATATGATATAGGATCAGCAGAGAAGAAGATTAGACATCTATTCTTATCTGATAACTCAGTGTGGTTGGGTGACAGCGTTAAGATGTCAAACAATAAGGGTAAGGTTAAGTTTTATACTAGAGACACTGCTAAAGTTCCTGTACCAGTAGCAAATGCTGGTGGTGATATAGCTGGTTGTATTACTTTTGTTGGTACTAGATTTCCTAGTAGAACTGGTGTTATTGATGCAAGTAACAGTTCAGGTAATGGTTTATTCTTAAGCGATTGGCTTGCATATTATTGCAGTCTTATGAACCAACCTGAAGGAACATATGATGTTAATGATCTGTGGCCAATTGAAACTCTTTCTAGTGGTAATGATAATACTGATTATAATATTTCTGATTGGGAAAACGTTGCTGATCTAACACAGACTGGTAAAAAGGTTGTACCAACAATAGCAGATGATGCTACTGAATATAAGTTATATGAAAGTAGTTCTTTCCTTCGTACATCAGCTCTTAATGATTTCCCAGTTAAAATTATAGGAGCACAGGCAGTAGAAGGTACTGTGGTTGAGATTACAGTCTATGTACCACAAGGAAGTACACCACGTACCATGAGTGTATTGAGTATTGATGGTACTGATGCAACTCAGTTGAAAATTACTGGAACAGCAGAGGCAAACACAACAAACACATTCACTATCAAAGCTATATACTTTGGTGCTGAGTGGAAGGCAACCGTAGCAATAGGTTAGAATAAATGGCAATAGATTTTCCTTCAACAACAGGACAACCAACCGATGGGAGCTTTGCACATACAGCTTCTGGTATCACGTGGATATGGGATGGAACCACGTGGAAAGCACAGGGGATAACAAGTGATTATGTTCTCCCGACAGCATCTGCCAATGTACTTGGTGGTGTTAAGGTAGGTTCTGGTCTTGCTATTAGTGGCACAGGTATATTAAATGCTACTCCTAGTAGTAGTGTTAATGATATTGATGACCTAGGTGATGTCACAATTACATCACCATCAACTGGACAGGTTATAAAATATGATGGATCGTCTTGGGTAAACCAAGCTGATGATACTGGTACTACCATCAATGCATTAAATGATATTGGTGATGTTAGTGCTGCTTCTCCAAGTAACAATGATATTATAAGTTGGAATGGTAGTGCATGGGTTGCTCAAGCACCAACTGCTTCTTCTGGATTACAGACACGTGTAACAAGAAGTATCTCAGCTAATGGTATGGCTGCTGGAGCTAGCATGAATGTAACTATTACTGCTGCTAAGTGCTATGCATTGTTAAAGATTCAAACATCACACGCTGCATGGGTAACTCTCTATACTGATGCTGGTAGTAGAACCAATGATGCTGCTAGAAGTGAACAGACTGATCCACTTCCAGGTACTGGTATTATCGCAGAGGTTATCACTACAGGAGATGACATTCAGAAGATTACTCCAGGTACTATTGGATGGAACAATGATAACACACCATCTAATGACTGCTATGTAAAGGTGGTTAATAAGAGTGGAAGCACGAACGATATTCAGGTGACAATTCATTACGTTCAACTAGAGGCTTGATATGGCAGACAAAGTTTACGTTGTCACTCTCAAGAACAGAGATGATCTAGAGGGATTCTATTCTGATATGAAATCAGATGGATATAAGATCCATATGAAACGTCCTATTAGTAGGAATACACAGTATTATATGAGTGATGATCAAGCTAATGATCTTCGTTCAGATTCTAGGGTGTTGGCAGTTGAACTTAGACCAGAAGATATACCGTTCTTAGAGATTGGACTGAATGGTGTTGATATAATGAACAACAGACCTTTTGGTTATGCAGGAGATTTCGCTAAGAGTGGTAGCAATTCACAGTATAGAGACTGGGCTAAGTTACATATGTCAGGTGATGCTGCCAAGAGACAGAAGGGAGCTTGGGGTTCTGGTACTGTTAATGATACTTGTGAGGTTTGGAATGATGGTACACATGTTGACGTAGTTATTTGTGATGACCCAGTATCATTTGATTGTGAGGAGTGGAAAGCACTGTCAGATAATAGAGATAGATTTGTAATGTATGATTGGTATGGGGAATTAAATGGTTGGGTTACTTCCATTGATGATGATGCTCAGACTCTACCATCCCCTCCTTATGCAAATTATTTCACTAACAATACTAATAATACATATCATGGTACTCATGTATGTGGTACTGTTGCTGGTAAATGGTATGGATGGGCTCCTGAAGCAAACATCTATAACATGCAAGTCATAGGTAATAGTTCTGGTCAAGGTGTTCCAGTAAATGACCTATTAATATTTGATTATCTTAGAGCATTCCATAGATATAAAGCAATTAATCCCCTAACAGGTCAAAGGAATCCTACTGTTACAAATCATAGTTGGGGATGGGGTAGTAATTTGAGTAGTATATATGACAGTGGTATATCAATTAGTGATGTTGGTAGTGTAGTTTATAGAGGAACAACTTACAGTAGTAATAATCCCAATCCATCTGGTTGGTCAATGGCAGGTCTAGAAGCAGACTTTGGAATTGGTGCTAACAAGTTAAGATATAACTATCATTATGCTGCTCTCACAGCAGATTGTGAGGATGCAGTTGAAGATGGTGTAGTTATTATAGGAGCTGCTGGCAACAATGATTTCTATATGCCAGAGGCAGAATCTACTCATCCATCTTATATTGATTGGAATAATACAGTGTACTTACAGAATGTAGGAACAATGTATTTTATGAGAGGATCTAGTCCATGTAATGCCAAGGGAGTTATAAACGTTGGTGCTATGGATACAGATAAAAATTTTACCAGAGCAACATTCTCTAACTATGGACCACGTGTAGATGTATGGGCTCCAGGAGTTCATATACTTTCTGCTTTTAATAATCAAGGATATAATGATTCAAAGTATGGTGGAGCTAATTATTACTATCCTATTCAGGGTACAAGTATGGCATCACCACAGATATGTGGTATAGCAGCATGTTTAGCAACAGGTAAAGAGAGGTTTACCAACAGTGATGTCTTAGGATTCATACAACAGAAGGGGATGTATGATGACATGACTTGGGATACTCAAGGTGGAAACTTTGCTGATCCCTCATGTAAAGGAGCTAATGGTGGACTCTTCTTTGATAGTACATCCTTAGAGATGAATGCTGTTAATCCAAGACCAGAGACAGGTCATTTAAGTGGATGGTATGGGGATAACTTAAAAGGACATAGAAGACATGAGGAATTAAATAAGTTATCAGCAGCACAATTATATCCTAGAGTTAACGGTCTTTATAGACAGATGGCTGACGCTCTTTACAAGACTTTCCCAATAACTGTTACTGCATCTGGTGGTAAGTATTATTTTTCTGGTGATGATAGGAATGGTACTATAAGTACCAGTGATAACCCAACAATTAATGTCAATAAAGGTGATACATTACAGATAACTATTAATGCAAGTGGACATCCTTTCTGGATCTCTTTGACTCAGGCAATAGGTCAACCAAACAATGCAAATAGACCAGCTGGTGTAACAAATAATGGAGTTGATAATTCTACTATTACTTGGGATACTAGTGGTGAATTGACAGGAACATATTATTATAACTGCGAATTCCATTCTAGTATGACTGGGATAATCTTTGTTAACTAATAAATATACCGATGGATTTGTAAGAGATGGCAATAAATTTTCCCAATAGTCCTATAGTAGATACTGTTCATACAGCAGCTGGTGTCTCCTGGAAATGGGATGGAACTACATGGCAAGCATCGGCAGTTGGAGGATCTTCTGGTGGAGGAGGAGCCACGGTAACAGTTAGTGACTCTGCTCCAACAAATGCTGTCTTGGGTGATCTTTGGTGGAAATCAGATGAGGGTCAACTTAAGGTTTATTATAATGATACCAATAGTTTTCAGTGGGTTGATGCAAGCACTGTACAACAGGGTAATGTAAGTTATTTGTATTCTTCTGTAGCTTCTTTCCCAGGTCCATCTGTTTCTGAGAGTGAGTTAGCATATGATGATTCTGATGGATCATTATATTATTCTAATGGTGTTAGTTGGACTAGTCAGAGATTAGTTACTACTAATAGTACAACATCTTCTGATTTTGCAACTCTTTTAGGAAATTTTGAGAGAACATATTCTCTTACTACAGCAAACCATAGTGGTGGTAGTGCTGCACAGAATGCAAAGAGAAAATTAATTAAACTTGCTGACAATAAAGGAAATCTTGATGAGTTTACTCTTGCTGTTGAGGGTAATACGTTAGCGATATCAAAGTCAACTAATACTTGGGGTAATGATGAGATTACCATAACAGGTCAGGAGTATATGTTGGGAGTGATAGCAGATACTCCTCCTGCTGATACTATTCTTAGGTTGAGTGGTATAGGAGCTTATCCTTCCACTCAAGATATTACTATTCAAGGTCTTGATGGTATTCAGGTAGAAAGAGTTGATGGTCAGACTTTAGGTATAAGAGCAGCTTCTATTGGTGTCACTCAGTATACTGATGACATGGCAAAGGATGCTACTTGGAATGCATTTCAAAATGGTACACACAGTAACATCACCTTTACATATGATCAGACTAATAGAGTAATCAATGCTGTTGCAACTGGTACTGGGGGTGGTGGTACTGCTGTATTGTATGATCTTACTGGTAATTCAACTACATCAAACCAAGCAATAGTACAGTTAGTTCCTTCCACTGGTGCTACTGATGAGATAGAATTTGCTGGTGCAGGTGGAACCACAGTTGCTTGGGACAGTGTTAATGCTAAGGTAACTATTGATAGTGATGTTTATACTCTAGCAGCTAACGCTGCTGCTAGTGGTAGTGGTGATTTAGCATTAACTGGAACTGAATTTCAGTTTACTCCACCTGATTTATCAGGTTACTTAACTTCTATACCTATTGCTGATGCATCAACACTGGGTGGTATTAAAGTAGGTCAGAATCTTACAGTTACAGCAGATGGTACTCTTAGTGCTGTTCAAGGTAACTATACTTTACCTACTGCTGGACAAGGAGCTGGTGGTACACTTGGTGGAGTTAAGGTTGATGGTACAACTGTTACTATTGATGGTAACGGAGTTATCACTGCACAGGGAGGAACAACTGTTCCATCTATAGATGATCTTACTGGTACTACATCAAGTCTTGCTCCTGACACCGCAGGAGAACTAAATATTACAGGTTATAAAGGATATGTTCTTTATAAGATTACATCATCCCATGAGAGTTGGATTAAAGTCTATGTAGATGATGCATCACGAGATGCAGATCTTACTAGAAGTGAAGGACAAGACCCTGCACCTGGCAGTGGTGTTCTTGCAGAAGTAAGGACAGCAGGACCAAGTGAGAGTGTATTAATTACACCAGGAGTTATGGGATTTAATAATGATGATCCTAGGACTGATCAGATATATGTTTCTGTTACTAACAGAAGCAACGCAGCAGCTGCGGTCACAATAACATTAACAGCACTAAAAATAGGAGAGTAATAAGATGGCAGTAACAACATCTGTAGTTGATGTCAACAATGGCAATACTGGATGGACTAGGCAAGATGTTCTTGATGCCTTAGAAACAGCCTTCTATCAGCTAGGAATGAATGGTAGTGATCCGAATGCTGGTGTGAGACCTTACATTTGTGTTGCACCTGGTACTACGTTCGCTTCTGGAACTGAAGTTGCATGTGTAGATGATACTGAGGCAGGTATACATTCGGTGCGTAGTGACTGGAGGAAAACAGGTCTTACAAGACCACCAATACTTTCATCTATATCTAGATCTTTTGATGTTAAAGCTAATGGAACTTCCTCATATTATGTGATGGAGTATTGGAGATTGGGTTGGAATGTAGTTGATACTACTAACGATACCATTATAGTTGCCTGTAATGGTACTGATGCCAATTCAAACCATGCTAGAACAGATTACTTGAAGGATGGTGATAAACTATTATGGGCTCCAGGAGAATCCGATGCTGCTAATGCTGGTAATGTTCCAGGTCTTACACCTAATACTCATTACTATGTAAAACGTGTTAGTTCTACCATTCGTATGGAATTGGCAGATACTAATAATGGTGGTAGCAGTTCTGGTGGAGTTACAATTCAGTTATGCACAGATCCTAATGATCTTGCAGGTAGTGTAGTTGATCTTACTGGTACTCCTAGTGTATTCACTGGTAATTGGCGGTTACAAAGACCACAAGAAGCAGCTTGGGAGAACCCTACTATCCATACTTATCTAGGAGAGATTTTATATTTCTTTGTGGATGGTACGGGGTTTAATATTTGTGATGGCGATAGTTATCATGCTGATAGAGTACTTAGTAATGTTAATCAGACGGCTGTGTCATATCAGTCATTCCCTACTGGACAGGGTACTGCATCTGTTGTATGGAATGTTCAGGGATGGCCACAGTCAGAAGATGATCTCTGGGATCCAACTAAACCTACTGATAGAGGATATCAAGGAATACATTCTTATTGTTATGCTAATGATGTGACTTCTGCTATGAAGGGTGTTATTAAAGTTCATCCATCTTGGAATAGTAATAACACAGCATGGGCTCCATACTGGAAATATATTGTTCCAGCTGATGGTGGTAGATCAGAATTACAGTTGAGAGTTTTTCGTTGGCCTGAACAGCATAGTAGCACTTATGAAGGGCATATATCTGGTGTTCAGATTCATAGTATTGGAACTGGTTGGTCTGATAATGATGTCTTTACGATACCTGGTGAGCAAATAGGTAATGTTGCTGGTAAGGATCTATCATTTGGTGTTAATACACCTGAAACTAGTACTGATGCTCGTGATGGTATAGCAAATATTATGACTTGTAATGTTGGACAAGGAACTACAATGTATCAGAAGTCAACTACTGGCCAGTATGCAGTTCTTAAATTAGTAAATGATTCTAGTAAGGCATTTGGAACTACCTACTGGGGGATTGGATTAAATGATAATAATTATCAGTTGTGTATTACTGCTGGAGCTGGATGGTCTTGGTTGAATAGGAATGGTGTTAATTATTCTGGAACATCCTCTTGGGAAATTGGAGATTACCAAGGTGATAGGGGATTAGACTGGGGATCTTCCTCCTATATTAATAGGAATAGTACAAGTGGTTGGGACAATCATTATTTTGCTACGAGTTCAACACCACAATCCTATCCATTAGCAATTAGAACTTACAGAGCACCAAATCAACAAGATGATAACTTTGCTGTGATATCATTCACTCAAACAATTAACGAAAAGGTATATACATACGCAACTTTTGCTCTACATGCTGGACCTAACTATGGAGCTAACGTGTTTGATATGGATTATGTTTGGCCAGGTACTTACACATACTTCTGGGGTGGTGATACTGATAGATCAATTCATATGGATCACCATACAGTTGGTTACCAGTATAATACGAGTACAAATGATGAACCAGCTGGTTTGTATTCTCTAGCTAGAGAAGCAAATTATGGTTACGCAAGAAATACTGATGGAAATTATAACTACATGACTCCACGATCTACTTACACTTGTAACATAGATACAGATAATACTAATAGTCAGATACTTACTTACTTTAGGAATAATGTATATGATAGTTATAATTACAGTGCAAGTAATATAGGTACAAGTAATACTGGAGGTGTACCTTACCTTAAAGATTCTCAAGGATTGAATGAGGTTGGAACACAAGCAGATTATTATAAACCAATAAAAGGTTTACCGATATCTAATAACTTAGCTCCTTGTCCATACTATATTCCAGATGATTTTGTTATGTTGCAGGTGTCAACATCACCAGGACTAACAGAGTTTCGTCAAGGTGACACAGTACAAGTAAGTAATTCTGAGATATACAAAGTGATTTGCTCTTCTTATCAGACAAGTCAAACAGGATTGAGTCAGGTATCTTCTGATATGTCAATGGGTATGTTATTCTGTGCGAGGACTACTTAATGGCTACTCTAAATGGTACAGCAATGAGTCCTCATATTCAGCAAGACGAACCAGATTCTTTTCAGAATCAGTCTGTTGAATTTAAACCAACAACTAATACTGCTTTGATAAATCCAGTTTTCTCTTCTGTTAGTAGAGTAACTGCTTCTGAGATTAATAAAGTACATACAGTTGATGGAACTATTACTCAAGCAGATCTCCAGCATAGAGGGAAAAGACCTTCTTATGGTCTACAGTATCCACGTGGGTACTATAATAAATAACTAGAAAGTATTACAATGGCAATAGATTTTCCTAATAGTCCTAATGTAAATGATGTATTCACAGTAGGAAATAAAACATGGACATGGGATGGTGTTACATGGAAATCTACTGCTAGTGGTAGTAGTAACTTAGCTGGGTTGAGTTCTGTTATTATTGCGAACCCACAGATAGGACACATCCTGAAATGGGATGGTACTAATTGGGTTAACACAACACCAGATAATAATAATGCTAATAATGTAAACCCTGCACCAGCTGATGTAGCATTTACTTATTATAATGGTCCTGATACCAGTTCATCATCTGCTGCTAATACTTCAAGACAAGTTACGGGAACAGGAACACAAGCAGATCCATTTGTTCTTGGTACTATTCTTGTAGATGCTACAACAGGACAGACTAATCTGACTGGTAGTACTCACGAAGAGATTATAATTCAAGGTACTGCTGGACAACCTGTTGAATTTGTAGCAATTAATGATACTACTAATAAGTTTGATCAACCATCAGGTGTTATAGATGCTAATGGTCAGTGGAAAGGACATTTATTCTATAATGGTTACATACATCAGAACAGTAATCCTACTGACAATAGTGAATATACAATAGATATAAAAATAGGTTCAACTTCTGTATATTTTAGATGGACTGTCTGTCACATCACCAGTTATACTGGAACAACAACTCAGCAAATTTTTGATGATCCTGGTGAAGTTGTAGTTAAATTTACTAGTCATCTTAGTTCACCTTGTAAGTATTCCTGTGCTACTAATTCTGTCATGGGAGCGTTCTATGATGCAAGTCAATTCACTTATACAAGAGGAGCTGATGGATATAGATTTACTAGTGGTGGAGTTATAACAACAAGATATAATTGTGGTCACCCACATAATACTAATTGTCAGGACAGTGGTTACTATAAGACTCTGTGGAAATTGGAGTTTTTAAGTAACCCATTTAAGTATAAACCTGGAACTTGGTTCACTAACCTTGATGACCCAACTCATACAGTTAATGTACCAACTACAAATAATGCATTCACAGGTGCTTTTGATAGTGGAAGAGCAACTTCTACTGGTGGTACTATGAGTTGGAACCCAGAGTATGCTACTCCTGGAACTCCTAGTGGTGTTAAATTTAAGTACTCTGTAGAATTGTATGATGATAATAGTGGCACAGAATCTAGAGCTAAGGTAGATGGCACATGGGGTTCATGGGTACAACATAATGCTAATGGATGGGTAACTGTTGCTAGTGCTCCAGTGGCAGGAACAGAATCAAAACTCCAGCATATAGAAACAAGAGCACATACTTCTGCACCAACTACATTACCTGGTTTCTATGCAGTTAAAGTTGATGCTAATGCAAACAGTAAGTATGGTGTTGCTGGTGCAATCATGGAGAATAAAGAAGAAGCTACACCACTTTATATGGATGGTTATCTTCCTTATGAAGATGTAGGTTCATGGTACAATGTATCTGAGTGGGGTCATTGGCAAGGATCTAAGTGTGTACAATCTGGATGGTGGGGAATAGCATTTTATACTTGTAAGAATGAATTTCATTGGACTACTTTAGATCAGGTTACTTACACAGCGTTCCCTAATACTAATTCAGTTGACATTGGTAACATCACTCCTTATCCTCTTGGGTATGATCTTATCAATGGTGTGAAGACAGTTTATGCTTCTCAGAACCCAACTCTATTTAACTATACTAATGATGGGTATGCAGATCCTAACTACTTTACATATGCATGGTCAACTACTTCAACAGGAGTTACCTTTGATGATCCAACAAAGAGAGAACCTGAAGTTTCATTTGATGCTAACGATCCAGGACTAAAGACACTTACCTTAACTATCACTTCAAATGAAACTGGTATTACTGATAGTCCAGCTACAGGTTCAGTAGAAGTTAATGCACTTGCTTCTTATAGTAACGAGACTATTGGTACTGTAACTATAACAGCAGGTTTCTGGGATACAGAAGATGTTGTAGATTCAACAGATGTTCTAGAGAGGTGGAGAGCTGATGTTACTTATGATGGAACAACATCATTAGCTAATTATCAATGGTCAGTAACTGATGCATTTTCACCTGTAGCTCCTGTTATTGATACACCTAATGCTGATCAGACATTTATTACATTCCGATATGATCCATCTAACAATGCACATATGGGAAATAGAACTATTACTTGTACCATAACTGCTACAGATTCTACAGATTCACCTGCTTCTGATTCAGAGACAATTTATATGCCTAGCTAAAGCCTAAATAGAATGGCCTTGATGTGTTATAATGGTAGATGAAATAAAAGAAGAGGTAGTTGATAAAGAAGAGAAGAAGAAAGGTATATTTGCTAAGGCAAAGGATGCAATTCTTCCCGACCCCGAAGAGCAAGCAGCAATCATTTCTACAATGGTTAGAATTAC
>MDTC01229254.1_pt1 | contig 12249 bp, 15 predicted proteins | sample 811181 | NCBI WGS metagenome assembly MDTC01 (sample SAMN05326644, study PRJNA326480) | marine metagenome | isolation source: seawater | place: Pacific Ocean: North | collected 2011
CCACGTTGATAGGCTGGATGTGGAAGCGCAGTAATGCGTGTAGCTGACCAGTACTAATAGCTCAATTGGCTTGATTTATGCACTGAAAAAAATTTTAAAGTTAATAGATATTTTATTTTACAACCCCCATCCTAAACAGTTGGGGGTTTTTTTTATTAATAAATAAAAGTAAATTACAATATTCACGAAATTACGGCTCATAGATTTAATACGATATTAGTACAAATAAAAAAAACCTAAAAATTTTAGACTTTAGCTACTTTTTTGAAGTTTTTTTTCCAAAAAAAGTAAAATGATGCCCACTTTCTTTAGTAGTTGTCAAAGACGCATCAAAAAACCCGATATTTAATGGTCTAAATAATTTAAATTTATTTTTTAGATCACTTTCATTTTTAATAAAATTTATATAATGATAATAAATATTTTGTTTGTGTCTTTTTCTATAATTTTTATCAACACCTAAATCAACTTTATACATTCCATCAGCATTTTTTATTTTATCACAAAAAAATTTGAAATATTTATTATTTTTGCTAGCCATTGTAAAAAAAACATATCCACCTGGTTTTAACATTTTATTCAAACTAATTAATCTAGCTTTTAAATCTTTATTATTTAAATAATACAAAACATCAATTGATATAATTAAATCAAATTTTGTATTAAAAAAATCATCATTTTCTTTAACTTCAAAATCAATTAATTTTATATTACTTTTCTTTATTTTTTTTTTACAAACTTTTATTGATGGTTTTGATATATCTACCCCGTAACCATCGTAACCAAGTTTTTTTATTAAATAATTAATATTAGAGCCTTCACCACATCCATAATCTAAAACTTTTAATTTTTTTTTTTGGATCAATATATAAATTAAGTAATTTAGGTTTTAATCTGAATATCCAACTTTCTACATTTGGAGAACGGAATTCTCTATCCCAAAACTTATGATTTATTATTTGGTAATTATCTGGCATTTTGAAATATCATGGCATTTAAATTAAAAAACATTAATTTATTTAGATTATCTAAATTATTGGTAATGTAAAACTTTATAATATAGTATTATTTCATATTTTAATAAAAATTATGAATGTTTTTAAAAGTTTCTTTAATTAAGAATTGATACTAGTAAGAGGAAATTAATGCTGAGAGCCAAAATCAAAGTAACGTCAAAAATTAGATTTCAATTACAAAAACAGTTAGAAGAAAATATAAGTGTTCATAAAGATATATTAAACATGTCAGAAGATATAATTGATGTAATTGAAAACATTAAAAAAAAATTGAAAAAAGGTGGTAAAATATTGTTTTGTGGAAATGGTGGTTCAGCAGCAGACGCTCAACATCTAGCGGCTGAATTTATTGTTAGATTAAGACCTCACATCAATAGAAACCCCATACCAGCTGTAACTTTAGCGCAGGATACGTCTACTCTTACGGCATGTGGTAATGATTATAGTTTTGATGATATATTTTTAAGACCTTTTCAGGCATTAGCTAAAAAAGATGATATTTTAATATGTATTTCGACTTCGGGTAATTCTAAAAATATTTTAAAAGTATTAAAAGAGGCAAAAAAAACAAAAATTTATTCAGTTTGTTTTTTAGGTAAAGGAGGAGGAAAAGCTAAAAGATTTTCTAATAAACCGCTAATTATTTCTTCCAATAATACCGCTAGAATTCAAGAGTGCCATATTTTTCTAGGTCACTTCATATTAGAAAAAGTTGAAGACTTAATTTTATCAGATTAAATAAAACTTGGATTTGAAAATAATTTCTTTAAGTTCAAATAAGTTTTGAAACTTAAATATATGAGTTAATAAACAACAATATCTGAAATATAATAAAAAATAATCAACTCAAATAACCTTATATTACTTTAAGTTTTATCAAATTTTTGTTTTTGAAGTTATCGTTAAATATAATTTTTTTACTTCCTTTAATAAAAGTAGAAGGATTTTTTTTCAATAGTTTTTTTGTTTCGTTATATACAGAATTACAATCAACAACTGAAAAAAAAACTGGTTTTTTTATATACTTAATTAATTTTTTTTTACTAAGAATATTTTCTAACAGAAATTCTTCTATAGATTCATTGCCTAAAATTTTAAATCTTAGGAAATTATAATCGTAAGTATTCATTATTTTATTTCCAATTTTTTTTTTAACCTTAAAAGATTTATAGAAACGGAAATTACATCCAGCCAAATGTTGTACGTGATGAATATATGTACAAGCTTTATGAAATGGAACACCGATATGAAGAAACTTTACTTTAAATTTTAAAAAACTTTCAAATGGACTGTTAATGCCAAAGCTAAATATACCATGACTTTCCTTCAAAATTTCTTTAAATTTTCCAATAGCAGATATTGAGTGCATAGAGTGATCAGATCGCAAGGAGCTTTTATCTTCTAAAAAAACTTGACTAAAAATACCGATTTCACTTTTAGTTTTTTTTATATCAAAAAACATTGTTTTCTTTGTTGAGTATGAAAACGAAGCACAAATTAGTGATCCACCTTTTGAAGTATAATTTTTAAAAATTTTCAATATATATTTTGTAAAAAAAATTTTATTTTTATTAATTATTTTGATTGCATCTGGGTTATCAATATAATTTAAAAAAAATGAACCCATATTTATTGATAAGTACAAATGGTCTTGAGGCCTAATATCTAATATTTTTAGATTTTTTAGAATTAATTTTTTTAAATCTTTTTGTATTAAATCTTTGCTCATTAGTTTATGTTATTTGCAATCCTTTTAAAATAAATATTAAATATAATCAATTTTTAAAAGTAATAGTTTATATTATAATAATAAAAATATAATAATTAGAATTAAAATGATTAAGCAAATTAAAGTATTTGATAAAAAAATTAGTCTTCTTAGTTCAAATAAGGTTTTTGAACCAAATTTAACAACTTGGTCATTAATTGAAGCTTGTAATAAATTAAAATTTGGAAAAAAAAAAAAAGTTTTAGATCTTGGTTCTGGTTCTGGTGTGATTGGAATTTATTTAAAAAAAAAATATGGTAAAAAAATAGATCTTTATCTTTCAGATTATTCTAAACATGCAATCAATATTATTAATTCAAATTTAAAAATTAATAATGTTACTGGCATAACTAAGGAAAGTGATATTTTAAAAGAATGGAAGAATGAAAAATTTGATTTAATAATTAATGATATATCAGCAATAAGTAGCCAAATAGCAAAAAAATATTGGTATAACAAATTTATTCCACATGATTGTGGAAAAGATGGAGTTAAGTTAACTAAAAAATTTTTAAATTCTGCTGAAAAAAATCTCAATAAAAATGGCATCATATTGATGCCGATTATCTCAATTTCCGATCACAAACTTATAGTAAAAACTATAAAAAGAAATTTTAAATTTAAACTTTTGTTAACCAAAGAATGGCCTGCTCCAAAGGATTTAATTAAAGAAAGGGTTGCAAATTTTTTGGAAAAGAAATATATATTTAAAAAATTCAACTTATATTTGTGTTTTACAAAAATATATAAATTACAAAGTAAAAATTAAGTATGGACGAAAAAAAAATAATTTCTATTGTATCTAAAGCATTAAAAGCAAAGCTTAATGCAAAAAGTACTGTTAATAATACTGAACAGTGGGACTCTCTTGGACATTTAAGCATTCTATCAGCTTTACAAAAGGTTACTAAAGGTAAATCTTCAAAGATTGATTTGACAGAAGTTCAAAGTATTAAACAGCTTACCCTTAAACTTAAAAAAATTTAATAAATTTATAATGCGAGGAAACTTGTTAAATTTAAATACTCCATGGGTCGAATCAGAACTTTTTGAAAGTCATATTAAACATAAGTCAAAAAAATTTTTGAAATATGCAAAAAAATTTAATAAGGATGGATATGTTATTATTGATTTAAAGATATCTAAAAAAGATTTAAAAAAAACAATTGATGATGTTTCAAAACTTGCAAAGGCAGATGAGATTAAAAAAAATCCTAAAATATATCACTATAATAAAAATCCCAGAATAGTTGAGGGATACAAAAAATTTAAAAGTATTAAAGATTTATGTAAAAATAAAAAAATTATTAATATCTTAAAATATTTTTATGAAAAGAAACCAGTTCCAATAAATTCAATTAATTTTATAAGAGGTACCGATCAACCTCTTCATAGTGATTATATTCATTTCTCATCAATGCCACATAAATACTTATGTGCTGCGTGGATTGCACTAGAAAAAACTGATGAAAAAAATGGTGCCATTATAGTTGTGCCTGGTAGTCATAAATTTGATTTAATTGACTACTCATTGTTTAATTTAAAAACTCCCACTTCAATGCAGGAGTTATCAAAATTTTATAAAATTTATGAAACTTATGTAAGCAAGTTAGTGAAATTGAAAAAAATAAAAACAAAAACTATTAAACTAAAACCAGGACAAGCAGTAATTTGGGCGTCAAACCTTTTACACGGAGGAAAAAAAATAATTGACCAATCTAGAACGAGATTTAGTCAGGTAGTTCATTACCACTTCGAAAAATGTGATTTTATATATAATCCTGGTTTTTCCAATGTATCAGAAGGTAAATATGCTTTAAGAAGTTTGAATAGTTTGAAAATAGATTAAACTTAGCTTTATGAAAATCCTTAAAATAGGAATTGCGCTTGGGTCACAAAAAAAACTAATTAAAGATCTAATAAAAAAGAATTATCAAAAAGTTATTAAAACTACAGGTATATCTAAAGTTTTTCATGTTTCTCCTGAAGAAGACATAATAAGTTTAGCAACTAAAGCATCAAAAAAAGTTTTAAAAAGTGAAAAAGATGTTGATGCTATTATTTTAATTACTCAAACTCCTAAATATAATATCCCATCAAACAGTTTCATAATTCAAAAAAATTTGAATATTCAAAAAAAGTGCTTGGTATTCGACATTAATCAAGGATGCAGTGGATACATATATGGTCTTAAAGTTGCCGAAGGTTTGCTTAACTCAAAAGGAATAAATAAAATTCTTCTAATAACGACAGATAATTATTCAAGATATTGTAAGAAATTAAATGTAAAGCTTTTATTTAGTGATTGTGCAACAGCAACTCTTTTAGTCAAATCTAAAAATAAATTAAAATTTAATTTTTTTAGTGATGGGAACAATTATAATTATTTATGCCAGGAAAATGACAATTATTCCAAAGACATAGACAATAATAGCCTGTATATGAATGGGAATAAACTATTTCACTTTTCTTTAAATGAAGTCCCAAATTTAATTAACGAGCTTTTGAAAGAAAACAATATAAAGAAAAAAGATTTAGATTTTATTTTATTACATCAAGCAAGTGATATAATTAATAACAATTTAATTAGCAGGATAGAAGTTGAAAAAAGTAAATTTTTATCAAATTATAAAAAATTTGGAAACACTGTCTCCTCAACTATCCCCTTGTTATTAAATGAAAATTTTAAAAAATTAAAAAATAAAAAGATATTATTATGTGGTTTTGGAGTTGGGCTTTCCGTGTCAGCATGCTATTATGAATTTAAATAAATTATATACCATATATAAAGTAAGTAATGAGCTTAATAATAAATATACATTTAAAAAAATTTAAATATTTTAAATAGATAGCATTTACAATTAACAAAGAAAAATTTAAAAAATAAAAAATTTAAGTAATTTAATTTACAAAATATTAAAAAATTAGATCTTAATTAAACTAGAATAATATTTGATGAAAAAAATAAATAAACATATTGCAATCATTCCTGCTAGAAAAAATAGCAAAGGATTGAAATTTAAAAATCGTTTATTATTTAATTATACAAAAAATTTTTTAAAAAAAATTAAATGGTTTGATGAAATTATTTTAGCTTCAGATGATGATTACTTTAGGTCAAAATGCAAAAAAGCAAATTTCTCTTTTTATAATAGAGATAAAAAAAATTCAGGTGATAACGCATCAATTAGATCGCTTATGCAAGAAATTAATGAAAAATTTTGTTTTGATAAAAATACTATAATATGGCTTTTTTATTTAACTATACCGGAAAGAAAAAATAATGAATTTAAAAAATTAAAATTAATTACAGAAAAAAAAAAATTTTTAAGTGCAATTAGTTTTATCCCAGTAAAAACTCATCCTTATGATTGTTGGACAATTAATAAAAAACTAAAAAAATTTATTAAAAATGATGTATTCAGAAGACAGGATAAAATAAAATTATATGAACACCATCATTACTTGTGTGCGTTTAAAATTAAAGAATTAAATAATTTGAATTCTGAATTAATTAATAGTAAAACAATACCAATTATTTTACAAAAAAATATTATTGAAGTTGATACAAAAAAAGATTTAAATAATTTTATCATTAAAAAAGGAGAATAATGAGTACTTTTATAATTGCAGAAATTGGCATAAATCACAATGGTGATATGAATATTTGTAAACAATTAATAGATATAGCAAAAAATGCCGGTTGTGATGCAGTAAAGTTTCAAAAAAGAACTTTAGAAGAGGTATATTCAAAAGAACAGCTACTATCTAGTCGTGAAAGTCCTTGGGGAAAAACAACTTATGATCAAAAAAATGGCTTAGAATTTAAACTAAAGGAATATCAGCAAATAGATAAGTATTGTAAAAAAAAAAAAATTTACTGGTTTGGATCTGCATGGGATTTAAAGAGCCAAAAATTTTTAAATAAATTTAATCTTAAATTCAATAAAATTGCATCTGCAATGATTATAGACAAAAAATTTTTAAATTTTGTCGCTAGTCAAAAGAAACATACATTTATTTCAACAGGAATGAGTACGATGAAGAATATTTCTGATGCGGTAAAAATATTTAGAAAAAAAAAATGTTCTTTTGAGTTAATGCATTGCGTTTCTACGTATCCTATGGATGATGAGACTGCAAATTTGAACGTAATCAACACATTAAAGAAAAAATTTAAATGCAATGTTGGTTATAGTGGCCATGAAAGTGGTTTAGCAATTTCATTAGCAGCTTCAGCTTTTGGATTATCATCATTGGAAAGACATATTACTATAAACAGAACCATGTATGGCTCAGATCAATCAGCTTCCATAGAGCCTAATGGTCTAAAAAATTTGGTTGGATCTGTAAGAAAAATTGAAAAAGCTTTAGGAAATGGTATAAAAGTTTTTTTACCTGAGGAAAAAGTTATTGCTAAAAAACTAAGAGGACATTTATAAATTTATGAAAAAAATAGATATTTGGGAAAGTTATAACAATCTTTTATTAAGCGATGATATTTCGAGAATAAGAAAAACTTTAGCCAGATATGAATTATTCAAAAAATCAATGAATATTCCAGGAGATATTGTTGAATGTGGGGTTTTTAAAGGAGTAAGCTTTATGTTTTGGCTAAAATGTCTAAAAATTTTTTCTTCAAATTCATCAAAAAAAGTTATCGGATTTGATACGTTTTCTGAATTTTCAAAAAATTTGGAAGAAAAAGAAAAAATAAGTGCAAAAAAATATATTAAAGAAAGTGATTTTAAAGGAATAAATCCAGCTGATTTATCAAAAACAGCAAAAAAAGTTTTGAGTAATAGATTCGAATTAGTAATGGGAGAAATAGAAAAAACATCAAAAAAGTATATTTCTAAAAACTACGGATTTAAGATATCTTTACTACATTTAGATTTAGATACGTATTCTGGAACAAAATCATCTTTAATAAATTTTTTTCCAAAAGTAAGTAAAGGTGGAATTATTATTTTAGACGAATATGGAAATAGAGGATGGGGTGAAACAGATGCAGTTGATGAATTTTTAGAGGGAAAAAATTATAAGGTAAATTTGCTAGATAATACCGATAGCCCTACAGGATATATTGTAAAGTAATATTAATCTTCTATGAAAAATGTTAAAAGAATTAACATAAAAAATTCAAATGCGCTTTACAAGAAAGCGCTAAAAATTATTCCCTATGGCTCCCAAACATTCAGTAAAGGTGTAAAAGCATTTAGTGATGGTGTTTCACCAAAGTTTTTAGCAAAAGGCTTAGGATGCGAAGTTTGGGATGTAGATGGAAATAAATTTATTGATTACGTTATGGCCAATCAGCCACTTATATTAGGTTATGCCGATAAAGATGTTAATAATGCTGTTAAAAAACAATTAGCCCTAGGTTCAACTTTTAGTGCAAGCAATAAACTTGAAATCGATGTTGCAGAATTATTAGTTAAACATATTCCAGATGCTGAAGGAACAAGATTTGGTAAAAATGGAGCTGACGCTACAGCTATTGCAGTTAGATTATCTAGAGCAATTACTAAAAGAGATCATATAGCTTTTTGTGGTTATCATGGATGGCATGATTGGTTCATTGGTACAACAGATTTAAATTCTGGAATTCCAAAATTTAATAATCAACTAGCTCACTCTTTTAGTTACAATGATATTTCAAGTTTGGAGAAGATATTCTCAAAAAATAAAAATAAAATTGGATGTGTTATTATGGAGCCAATAACAGTCAATGGCCCTATGTCAAGACCATCTGGTTCAACAAAATGGAAAGATTATAATAAAAAAAACAATTTTTTAACTGATGTAAAAAATCTTTGTAAAAAAAATGGAGCACTTTTGGTTTTTGATGAAGTAGTAACTGGATTTAGATATGATATGGGGGGTGCTCAAAAAATGTATGATGTTATTCCAGATCTATCTTGTTGGGCCAAAGCCATGTCTAATGGAATACCAATTTCAGCAATAACAGGAAAGTGGGAATATATAAAATATTTAGAAAAAACTTTTTTTTCTTTTACCTATGGGGGAGATTGTATTGGATTAGCAGCAGCAAAAGCTACAATTAATAAAATAGAAAAGAATAATGTTATTGATCATTTGTATAAAGTTGGAGGACGTTTAAAAAAAGGTATGAATGATCTTGCTAAAATTTATGATTTGGAAGATATGATAGCCTGTGCCGGATATCCTTGCAGATCTGTTATGACAATTAAAAAAGTTGGAAAATATAAAAAACCTTTAATTACCAAAAGTTTGATACAACAAGAATTAATGTTCAGAGGAGTTTTGTGGTCTCAATATCACTCTATTTGCTATTCTCACAAAGAAAAACATATCGATTATTCTTTAAATGCTTTTGAAGATGCGTTTAAAAAGCTAAAAAAAATCATTAAAAATAACAAAAATATAGAAAATAGCCTGCTTGGAAAACCTTGTGAAACAGTCTTTACTAGAGTTGCTGATTTTCAATCGGTAGCGACAAGTCAAAAAAATTGATGTTTGATTTAAAATCAAAAATAATACTTATTACTGGTGGTGCTGGATTGTTAGGGTCTAGACTGGCAGAGATAATTCTTTCAAATAATGGTATTCCAGTTATTTTGGATAATAATACAAAAAAAATTAGCAGATTAAAAAAAAAGTTTAAAAATAATAACTCTATAGAGTTTTATAAAGTTGATATTTCTAATAAAAAACAAATAAAAGATACAATAAATAGAATACATAAAAAATTAAAAAAAATTGACTGCTTAATAAATAATGCTGGATATAATCCAATATTAGGATCAAAAAATAATAAATTTGAAAATTTTTCTATTGAACAATGGGATAAAGAAATTCAAATAGGTTTAACAGGCTCTTTAGTTGTTACTCAAGAAGTTGTAAAAAAAATGATTAAACAAAGAAATGGGAACATAATAAATATTTCATCTGATTTAGGTATTATTGCTCCAAATCAATCTTTATATGAAAAAGATAATAAAAAACCAATAAGCTACTCTGTTGTAAAACATGGCATTATTGGATTTTCTAAATACTTAGCGACTTATCTAGCTGAATTCAATATTAGATCGAACACATTATGCCCAGGGGGAATATCAAATAATCAACCTAAAAAATTTGTAAATAAAATTAAAAAATTAATACCATTAAAGAGAATGGCAAAAATAAACGATTATGATGGTATCGTATTATACCTTTGTTCTGACTATTCATCTTATATGACTGGCTCAACAATAGTTTGTGATGGTGGCAGAAGCGCTTGGTGATTATACTAAATTTTAAAAAAACTAATTATAAATAATTATATGCTAGGCATTATGCAAGGAAGGCTCTCTTATGCAGGAAGAAAATTACAATCTTTCCCCAAAAATCCATATGACGAATTTAAATTAGCGTCAAAAATAGGTTATGATTTTATAGAATTTTTTGGAGAAAAAGTAAAAAATAGCAAAAATCCAATTTGGTCAAATTATGGGAAAAAAAAATACAACAGTCTTTCAAAAAAAAATAACATTAAAATTTATTCTTTCTGTGATAATTATATAATTAATCACTCTTTATCTAGCACAAAAACTTTTAAAGTAATTATGGATACATTGGATAGTCTTGGCAGTTTAAAAATAAAAAAATATATTTTACCATTATATGGAAGTAGTGAATTAAATTTTAAAAATAAAAATAAAATTTATAAAAATGTATCGAAAATTTCTAAAATTTGTACTGAAAAAAATATTGAATTGCTTTTTGAAAGCAATATGAGCCCAAAGGAATTTGAGAACTTTAAAAGAAATACTAGTTTAAATAACTGTTTTTTTTTATTTGATACTGGAAATAGAGTTTTATTAAAATCTAACTTAGTAAAAGATATCTATAAATTTAAAAACAATATTAAACATATACATTTAAAAGATAAAAATATTCATAACAAAAATGTTATCATTGGAGAGGGTATTGTAAATTTTAAATCTATTTTTCAAGCTCTAAAAAAAATTAGATATAAAGGTAGCTTTACCTTAGAAAGTCAGCGTGGTAAAAATATAGAGTTTCAGGCAACTAAAAATTTTATTTTTTTCAAAAAACTGATTAAAAAATATATTAATAAATGAGATTTTCATTAAAGTTCTATAACTGATCAAATTGATATATTTATAAAAAAAGTAATTAAAAACTCAAGTAATGCCCATACTTTTAATCTTGTAAAATTAAAACAAACAAATGTAATAATAATTATAGCTAAACAAATTTCGTTTCTAATAATTAGATGCCACCGTCAATTTTTATTTCAGCTGCATTAACGTAATCAGATTTAATAATGGCTTTAATAATATTTGAAATATTTTTTATTTTTCCAATTTTTTTTGATGGAATTTGATCTATTAATTTATTTTTAATCTTTCTATCTATATTATTTAGCAACGGTGAATTAAAGTAACCCAATGAAATAACATTCGATGTAATATTAAATCTTCCATATTCTTTAGAGATACATTTTGAAAGTGGACTCAGAACTGATTTAGATAGTGAGTACAAAGAAATGCCCACATCACCCCTGGAAGCTCTGGTAGAATTAAAAAAAATAAATCTACCAAATTTATCATTTATCATTTTATTAATTAGATGTTTTGTAAATAAAATGCTCGAAAATGAGTTTATTTTAAATACTTTTTCAATATCCTTGGAATTTAAATTTAATATCAATTTGTCAATTGAAATAGTAGCTAAGTTAATAAAAGTAATATTTTTAAGTATTTTTGAATTATCATCTAAGAATTTTTTAATTTGATTTTCATTTGAAATATCCAGTTTTTTGACAATAAGACTATTTTTTTTGTTATTAATTTTAACGTTTATTTTTTTTTTATTATAAGTAGCTAAAATATTATCATATTTAATTAAATCTTTAATTAATTCTAATCCAATTCCTGAGGATGCTCCTATCAATATTATCATTTTTGTATTTATTTAAAAAATTATATTAAAAATAAATTAATATAAATCTACGCTATAATCTACCATCTTTTTTTTAATTGTTTCAATTTATTTAGTATACAAGTATAACCTGAACAATGTTGTATTGACTTTCATCAACAAATTATAAAATTTAATTAATTAAAAATATAATGAAGAAATTATTTAAATATGCTTAATTTTTTTTATCAAATTAAAAGATTAAGTAGTGTTAAATTTCGTTTTGATCTTCCTAAATCAAAAAAAATCCTTCAATATGACGAAACACATTCCGATATTTTAAAAAAAATTATTAAAAGAGATTTTAATATTTTGCCAAGGCACAAAACTGAAATTTATTTTTGGATTTTCATAAGACAAGTTTTATATTTTGATTTAAGTTTTTTAACCTATTTTAAAAATTATGTGAAATTTACCTCAACCAAAATTGTGATAACGACAATTGATAATGATTTATTTTATTATACATTAAAAGATCATTTAAATGATTTA
>MDTC01232127.1_pt1 | contig 12247 bp, 11 predicted proteins | sample 811181 | NCBI WGS metagenome assembly MDTC01 (sample SAMN05326644, study PRJNA326480) | marine metagenome | isolation source: seawater | place: Pacific Ocean: North | collected 2011
ATGAATGATTATAAAGTAATCATTGATAAAAGTACAGTCCCTGTTGGTACAGCTGAAAAAGTTGCTGAGGAAATCTCAAAATATGCCAAAGGAGAATTTGATGTGGTTTCTAATCCTGAATTTTTAAGAGAAGGCTTTGCAGTAGATGATTTTATGAAACCTGATAGAGTAGTGATTGGAACATCTAATGAAAGAGCTAAAAGATTAATGGAAGAATTATATCAACCTTTTGTCAGACAAGGAAATCCCATCATATTCATGGATGAAAAATCTGCTGAGCTAACAAAATATGCAGCCAATTCATTCCTGGCCACTAAAATTACTTTCATGAACGAAATTGCCAATTACTGTGAGTTGATTGGCGCTGATGTTGATATGGTTAGAAAAGGGATTGGAACAGATTCTAGAATAGGTAAACGATTTTTATTTCCTGGAATTGGATATGGCGGAAGTTGTTTTCCTAAAGATGTACAAGCTTTAAAAAAAGCAGGTAACCTTGTAGATTACAATTTTAAAATTATTGACTCCGTAATGGAAGTTAATCAAAAACAAAAAGTCAGTTTAGTTCAAAAAGTTAAAACATATTTTGGTGAAGATTTAAAAGGAATGAAATTTGCCTTGTGGGGCTTAGCTTTTAAGCCAGAAACAGATGATATAAGGGAAGCTCCTTCTATTTATATAATTAATGAATTAATTAATTCAGGAGCCCAAATTATAGCTTTTGATCCAGAAGCAACCAATAATGTGCAAAGCATAATAGGAGAAAAAATAGAATATGCTAAAAATGCCTATGATGCTCTTAAAGATGTTGATTCTTTACTTATTGCCACAGAATGGGCAGCATTTAGAAACCCTGACTTTTCTAAAATGAAATCAATAATGAAAAATCCAATCATCTTTGATGGAAGAAACTTATTTGATTTAAATTCTATGGAAAAAAGAGCTTTTTATTATCAAAGTGTAGGTAGAAGAACTGTCAATAACTTAAACAAGTGAAAAGAATATTAATTACTGGTGCTGCTGGTTTTTTGGGATCACACCTTTGCGAACGTTTTCTAAAAGAAGGGTTTAACGTTACCGGTATGGATAATTTAATAACAGGTGATTTAAAGAATTTAACTCATCTAGAATCTTTTCCTTCTTTTGATTTTATTGAATACGATGTTTCAAAACATATTTCTTTTAGTGGGGAATTAGATTGTATTTTACATTTTGCATCACCTGCAAGTCCAATTGATTATTTAAAAATTCCAATTCAAACTTTGAAAGTAGGCTCATTAGGTACACACAATTTATTGGGATTAGCAAAATCAAAAAACGCATCTATTTTAGTAGCTTCTACCAGTGAAGTTTACGGAGATCCGCTCGTTCACCCGCAAGTAGAAACTTATTTTGGGAATGTAAATCCTATTGGTCCGAGAGGAGTTTATGATGAAGCCAAAAGATTTCAAGAAGCAATAACAATGGCCTATCATCGCTTTCACCAACTAGATACCAAGATTGTTAGAATTTTCAACACTTATGGTCCTAGAATGAGACTTAATGACGGAAGAGTTTTACCAGCATTTATTGGTCAAGCTTTAAGAGGAGAGGATTTAACTGTTTTTGGTGATGGTTCTCAAACAAGATCATTTTGCTATGTTGACGACCTTATTGATGGTATTTATAAATTATTGTTCAGTAATTACCATTTTCCTGTTAATATTGGCAATCCAGATGAAATTACTATAAAAGATTTTGCAGAGGAGGTCATTAAATTAACTGGAACGGATCAAAAAATAATTTACAAGCCTCTTCCTGAAAATGACCCATTACAAAGACAGCCAGATATCTCTATTGCTAAGAAAGAATTAAATTGGTATCCAAAAATTAATCGTCGGAAAGGATTAAAAGCTACCTATGATTATTTTTGTACATTATCTAAAGATGAATTAAGTAAAAAAGATCATCAAGATTTTAAAAAATATAATAAATCATAATGGACTATTTTGTACATGAATCAGCAATAATTGATCAAGGCGCTTCCATTGGAAATGGAACTAAAATTTGGCATTTTAGTCATATCATGTCACCATGTACCATCGGTGAGGGTTGCAACATAGGTCAAAATGTAGTGGTTTCACCAAATGTTATTTTGGGTAATAATGTTAAGGTTCAAAATAATGTTTCCATTTATACAGGTGTGGTGTGTGAAGACGATGTTTTTTTGGGTCCTTCCATGGTTTTTACAAATATCATCAATCCAAGAAGTGCAATCGTTAGAAGAGGTTCCTATGAAAAAACAATCGTGTCTAAAGGTGCTTCTATTGGAGCTAATGCCACTATTATTTGTGGAAATAATATTGGAGATTTTGCTCTTATTGGTGCTGGAGCAGTGGTTACCAAAGATGTAAAACCTTATGCTTTAGTTGTTGGTAATCCAGCTAAACAAATTGGTTGGGTAAGTGAATATGGACATCGATTAGACTTCCAAAATAATAGAGCCCAATGTTTAGAATCAAATCAGTATTATGAACTGAGTGAAAATGAACAAGTTAAAAAATTAAGCTAATGAGTAAAATTAAATTTGGAGTAATTGGGACAGGTCATATTGGTAAAAGACATGCCGAAATGATTCTAAGAAATAGTGAAACTGAACTTGTTACAATTTGTGATGTTTTGCCAAAGGAAAATCTAGGTCTAGAGTCCTATAAAATGCCATTTTTTAATGATCATTTATCTATGCTATCTTCACATCCAGAACTAGATGTAGTTTGCATCTGTACACCCAATGGCTCTCATTCTGATATTGCTGTTGATGTTTTGAATGCTGATAAGCATGTGGTAATTGAGAAACCAATTGGTTTATCCAAACAAAAATGCGAAAGTGTAATTTTTAAAGCCTTGCAAAAGCATAAACAAGTTTTTGCAGTGATGCAGAACAGATACTCTCCTCCAAGTATTTGGCTCAAAGAAATTGTAGATAATAAAATAATTGGTGAGGTTTTTATGGTTCAGGTTAACTGCTACTGGAACCGAGATGATAGGTATTATAAAAAAGGGGGTTGGAAAGGGACTCAAGACATGGATGGAGGAACGTTATTTACTCAATTTTCTCATTTTATTGACATCATGTACTGGTTATTTGGAGATATTGAAAACATCCAAGGAAAGTTTAATGATTTTACACATAAGGCTTCTACCGATTTTGAAGATTCTGGTTTTGTTTCTTTTGATTTCATTGATGGTGGAATGGGAAGTTTAAATTATTCCACAGCTGTGTGGGGATCAAATTTAGAAAGTAGCATGACCATAGTCGGAAGTAAAGGAAGCGTTAAGGTTGGCGGACAGTATATGAACGAAATTGAGTATTGTAATATTGAGAATTATCAAATGCCTGAACTAGCTCCTTCAAATCCTCCAAATGATTATGGCCCTTACAAAGGAAGCGCAGCAAACCATCATTACATTATTGAAAATGTGGTTGACACTCTTAAAGGCAGAGCAGTATCTACCACCAACGCTTTGGAAGGTTTAAAAGTGGTAGAAATTATTGAAAGAATTTATAAAAAAAGAGATCAGAAAAATGAAAGTATATAACGAACTAGTTAATAAAGAAGAAAAATTAGCTGTGATTGGATTGGGTTATGTTGGTTTACCAATTGCCTTAGAATTTGCCAAAAAAATCAAAGTGGTTGGTTTTGATATTAGCGCTGAAAGGGTTGATATGATGAAAAATAATATTGATCCGAGCGATGAATTAGAAAGTGCTGATTTTGAAGGTTGTGATATTACTTTCACCCATAATTTAGAAGATCTGAATGATGTAAAGTTTTTTATTGTTGCAGTACCTACCCCAATTGATCAAAATAAAAAGCCAAATATTAAACCATTGTTATCGGCAAGTGAAACTGTTGGAAAGGTGCTTAAAAAAGGAGATTATGTAGTTTATGAATCCACGGTTTATCCTGGTTGTACTGAAGAAGATTGTATTCCTGTTCTTGAAAAAATGAGTGGTTTAAAATTTAAAGATGATTTTAAAGTGGGCTACTCACCAGAAAGAATTAACCCAGGTGATAAAGTAAACACCTTATCTAGTATTATTAAGGTATCTTCAGGATGTGATAAAGAATCTGCTGAAGAAATTGCTAAAACCTATGAACTTGTGGTAAGTGCTGGTGTACACCGAGCTTCAAGTATTAAAGTGGCTGAAGCTGCTAAGATTATTGAAAATACTCAAAGAGATGTAAATATTGCATTGATTAACGAGCTTTCTATGATTTTTAATAAAATGAATATAAATACCTATGAAGTTTTGGAAGCAGCTGGAACTAAATGGAATTTCTTAAAATTCCAACCTGGATTAGTCGGTGGTCATTGTATAGGAGTTGATCCATATTATTTGACTCACAAAGCTAAAGGTTTGGGTTATCATGCCCAAATTATTAATTCAGGAAGAGCTGTTAATGATTCCATGGGTGCATATGTTGGTAGGACTGTAGCTAAAAAAATAATTGCTGCTGGAACCCCCATGAAAGAATCCCGAGTATTAGTGATGGGAGCCACTTTTAAGGAAGATGTTTCTGATATTAGAAATTCCAAGGTGGTCGATGTTATCAATGAATTAAAATCTTTTTCATGTAATGTTGAAGTTATTGATCCGCATGCTGATTCCAATGAATTAATGCACGAATATGGGTTTGAATTAGTTGAAAAACCAACATCAAAATACCATGCAATTGTTGTTGCTGTAAATCATCAGGACTATAAAATAATGAATGAAGCTGATTATCAATCTTTACTTTCTGATAATGGTTTACTGGTTGATTTGAAAGGTATTTACAGAAATAAAATAAACAATTTAAATTATTGGACTTTATAATGCATTTCACTAAAACTATACTTGTAACTGGTGGCGCTGGTTTTATTGGTTCACACGTTGTTCGTAGATTAGTTTTAAATTATCCTGAATACTTAGTAGTTAATTTAGATAAATTGACCTATGCAGGGAATTTGAATAATCTTAAAGATATCCAGAATAAAGAAAATTATATTTTTTCTCATTTGGATGTTAATGATGAGCTAGGACTCAGTCAATTATTTGATCAATATCAATTTGATGGAGTAATTCATTTAGCTGCAGAATCTCACGTAGATCGATCGATTACCAATCCTGGAGAATTTGTAAAAACTAATATTGTTGGTACGCTTAATCTATTAAATAATTGTAGAAAGCAATGGATAGAAATGTCTGGGAAATGTTTTTATCACATCTCTACCGATGAGGTGTATGGATCTTTGGGGGATGAAGGTCTTTTTACTGAAGAAACATCTTATGACCCAAGAAGCCCTTATTCTGCTTCTAAAGCTGGCTCAGATCATTTAGTTAGAGCTTATGGACACACTTACGGAATGCCAATTAAAATTTCTAATTGCAGTAATAATTATGGTTCTTTTCAATTCCCTGAAAAGCTAATTCCTTTAATGATAAATAACATAAAGAACAATAATCCACTTCCTGTTTACGGGAAGGGAGAAAATGTTAGAGATTGGTTGTGGGTAGTTGACCATGCAATAGCGATTGATTTGATTTTTCACAAGGGAAAAGTTGGGGAAACCTATAATATTGGAGGACATAATGAATGGAAAAATATTGACTTAATTCATTTTTTGTGTGACCTAATGGACCAAAAGCTAGGGAATGAAAATGGGGAATCAAGAAATTTAATCACTTATGTCAAAGACCGTGCAGGCCATGATTTAAGATATGCTATTGACGCATCAAAAATTCAAAATGAATTGGGTTGGATTCCCTCCGTTAATTTTGAAACAGGTTTAGCATCTACGGTAGATTGGTATTTAAATAATGAAAATTGGTTAAATGATGTAACAAGCGGAGTTTACCAACGTTACTATGAGGAACAATACAATGACTAAATGGGTTTACTCAAAAGAATATTTTCCAAAAAAGATGAACTCTTACCTCCAGTTAGATTAGATTCTCTATCAACTGATTTACACTCCCATTTAATACCAGGCATTGATGATGGATCTCCCACATTGGAGTCTTCTATTGAATTACTTAAAAAATTTATTGATCTTGGTTATAAAAAAGTAATTACTACTCCTCATATTATGAGTGATTACTACCGTAATACACCAGAAATCATAAATATTGGATTGGAATCTTTAAGAAAAGCAATCCTTAAAAATGAATTAGAAATTCAAATTGAAGCAGCAGCAGAATACAACCTTGAACCTGCCTTTGAGGAGCTACTTAAAAATAAAGAAATTTTAACTTTTGGTAATGATAATTTTTTGTTGTTTGAACTTTCATTTTTTGGTGAGCCACCAAGAATCAATGAAGTGATTTGGTCAATGAGAGAAGCTGGTTATAATCCTGTTCTTGCTCATGTGGAGAGATATACTTATTGGCACAATGATTATGATAAAATTGAGGAAATGATTAATAGGGGCGTTAAGTTGCAAATGAATATAGGTTCTTTAACAGGTAGCTATGGGCTAGAAGTAAAATTATTTGCTGAGAAATTAGTAAATGATGAAGTAATAGAATTTGTTGGGAGTGATTGTCACCACATGCAACATTTACAAATGATTGACCATGCTAAAAGATTATCCTCTTTTCAAAAATTGATTCTGCAAAATCAGATAATGAACAATCAGCTTTAACTAATTGTTGCACTTGATGTAGGAATTGTTCGGTCAACTTTTTTAAATAATCCTTGTAATACTTTTCCAGGACCAACCTCAATTATTTCAATATCTCCAGCTTGAAGCATATTTTTCATTGTTTGTGTCCATCTTACTGGTGCAGTAAGTTGGGCAATTAAATTAGTTTGTATTTGTTCAGGGTCAGTCACTGGTGAGGCATTTACGTTTTGGTATACTGGACAAATTGGAGTTCTGAATTCAGTTTTTGCAATTGCATCCTGAAGCTCTGCTCTTGCTGGCTCCATCAAAGGAGAATGAAATGCTCCACCAACAGGAAGTTTCAGAGCTCTTCTTGCTCCAGCTTCAGTTAACTTTTCACAAGCAGCATCTATAGCAATTATTTCACCTGAAATCACAAGTTGACCAGGACAATTATAATTTGCAGCTACAACTATGCCAGAAGTGTTATTACAAATCTCTTCAACGATGTGATCATCTAATCCTAATATTGCTGCCATTGTTGATGGATTATTTTCGCAAGCTTTTTGCATCGCTAGTGCTCTAGCATTTACTAACTTCAATCCATCTTCAAAGTTCAAACATTCATTTGCAACTAATGCTGATATTTCTCCAAGAGAATGACCAGCAACCATTTTAGGTTTGAAATTTTCTTTAAGGCATTTAGCCAAAATAACGGAGTGTAAGAATATTGCTGGTTGTGTGACTTTGGTTTGTTTTAATTCCTCAGCAGAACCTTCAAACATGATATCTGAAATTTTAAAACCTAGCGTTTCATCAGCTAAAAGAAAAAGTTCTTTGGCTTGTGAATCATTTTCAAAAAGGTCTTTACCCATTCCAGTAAATTGGGCTCCTTGACCTGGAAATACATATGCTTTCATAATAATTTAATCTCGGTTACCTAGAAGTCTAAGTAACATTAAAAATAGGTTAATAAAGTCAAGATATAAAGTAAGCGCACCCATAATCATTAACTTTTGAGCACTCTCACTGCCTTGATCCACCTGAGCGCCGATATTTTTTATTTTTTGAACATCGTAGGCAGTCAGTCCTGTAAATATCAAAACTCCTATAATAGATATCATATAATGCATTTGAGAGCTTTGCATGAACCAGTTAATAACTGAGGCTATAATGATTCCAATTAAAGCCATGTATAGAAAACTCCCCATTTTAGTTAAGTCTGTTTTGGTAGTATATCCAGTTACAGCCATTACCCCAAAAGTGATAGCAGAGATGAAAAAGGTACTGGCAATAGAAGAGGAGGTATAAACAGAAAAGATTGTACTTAAACTAATGCCTGTTAACGTCGAATATATTAAGAAAATACCTAGGAGTGTTTTAACACTAAACTTTTGGAATCCCGCACCCATTAATAGTACAAGACCTAATGGTGAAAGTGTTGCAATCCAGCCAACTGTAGTTAAGCTACCTGTTACTTTACTAACGATAATTGAACTCATAGTATCTGTTGCAAACCATACGGCAGATAACCCTGATATTATAAGAGCGGTAAACATTAAAGAGAAAACATTAGAAACAAAACTTTTAGAGAGGTCTTTTGACGCTATATTAGCTGATTTAGATGTTGTGATTTTCATGCTGTTATTTATTTAAAGCAAATTAAAATTATAATTGTTCTTTTAAGTGAAGAAGAAATGATTTTATTTTTGTCATTTTATCAACAATTACTTTCTGGTTTTGAATTTCGGTGGTATTATTTTTAAGTTTTGATTTAGCTCCTTTGAGCGTGTAGCCTCTCTCCTTTACTAAATAGTATATTAGTTGATAGTTTTTTACATCCTCTTTGGTAAACTGACGATTTCCCTTTTTTGTTTTGTTTGGTTTTATAATATCAAATTCTTTTTCCCAAAACCTAATCAGCGAAGTGTTAACATTGAACATGGAAGCTACTTCTCCAATACTATAGTAAAGTTTAGTTAATGCTTGAATGTCAACTTTGTTTGATGTCATTAAAGTACAGGTTAGAGAGATTGAGTGGGTCTAGAGGAAATTTCAATAACTTTATCATATTCTTCAGCACTCAAGTCATTAAAGAAAAAATTAACAGGGTTAATTTGCTTTTTATTTTTAAAAACTTCATAATGTAAATGAGGACCAGTTGATTGTCCAGTATTTCCTACAAAACCAATTAAATCACCTCTCTTAACTTTTTGACCCCTTTTACATTTAAACTTACTACAATGTGCATATCTTGTTTTGTATCCATACCCATGGTTAATCATGATGGTTTTACCATAACCTCCGGTCCAACCCACTTTTTCAACAACTCCATCTCCAGTAGCATAAATTTCTGTACCAACTGGAGCAGTAAAATCCATTCCCTTGTGCATTTTTAAAATTTTATATATTGGATGCATTCTTAATCCAAATCCTGACGCTATTCGGGTTAAATCACGGTTTGAAATGGGTTGAATGCTTGGAATGGCTTTCAGCATAATTTGCTTTTCTTTTGTTAGTTCAAAAACTTCGTCAAAAGACTTTGACTGTGAGGATAGTTTTTTTTCAATAAGTTCTAATTTTTGGGCAATTTCCACCACTAAATCTTCATACTGAATATTCTCATACTTTTTAAATTTCATAGGGTTACCACCTGTTCCTAATTGCCTTTTGTAATCTGGGTAAGGATCAGCTTCAAAAATAGCTCTATATATGTTATCATCTCTATCTTGAACGTCATTTAAAACATCTAATATTAGATTCAAATCTTTATTGAAAACTGATATCTCTTGTCTTAAACTTTGATTTTCTTTAGCAGCTTCTTTGTTAATGTAGTTGCTAATGTTATAAAAAGAAATGGAGAGAATTAAAAATGAAAAGACGACTGCAGCAATCAAATAGTACGTTAATGATTTAATTTTACCCCATAATGAGAGTTTTATCATTTCATACTCAAGTGTTTCTGGATTGTATTTGTAATTGGCGTTTTTCACTTATTTTATAAGAGTATTCTATGCAAAAGTATCAAAATTTTTATAAGGCATTAAATGACTTATTTTCAATTAGCAACACTCAGTTATTAATTACTTTTAATTAATTTGTATACTTAAACTAAGAATATAAATTTCATGCTAAAAAAAACAGCAATCCTAATACTTGTTTTCTCTTTTGCATTTGTAAATGCTCAAATTTCAAAAACTTACAAATTTATCGGAGTGGGTGATATGATGTTGGGTACTAATTATCCTTCAGAAAAATATCTTCCACCAAAAAGTTTTAAGTTACTTCAAAATGTTGAAGATATTCTGAAAAGTGCTGATGTTACTTTCGGTAATTTGGAGGGTTCTGTATTAAATAACGGAGGAGATGTAAAAAAATGTTCTGATCCTTCCCTATGCTATGCCTTTCGTCAGCCCGAATATTTGATTGATCAAATAGTAGATGCTGGTTTTGATTTACTTTCTATTGCAAATAATCATGTTGGAGACTTTGGTAATTCTGGCAGAAAAAATACGGTAAGAGTTTTAAGTGAAAAAGGATTTTGTTTTGCCGGATTAGCATCAAGACCATGGGATACGATGAGTGTTGATAATCTTATTATTGGTTTTTGTGCCTTTTCGCCAAATTCCGGAACACTTCAAATCAACGACCAAAAAAAGGCCAATGAGGTTGTTTCTTTTCTTGACTCTATTTCAGATATTGTGGTGGTTAGTTTTCATGGAGGTGCAGAGGGGGCTAAGAATAACCATGTGACTAAAAAAACAGAGTATTATTATGGAGAAAATAGAGGGAATGTATGTAGTTTCTCACATCAATTAATTGATAAAGGAGCCGATATAATTTTTGGTCATGGTCCTCATGTTACAAGAGCAATTGAAATATATAAGAACAGATTAATATGCTATTCACTTGGAAATTTTTGTACTTATAACAGATTTAATTTGAGAGGTTTGTGCGGAATTGCTCCAATTGTTGAGGTCAATGTTAATAAAAGTGGTGAATTTATTTTTGGAAATATTATACCAATTAAACAAATTGAGAATGGGTATCCAATTATTGATGAAAATAAAAGCGTTTTAGTTGAAATTCAAAAGCTCATTAAAAGTGATTTTCCTGATAATCATATTTCCTTTGATGGGAGTAAATTTCAAATTGAGCAATAAAATACTTTAGGTTTAAAGTAAATATTTTCAAAATATATAACTTTACTTTTTATTGATACTTTAAAAAAGACAATGAATTCAAGACAAATAAGATCAGCCTTTTTCGAATTTTTTGAGCAAAAGAAACATTCAATTGAAAAGTCTGCACCAATGGTGCTTAAGGACGATCCAACTTTGATGTTTACTAATGCTGGGATGAATCAATTCAAAGATATATTTCTTGCCTTTGAACAACCTAAGGACAAAAGAATTGTAAACACTCAAAAATGTTTAAGAGTTTCTGGGAAACACAATGATTTAGAAGAGGTTGGAGTTGATACTTATCACCATACTATGTTTGAAATGCTTGGTAATTGGTCTTTTGGTGATTATTTTAAAAAGGAAGCAATTCAATGGGCTTGGGAATTATTTACCGAAGTTTATAATATTAATCCCAATCAACTTTATGTTACAGTTTTTGAAGGCGATAAAATTGATGGGACTTCTTTTGATCAACAATCATTTGATTATTGGATTCAACTTATCGACGAAAGTCAAATTTTAAAATGCAGTAAAAAAGATAACTTTTGGGAAATGGGCACCCAAGGTCCATGTGGTCCTAGTTCAGAAATTCATATTGACATAAGACCTATTGCAGAAAGAAATAAAAAGCCTGGAAAAGATTTGGTAAACAAGGATCATCCCCAAGTTATTGAACTTTGGAATTTGGTATTTATGGAATACAACAGAACAGCCAAAGGGCAGTTAGAAAATTTAAAGAAAAAACATGTTGATACTGGCATGGGTTTAGAGAGGTTAGCAATGGTCCTTCAAGGGAAAACAAGTAATTACGATTCTGATATTTTTACTGGACTTATTAAAGAACTTGAGCAAATATCTGGTTTGAAATATCTTTCTAATGATTATAGTGAAGTTCAACATAAAATAAATGTAGCATTTAGAGTAATAGTTGATCATATAAGAGCTGTTGGTTTCTCAATCACTGACGGGCAGTTACCATCCAATACTGGTGCTGGTTATGTCATAAGGAGAATATTAAGAAGAGCTGTAAGGTATGGGTATCAGTTTTTAAAAATGGAAGAACCATTTTTAAACTTATTAGTTGATCCGCTTTCTAAAAGTTTTGAAGGAGTTTTTAATGAAATTAATTCTCAAAAAGATTTTATTAAAAAAATAATATTTGAGGAGGAGAATTCTTTCTTCAAAACACTTTCTTCTGGTATAAAACGATTAAATGAAATTACTAAATCACATCAAAGTCAGGATTTAAATATAATTTCTGGAGAATTGAGCTTTGAGTTGTATGATACTTATGGATTCCCTTTGGACTTAACAAAGTTAATCGCCCTGGAAAATAAACTTGAAATTGATGAAAAAGGTTTTAAAATTTGTTTAGAAAAACAAAAAAAGAGATCAAAAGTAGATGCAGTAAAGGAGTTTGGTGATTGGGTAAT
>MDTC01247221.1_pt1 | contig 12247 bp, 7 predicted proteins | sample 811181 | NCBI WGS metagenome assembly MDTC01 (sample SAMN05326644, study PRJNA326480) | marine metagenome | isolation source: seawater | place: Pacific Ocean: North | collected 2011
TCAGGCACATCAGGCACTAGCGGCTCTTCAGGTACTTCAGGTACATCAGGTTCTTCAGGTACCTCAGGCACTTCAGGTTCATCAGGTACCTCAGGCACATCAGGTAGTTCAGGTACCTCAGGTACTAGTGGCTCATCAGGTACTTCAGGCACATCTGGTTCTTCAGGTATTAGCCCATGTGTATTAAGTTATGAATGGTATTATGTTGGGGGAGCAGCAGGAGCAGGAGAAGGTGAATTAGATTTCCAATTCCAAAATGATAAACTATCAGTCTCTACTACTGCTTTTGGTGGATTAAACTTAGCTTCTTATTACACAGCTATAGCTGATGCATGTAATACAGGGTATGTACTTATAACAAGTGTAAATGATAGCGAAAAAGTATTTGCTGCTACTTTCACAAATGTAACAATTAATGGAAGTGCAATTGAGTATATATTAGACGAAAATTCTATTAATAGCACCTTGGATGGGGGGGAAAATGGCGACCCAGTTTGCTTCGAATTCTACTGTGATGGAGACACAGGAGCAGAAGGATCCTCAGGTTCATCAGGCACATCAGGTACTAGTGGCTCTTCAGGTACATCTGGTACTTCAGGTTCATCAGGCACATCAGGTACTAGTGGCTCTTCAGGTACTTCAGGCACTAGTGGTTCTTCAGGTACCTCAGGTACATCTGGTTCAAGTGGTACTTCAGGCACATCAGGTTCATCAGGCACATCAGGCACTAGCGGCTCTTCAGGTACTTCAGGTACATCAGGTTCTTCAGGTACCTCAGGCACTTCAGGTTCATCAGGTACCTCAGGCACTTCAGGTAGTTCAGGCACCTCAGGTACTAGTGGCTCATCAGGTACTTCAGGTACATCAGGCTCCTCAGGTACTTCAGGCACATCAGGTTCCTCAGGTACCTCAGGTAGCTCAGGTACTAGTGGTTCCTCAGGTATAAATGCAGCCCAGTGTTTTGAATTCCTTAATTCTAATGTTGCCACACCATTTAGTAATAATGGAAAAATATCAACCCGAACTAACTCAAGCTTTACCACCACCCCTTCATTTGTTACTAAACTTATAATTAATAATGAAAGTAATAATGAACAAAATGTAACAGATTGGACCGCACAATTTGCTGCTGGAGATTACATCCAATTAACAATGTTAGACTCAGCAACCTTTGATTATGGTTTGTACGAAATTACATCTGTTAATACTGAAGAAGGTGGGGTAACAGTTACTGTAACTCATGAAGCCTCTAGTGGAACATTTTCCCCCAACAACTTAGTTGTATGCTACCTTGAACAAGGTCTTGCAGGGTCATCAGGTTCCTCAGGAACATCAGGTTCCTCAGGCACATCAGGTTCCTCAGGAACATCAGGTTCCTCAGGCACCTCAAGTAATGAAGCATTCAGTGGACTCTACCTTTTCGACCAAATGCCCGGTAATGTTATTTTACTAGATATAGCAGTACCTAGTAGTTTACAAGCAGACCCCCTCAACCCCAAAGCACTTTCATCTAGCTTTAGTTACATAAAAATAGATTGGTATGGCACTAACACATACTCTGAAGGCGATTCACCTGAAAGACGGGATTTAGATACTATATATCAAGCAGCTACTACAGTGGTAATGTGGAGATCTGGTTCTTATGATAATGATAATTGGGCAGGAGCACGTAATTATTTAAATCAAAGTACTGTAGAAACATTAAGTTTCCCATTAGATTCTGCAATATTTAATATTGCAAATGTATCTGCAAGTTGGGATGTCACCGGTAACTTAAATCTCAATATTGACCAGTATAGTGATGTTGAGCATATAGATTATGGATTTAAAATTTCGTTTGGATAATGAGTTTAGAAAATAATTATGCATCTCGCCCTAATAGTGTTGTAAGTGTAAAAAGTATTGAACTTATTCCTAGTATTTATGGAGGGGATAAAATAGAAGAAACACTTATTGAGGGTCAAGAAATTGCTCCTCTAAGACAAGGTAAACTTCGTATCCCTGGAGATACTTCATTATCATCTAATGGAATATCTACTCCTGATCCTAATGGCAGACAATGGAGTTCTAAAACTATACCTTTTTGTTATATATTAAATGATAATAGTTTAGAGGGTACAGAAGGCAAAGCTATAGCTATTGTTAAAATTCCTTTAGAGGTAGGTAGAAATACTTTAGGAAATTATCATCATATTAAGATTATAGGGTATGCCATGAGCACTAGCAGCCACACAGGTGTTCAATCCATCCAAGTCTCAGATGGTTCTTTCCAATCTGCTTATCCTTATACTAGTTGTTATATGTTTAAAGCTGATTTACCTCTTACATATAAATTTACAAACTCAACCTCAACTGAAAATGGGTTTAAACCTGTACCATCTCCTTCACCCACTTCTCCACCACCAATAGAAGCATTAACTGGGGTTGGGAGGACTATAAATGGTTTCCTCTCCCAAACCCCCCCAAATTTGATCCCACAAAATTTACCCCCTACAATTCTTTCCAACCCGAACACCCCCTTCATCACCTCCGTAGCAAGTCAAATTAGAAGTGTAGATACTACAGATGATTCTACCCCCACCTCATTTACGGAACCTAATATAGAATTAAAAATAGGAACAAATGGTAACTATAATATTAATAATACTGTTAATGGGGCATGGGATGGTGCTCAAATTGAAGACGATGTAGCCTCATTTGACATAGTATTAACATATGCATTTACAAGAACCGCAGAGTATTTCACCATTCCCTTTCAAGAAACTTATTGGAGTAAAATAAAAGGTTTAATCACTTTGTATTAAAAATGAGTAGAGAATATTATACAATAAATTTTAAACCTGATGTAAAAGCTTTTGTAGCAACAAACTTAGCTAATTCTGGATCTTTTAAAGATACAGGAAAACCTGAAACATCAGATAATGAAATTGAGGATACAGTTTATGTTGCGGGCGATAATCTAGGAAACGAATATTATGGACCAGTTAAAGGTTCCTTCTACTCAGATCTTTCTCTTTATCTTATAAGCAATACGGGGGGAACTTCTGAAATAAATGTTATATACCAAGATCCTGATACCCCATCTTCCGAAGCTACGAATATTCTTATAAATAATCTTGAGGATGGAGGGAGTGTCCCATATATACAATCTGGTAGTTATTTACAATATTATTCAAATCTATTATTTTATTATCCTTTATGGAATCATGAAATACAAACAGCTACATTACAAACTTTAGAGGGTAACTCAGAATCAAATATATATTTAAGTACTTTAGTTCCCACTACTTGTAAAATAGAGGGAGTTATTTATGAAAATAAAGCCTTTAATCAAGAAATTTCTCCTAACATAATTTTTATCCCCGAAGATAGTGAAGAGTATATGTATTTTACATCACTTGATTATATAGGACAAAATGCAGGGGGTACTGCTTCTAATATCCCCAAACGCTTAATATTAGCACCCTTTTTGGATACTATTAATATATCCCGTAACATGAATACAGGACAACTCACAGTAGGACTTGCTGCATTCCTCCCTTTATTTGTGACTCCCGCTAATTCTCAAGGTGTTTTCTTTAATTCCCTCCCCACTCCACAATACTGGGACTTTAGCTATACAAATGGATACTCAACCCGAATCACCTTTTCAGGAGTTGAAACAATAGTGGTAGTTGAAGATACTAGTACTTCAGCCCTCACCCCTATAGAATTAGCACAAGTAATACCTCCCCCTGACTCTGTTTTAAATATACAAACTTATAATTTTAATGTAGGTGACACTATAGAACTTAAAGTATCAAACCCCACCATATCGGGTGAAACTACATTTACGGGAACAGTTGCAGAATATAACCCTATAAATAATACTATTACCCTTGACTTCCCTCCACAACCCTCTTCCCTTACAACCCCCTACCCAAACACCACTTTAGGTGGGTGGTCAATTACAATAACAAACCTGGAAACTACTAACACGTCGAACAATCCCACATTAAGGAATATAGTACAATTTAAAGCTAGTTATACTCTAATTCCTAAACTTAATAGTGAAGATGATACATTCTCCATAGGTACAGGAAACCGCATAGGAGGATCAGATAATGGAATATATTATGAATCTACCCTATCAGAAATAGAATTTAATCTAACCAATAATCTTTTAGAAGGGGATATTGCTAATTATCCTTCAAATTTCTTAGGAGAAACCTTTTCCCCTTACAGTGATTTTGGAGCTAATAGATCATTTGGGTTATCATTTGATAAAGTAGAACCATCTATACTTTCTCCCTTTACCGAACCTGGTAAGGATGATTTAGAAGATATTGGTGGTATGGATCCAAACGGAGAAGATATTGAAAAAGCATTACACATGTTTACTTTAGGAGGAGCCTTTACCCCAGGTAAAAATACAATAATAAAAGGAATATATACTATATATTAATAATGGCATTACGTTCTTACACAGGGGTCCAACCCAAGTTTACAAATAGAATAAAAACATCTCAAATTAAATACGTTTGTGATGTGCAATCATCGCTCCCCGCATCTTCAAACGAAACAACTTACAAAGATTTAAAAGATTTTAATGATGTGTGGTCCTCCCAATCAGGTTCTCTCCCAAATATTCAAGAAGAAGTTACTGAAGGAACTTTTGTTACCCATTTTACCCCCTCAAATACAAGTAACAGAACACAATCTCCCACTTCATATAATGCTGGTACGAATCTGGATCCATTTGATCAAAATCCTTTTACTTATTTAACAATTCCTGTAAAACCCACAGATAGGAACGCCCAAAATAATTTAGACAGAGTGTTACAAGAATGTGCTTTACATGTAGAAGGCACAGTTTTTTTTAGAGAAAGTATTATAGGAATAAAAGATCCAAACTTAAACCCAACCGCTCCCCCACCACTTTTTGGAGCAGCTATAGAATTTGAACATTATGGAATTAGAACTTGGTACGATTACCAAGGCACCTCAACACAACAAAAGTATACTAAATTTTGGGTTAGCAACTTCAATCCTATACAGTTTACTAGATTTTCCCCTAGTAATGTTTTAAATTCTGAGCAAACAACATTAAATTCCCGTAATTTAATAGAAAACGAAAGCTCAATCCCAATTTTTAATTTGGGTTCTTCAGGAGAACTAATGATTCCTCCATTTCACCATCCCATATTATTTAATTATGAAAAAAATTGGTGGGAATGTAAATTATTAATAAATAAATTAGTTAATTCACCTCCCTTGGATGGTTTAAACCCTGATAAACCTTACAGCATAATTGTAAAAGGTAAATATTTATTAATGTAAAAAATACACTTATTATGCCCTTATATAATACCCCCGTAAGTATAATGTTGCCCTCCTCTGGAAGTACAGGGTCACTCAATGCTATAAATTTTTTTGATCCTACAAATGCTAATGGACTAGGTGCTTTTAGTGCCTCTTTAGGATCGATCCAATTTGCTAATTTTAACACCTCTTCAAATCAGGGATCAAGCGCTACTTTTATAGTATCCTTACCCTCAGATGATACTTCTAATACTGCGGGTTCACCTGTATTAACTTTAACATCAGAAGGTAGTGGAAGTGGACAAACCACACTAATGGGAGTAGGTTTAGGAGACAACACCAATCCTCTTAGCACATTAGATGTAAGATCCAATGACACAGGATCTCCCGCAAGCATCATTTTAAGAACAAATAATGATGGGATAATAGAAACTGATGAAGAAACAGGCAGACTTACCTTTGCAATAGAATCCGGGTCTTGGTCCCACTTATCAGGATCGGGAGCTGACTTATTAGCTAAAGGAAGCACAGCTGCTATATTTTCTAGAGTAAAAAGCCCTACATTATCAGGATTTGGGGGAGTATATGGAAATTTAATATTCCAAGTTAATGATGCTGACAGTGTAACTGAACCTTTAGACATTTTAGAGTTGGGCTATGGTGCTTCCCCAACCATTCCAGGTTACCCTTCTGCAGTTCTATCGGGCAGTTTAGATCTAATAAGTGAAGTTCCTTTTGTAAATATAAAAAGTGGAGGGGGTACCCAATTAGTTTATTTAGGTACTCGAAACTTTCCTCCTTTTGACCAAAGTATATTTTTAATGTACGATGGAGGTGAAAGTGAAATAGGGTTATCTACATATAGTAATAGCTTTATTAGCACAAGTTATGATTTAGGAATAGGTACTAAATCTCCAACTGAACGTCTCCACGTACAAGGTAATTTAGTTGTAACAGGTAATATTACAGGGTCTAATATATCTGCAAGTAATAATATCTTTGTAAGAAATGGTGTTGGTAATATTCCCGGAGGAGATTACCTTGATTTTAATACAAGTGTTCAAGACCAAATAGCTTTTTATAATAATCAAACTCAATCTTTAGCCCTTACTACAAGTAGTTTAAGCTCTAGCCTTAATTTATTTATTAATGTAGATGAAGGACCTGGAAATAATATAGTTCTTACTTATGATAGTGCTTCAGGAGGAATATTCTTTACAGCTTCCTCAGCAATTGTATCCCCAGGATCCACTCCAACATTACAAGCCGTAACTAATGTAGGAACTGTAACCACATCAGCTATTACTGCTAGTTTCTTTAGTGCTAGTAATGGTGCTCTATATGGTACTTTAGTAGGTACTCCTTCTTCATTAATCACTGCAAGTTTATTAAGTGCTAGTGGAGATATCCAAACAGATTCTATTATATCTTCTAATGTAAGTGCTAGTAATTTTATTAGTGGAGGAACTTTATATGTAAAGGGAAATGCTACATTCGAAGAATTAGGAACAGTAAATATAAAATCCAGTGTTATTAATGTAGGTAGTGAATTTGGGGATAGAGTATCCATCTTTGGAGAGATATTCTCAGATATAAGGTCTCCTAATTATGCTATTATAGGTAGTAAGATATTGGGCTTAAATGATAGTCATTTCAAAACTATCCGTGTAGGAGTTACAGGTTCTAGTATATTGCTAGCCCAATCCTCCTCAGCAGCTGGTGTAGTAGTAGGAGATAGTGGTCACAAACTCCAATTAAACGGCAATCAGACTACAATTACTAGCTTACTTAAAGTTATAGGGGATATTAGTGGTAGTGGATTTTTAGAAATTACAGGCACAGGATCAATGCCTAGTCTAACATTAACACCAACTTCAAGTGGTGACCCTGAAACTCTTAGTATAGGAGGAACGGATGGGCAAATGATAGCGGGAAGTGTAGGAGGAAATCACTATCTATATGTGTACATGGCAGGAAGATGGAGATCAAGTTCATTAAGTTAATTTGCTTTTTTAAATAGATAGTTGTATATTCAAATGTTATGGAAACTGCTATATATGTAAATTGTAGAGCATTAGGAGATACTATTGCTGCCATCCCCACAGTTAGAAAACTTTCTAAAGCATATGAAACTCCTCTAACAGTATTTAGTAGATACCCTGATATTTTTATTAACCATCCTTGTGTTAAAAAATCTTTACATGAAGATGAATCCAAAAAAGGATATAATATAATAAAAACTTTTGGTCATATTACGGGCCGTGCTTATAATATAGGAGGAGAAGATATTGAATTTAAACATTCCCATATAGATGTAAGACAATTCCATGCTATTTCTTTAGGTTTTTCTTTATTACCTGATGAAATGGAAATGGATATGCATTTTTCTGAAGAATGGGATGTTGGGTTTTCAAATTATGTAATCGTTCACCCCACTTATACTTGGGCTTCTAGAACTTGGGACCAAGAAAAATGGCAAGAATTAGTACATAAACTAAATGAACAAAATATACCTGTTGTTGCAGTAGGAAAAAGCACTAAAGAATTTGGGTGGGCCAATACAGACAAACCTGTAATGGACTTAGAAATACCCCTAGGTATTAACCTAATGGACTCCCCAGATAGCACTTTACCTAAATTAAGGGGCTTAATGCAAAAAGCTAGGTGTATAGTTTTAATGGATTCTGGTCTTTTACATTTAGCGGGGACAACGGATGTAGAAATTATTCAATTAGGTTCTTCTATAAATCCTAAATTACGTGCTCCTTATAGAAATAACTCTCAAGAATATAAATACCAATATATAAAAGGGGGATGTGAATTATTTTGTGCTTCTGATTTAAAATATAATATTAAAGAACATAACACAATACAAGGAGTTCCTCTTTTATCGGAATGTCAAGAAAAAAAATCTACATTTGAATGTCATCCTTCTACTAAACAAGTAATGGAGGCTATAGAACAAACTCCTGAAATAAAAACTAAACTATTATATTTCCTCCCTCATATGTCTACAGGGGGGATGCCTCAATATGTTTTAGAGCAAGTTAGAACTTTTAATGATTTGTATGAAATATATATTTTAGAATATAATAATTATTCTAATCATTATACTATACAAAGAGAAAAATTAGAAAAAATTATTCCTGATTCCCGCTACTTTAGATTAGATGATATAAATAAATATAAACCTGAAGCAGTAGATATAGTAAAAAATATAAACCCTGATATTATCCATTTTCAAGACCCCCCAAGTTGGTTTATTGATACCAATATAATGGATATGTTAGTAAATTTACCTAATAAACCTTATTTTATAGTAACCCCCCATTCTAAAGACGCTTCTCCTGATAATTGCAGTTTTATACCTGATAGATATGTGTTAGTTTCAAAATGGGCTTATGAAAAATACGAGCAAAAGACTGATGTGCCTTGTGATATCTGGGAATATCCCATTAAAGATTTTAAAGTTGATAAAGATTATGCTCTGGACAAGTTAAATTTAGATCCCAACTATACTCACATATTAAACGTAGGAATATTTACAGAAGGGAAAAACCAGGGGGAAGTATTTGAGGTTGCCCGTTTACTAGAGGACAAACCAGTAAAATTTCATTTTATAGGTAATCAAGCAGGAAACTTTAAAAATTATTGGGAACCTATTATAAAAATTAAACCCGAAAATTGTATAATATGGGGTGAAAGATCTGATGTAGGAACTTGGATGCAAGCTTGTGATTTATTTTATTTTAGTTCTAAATTAGAATTAAATCCTTTAGTTGTTAAAGAAGCCTTATCCTATAAACTACCTGTTATGATGAAAAAATTAGAAACTTATTTAGATACTTATGATAATAATCCTTTAGTAACCTATATAGGAGATAATATACAAGAAAATACAAACACCCTAAAAAAATTATTAGGTTATGATTTATAATAATCTTAGTAAAAGAGCAAAAGTAAAAAAAACTCCACCAAGTTTTAATTTTCATTTTATGAAAGGAGCTTTTTTAGAAGTAAAAAGCCAAGATGAAACAGAATTCGAAGTAAATTTTTTTAATCATAAAACTAATGAGTTAGTATATACTACTATTTTAAAAGGTGGAATGTGGAGTGCCCCTTCTATAAAATATTTTATAAAGTGGAGAATAGAAATATTTGAAAAACATACTAGAAAAAAAGTATTTGAACACATTTATAATTGTAAAGATAAAAGGGTTTATATTGCTTTAGGAAGTAAATCCTTAGGAGATACTTTAGCTTGGATTCCCTACATAGATGAATTTAGAAAGTTACACGGATGTAAAGTAATTTGCTCAACATTTCATAATGATTGGCTTTCTCCTGAATACCCCGAAATAGAATTCGTAAAACCTGGGCGAGTAGTTCCTAATTTATATGCTTTATATGAAATAGGTTGGTATTATAATGAGGAGGGTGATATAGATTCTAATATGAACCCCAAAGATTTTAAACAATATCCTTTACAACAAACTCCTTGCCATATTTTATCTTTACCTTATAAAGAAATTAAACCTAAAATTTATGTTAAACGTGAGGATGCTAAGTATAAAAAGCCTTATGTAATTATAGCTCCCCATGGGTCTAAACACGCTTCTTATTGGCATTATCCTAAGGGATGGCAACGTGTTATTAATTTTTTAAATAAACATGGTTATAAGGCTATGATGGTAACTAAAGAACCTTTAGGAGATGATTGGAATGATTCAAAATTAGGAGGAACTTTAACAAATGTTATAGATAAAACAGGTGATTTTCCTCTCCAACAAAGATTTACTGATATAAAAAATGCTAAAGCATTTGTAGGGATAGGGAGTGGTTTAAGTTGGGTAAGTTGGGCTTTGAACACCCCTACAATCCTCATCTCAGGATTTAGTGACCCCAATTCTGAAATGCAAGATTGCTATAGGATACCAGCACCTCCTGATGTTTGTTCGGGGTGTTATAATACTCAAAAATTAGATGCCGGGGATTGGGAATGGTGTCCTTTTCATAAAAATACTCCTCGTCAATTTGAATGTGGAAAAAATATTCACCCCGAAGAAGTAATTAATAATCTTAAAAAAATTCTAAATATTTATTAATATGGAACAAAAGTTATCACAAGAAGAAGTCACACAATTACAAACTATTCAACAAGAACAAGAAGCTTTAGTACAAGCTTTTGGGCAATTAGAATATCAAATCCAAACTTTAGAGTTAAATAAAGAAGAATTAGTATCTAAACTTGAAAATATTAAACAAAAAGAAGTGGATCTTGGTAAGGTTTTAAATGGAAAATATGGTAATGGCACCATTAATTTAGAAACTGGAGTTTTTACTCAAGAAACTTGACTTTAAAAAAATTTTTTATATTTATAACAAAATATAACCTTACAACAACATGGCAGAAGCAATTATATCCCCGGGCGTATTTACAAGAGAAAATGATCAATCTTTTATTACCCAACAGCCTATCCAAGCAGGTGCGGCTATCATAGGCCCCACAGTTATAGGTCCCTCAGAAAAACCTACTTTAGTTACTTCTTATAGTGATTATAAAAATAAATTTGGTGCTACTTTTGAAAGTGGTGGTTTAGATTATACCTATTTTACTTCAATTGCTGCCTTTAACTACTTCCAGAATGGAGGTAATACTTTATTAGTTACTAGAGTAACAAAAGGTGATTTCACCTCAGCTCAAACAGGAGATGGGATAGGTGCCCCAGCATCAACAGCAATTTCTTCTTCCACAGCTCTTGGTGCTGCCCTTCAACCCGCATTTACTTTAAAAACCATAGCAAAAGGATTTAATCAAAACTCAAGTGGTTCTAATGATAGTGAAGGAGCTCTTATTAGTGGATCTGGAGGAAGTGGAACTTCTGACAATGTTAGATGGGAAATTAGTCAAGCGAATTCTAAAACAGGAACTTTTACTCTTTTAGTTAGAAGAGGAGATGATAAACAAAATTCTAAAACTATTTTAGAAACTTACGCTAATATTTCACTAGACCCCTTCTCAGATAATTATATTTCGAAGGTAGTTGGTGATCAAAGAGAAACAGTAGTTACTGACAGTGGAGGTAATAGCTTTTTACAAGTAGAAGGTTCTTTCCCTAATAAAAGTAAATATGTGTATGTGGATAATGTAAAAAATACCACCCCACAATACTTTGATAACTCAGGTAATGTTAAAACTGAATATATAGGTCGTTTACCTAAAGTAGCTAGTGGATCATTTGCCCAAGCTACAGGTACTTTATTTGGAGCAGGAGCTAAGTTTTATGAAAATATTGATGCAACCTCAATACAGGGGTTAACTGGTGATGATTATGAAACCGCTATTAAATTACTTTCAAATAGAGACGCATATCAGTTTAATACTTTAATATTACCTGGTGTAATATCAACCTTTACAGGAACTCCTGCCTCTCGAATTAGTGAAGTACTTGATTTAGCAACTACTAGAGGAGATTTCTTAGCAGTATTGGATATGGTTCCTTATGGTGAATTAGATACAAGTACTGTTACAACAGAAGCTGCAACTATAGATTCTAGTTATGCTTCAACTTACTGGCCTTGGTGTCAAGTTCAAGATCCCGATTTAGGTAAAAATGTTTGGGTTCCTGCATCAACTTTAATACCTTCTGTATTTGCCTTTAATGATAATAACGCTGAACCTTGGTTTGCCCCTGCAGGTTTAAATAGAGGTGCTTTATCAACTGTAGTAAGAACAGAAAGAATTTTAACTAAGGCAGACAGAGATGATCTTTATTCTGGAAAAGTAAATCCTATAGCCACATTCCCTAATGCTGGAGTAGTAGTATTTGGTCAAAAAACACTACAGAAAAGAGCATCTGCTTTAGATAGAGTTAATGTTAGAAGATTATTAATCCAACTTAAAGGATTTATAGGACAACTTTCTCAAAACTTAGTGTTTGAACAA
>MDTC01041917.1_pt1 | contig 12246 bp, 10 predicted proteins | sample 811181 | NCBI WGS metagenome assembly MDTC01 (sample SAMN05326644, study PRJNA326480) | marine metagenome | isolation source: seawater | place: Pacific Ocean: North | collected 2011
GTCTGTGATATCACCATAATCAGGGTCTGCTATAATGGATAATAACTCTTGATAAACCGTCTTACCAAATCCCCAAAACTTCACACCTTGTGATTCTTCACCTCTGACAACGATTGGAGCATAGGTTCTCATCTTTGCTTCAATCTTTCTTCCAAGACGATAGTCTTCTTTAGAGCCAGTTGACTTCAATTTCTGAGCGAACTCTTCAATCGGGTCTGGCCTTCCAAAAGAAATTGGTGAAAGATAATTCTTTCCACCTAAATCATAGTGAAAGTATAATTCAATAAAAGGATTATCTTTATTGAATTTGTAAGGTGCAATCCTTACAACCTGTGTACCAGGTGATGGTTTCCAAAGGTTTGATGTTCTGTTGTTTGTAGTCTGAAGTTGACTAAGACGATTTTTTATTGCGTTTAAGTCCATTTTTTATCTCCTATTATTTAATTTATTATTTTTTAGTGGAATCATTTGTTGATTCGTATATAAGTATAAAGTAATTTTTGTAAATACTATTTTTTATTCCAAGTTTTAGTATCGACGATTGTGTAAATTTTAGTTGGTATTTTATTTAGTCCATTTTCATTTGTTAATAGTAAGCAGTTCTGATAATCTTCCCAATTTACTTGGTAGCTCTTATCTAATCTTCCACCATTCAGCTCTCTGATTAAATCATTGAGGGCATTAATAGTGTATAATGTGTTGGTCATCTTTTTTCTGTGTAAGGATATTGTGTCGTGACTACCTTGCACGAAGTCCTCTTCGTATTCAACGTTATACGTGCATATTAGTTGATTACTATCATTACCATTTTCAAACACATAAATCTTGTCGAACACAATTGTGTTACATTCAATCACCAAGTTTACGACATCATTTAGATTGTTCTTTTGGGTAAATGTGCAAAGTAGTTGAGTCTTCATTAATTACTCTTTTTATTTTTTTTATATCTAATAGGAATCTGACCGCCCTCAGGTCTGAACTCGGTGTATATATCATCGGCGCTATTACTTGCATTATCTCTAAAATTATTATTAAATTTAATCTCAAATTTAATACTACCAGGTCCACCACTATATCCTTGACCATCTTCTCTAATATTTATGTTTGCAAATTTTATCGGTGGTTTTCCCTCTATATCACCACTATAAACTAATGATGGGGGTGGGCCTGCATCAACTGATGTTTTCTGTTTTACTTCATCCCAATTATCAGTACCAAACATATCTATTAAAGATTTTCTTGTTACAGGTGTTTGTCCAGCAGCCATTATTTCTTTACCCTCTAAAATATCTTGAAGTGGTAAATTTTCTTTACATTTATCTAACACTGCAGCTTTAAAAGATTCATTTTTACTAATTTCTTTTATAGCATCATCTTGAAAGTCTTTTGTAATCTGTCTATGTTTTTGAACGGCGCCAGCTATATTCTCATTTACTTGTCCAGCAGTTTCTAATAAAGCCAGCATAATTTTGTTAACACCTCTTTTTTCTTTTGTAAACTTACCCTTTTTCACACCTGCTTGGGTAACGTTACCAATATAATCTCTATCAATTTTTAAATCTGGATTAGATATTAAATCTTCTTGTATCTTGGGTAATGAATGTTCTAGTTGTTTTCTGATAAGTCCTCGTGTTGAATCATCTTTACCCATTTTTTGTGCTACTGCATCAATAATATCTTCTGATTCTTGACTACCTAAACTAATACCATTCAAAGATGAAACTATCTGTTTTTGTTTTTTATCGTAATTATTGTCTAAACTATTATTTTGCTTTTCAATAAACTCGTCTACATTTAAAGTTGTGTCAGCGTTTTTTATGACATCACCAATTGTACCATTATATAAGTTAGCTGCGAATCCTTTTTTTAGAGAAACTTCAATAACTTTTTCATTACCATCTTTATCTCTAACTTTCATAAACATATCTGTTGTATTTTGTTTTTTATCGTAATCTAAACCCAACGCTTCAACTTCTTCTCTTACATCCCAAGCAGTTGCAACAACCTCATAACCCTCACCTTGTTCCTCTCTCATGTAAGCCATTAGTGCTGAACGATTTTCCATCGCTGCCCTAACCCAAGATGAGTCAATATGGGTTTTTACTCCCTGCCCTTGTAATTCATCCAAATGGTCTATCATATCACGAAATAAACCACCTTGATGTAATCCGTCTTGTTTTTCACCAAACAAACCCTCTGTATCTAAAGTGGAAAACATCATTGTCATTAATTCACCCATCTGTGCTTTTGATTGTCCAGCACCACCTGCACCCACGCCAAAAAAACCTAACTTTCCACCTACGTTAGTAGATTCAGTTTTACCTGTTTTTGGATTTTTAACTGATGCAGCTGTATTCATAACCCTATTCAATAATGTTCTATATTTACTTGGAATTTTACTTAAAGCTTTTTCTGATTGTTCTGACATTTTAAATGTTCTTGGAGTCTTTGTTTTTTCGTTAGCCTTTTCAAAGTCTTCATCTGATGTTTCTAAACTTTCAGTAAATGGTTTTTCTTTAAGTGTATCGACTTTACTAATTTTTTTGTATTGATACCCAACTGATTTTTCTTCGGTGTCTTTTTTATCATCATCGGTATCTATTGGTTCACCTTTTTCAGCTTTAGCAATATCATCATCTGTTGCATCTTTCTTTATTAAATCTTGTGTCGAGGGATTGTGTTTTTGAACTGGATATACGTTACCACTCTCTTTATTTTTAACAAGGTCTCTTTCTCTTAAGTTTTGTAATAACATACCTATGGAATCTGAATCCCAACCTTGCTCTGTTAACGTTGAACCTAATGCAAATAAATGGTCTTCATTATTATAATCGGGCTCTTTACCAACAATACTAACCCAATCTTTTAATATTTTTTCAATCATTCGAATTTCTCCGTGATATCTTTCATTTCGTGATAGTTTATACCCCAACTTACTTTTACGGGATATTTACCATCTTGCTCTAATATCTTCTTAACTTTCACCAGATAATCTAAACCATCTTCCATATTAAAGTCAAGTAAAAAACTATCGTAAGAATAAAGTATTAATTTACTCTTGTAATCCTTAATCTCAGGTATCAACGCTGATAACACTCTCATATTGTTTTCTGTCTCCATAAGTTGTATTGTATAATTAAACAACTTATTTGCGTTCATATCTGATAAATTCTTCTTAAATATCTGTCTTTTATAAATATCTGATACTATAAATTCTTTCGAATTATACTCACTCCATAAGTTTTTTATATAATCTTCCACTCTGCTGAAATATGGATTCATTTGTACTACATCTTGTGGGATGAAACCATATAAATACTGAAATGATAATGTCTTTGCTTCTTCATAACCTACACCATAAAACTTAGCCATATGTTCGTGTACTGAACCCTTTGGAAATGAATAGCCTATTTTATCTGCAATTAACCTTAGATGGTATGCATCAAAGTCCATCTCAACCAATACACCATTCTTAAATCTACTTACAAATTGTTTTCTACTACCATCTTTTTTATTGAGAGCGGCGAAGTTGATACCACCAAATCTATTACTTGGTCTACCTGTTGAGGTATACAGATTATACTCACTATAGACCTTACCAGCCGTTGTTTGTATACCATTTGACTCTATATAACGTAAATCATTTAATATTTGATTATTGTATGACAAATTGACATATTGAATGTTTTTTTCAATCTTATCTTTGAGTAGGGTGACAATATTCCTACATCTCTCGATGTGCTTCATGATTGGTATTACGTTATTCACATCATCTTTCTTGTAGTATTTCATTTTTAAGAAACTATGAGCGTTTGTATCAAAATCATCAATCTCGATTGGTAAGCCTGTGTTCATATAGTTTAACATATTAACGTCGGTTACATTCGTTAAATCTAAAAAATGCAATAACTTTTTTTTGTCATAAGTATATTTTTGCGTATCCGATTCCATGTTCAATATCTCTATGTTAAGACAATCGTTATGATTTATTGGCAGAACGTATTCATCATCAAACGTGTTTACGTAAACAAAGCTTAAAGATGTTTGTTTTGGATGTTTATTAGAGTCGGACTCGACGGGTATGATTATGCAATCTTTTGTCTTATAATTTTCTAAAAAAATCTCTATCTGTTTGTTATTCTCTACTATCATCGAACCATAATTTAGTGGTTTCTGGAAAGAAAGTCAACATAATTTTTTTCATAGCTCTCGCATACTCTTGTATCTCTACTTGAGAAGTAGCCTCATCCCTAAGTTCTATAAAGTTCATTACGGATTGGAATGATGCCGTCCACCACACTTTTGTATAGACTGTAAGTGGTAAGATACTACGAGCTTGTTCACGAGCGACACCATTTTCAAGTAAATCATTGTATGCTGATATTGCTTCTCTCTGACCTATTTGCCAAATCCTTTGTACGTGAGCTTGATTGTTTACCAATCCATCACTAGCCTGCTTATTATCGTCTGATTGTTTACGAAACTCTGTTGGTTCATAAAACTCATCATAAGGGACATAACGACCACTAATCTCATTCCAAGCGTGGTCTTTAGTAACGTGACTTGATGTGGTTTCAATACCAACGACGTGTTTATACCATTGTCTCATTACGAACTCTGGTGCTTTTATTATGACCTGAATGGTTTGATGTCTAAAAGGACTATGGTGTTTGTGTTTGATTAAGAATTTAGATAGTTTTCTATCTTTATTTGTGAATTTGTCTGAGCGACCACCGAATGATACACGAGCTGCATTTACTGGTGTTAGGTCATCACCTAACGAATCAACAACCTCAATGTATCCTTTGTCTAATACATCTATTTTCATTTTATAACCTTGATTTTTATATAAATATTACTAACTTTTTAGAAAAGATAATTTTTTTTGTACATCATCAACCGAATTCCTATTTGGCTTCCAATACTGTAAGGGGTCAAGGTAATTTTTTATTCTTGGGAGGTCTAAGGACAAAGCATTTAATGTAGAAATATTTTTTTGTCTTACATCCACCCTCTTACCTGTAATAACCCATGATAATTCGTAATATAAGTAGAGGGTGCTCTGACTATCAAACGTTTCCTTTGATATCTCAAATATATCTCCCTCACCATTTCCGTTTTTACAAAAGTATCTAATAAATTCACCCACATCATAATCACTCTTACTTGGAGCTATTTGATTTGGTTTTGGATAATTTTCTCTGCTTAAATTTTTTAATCCTTGATATTTTACAAAGTTATCGCTCTCAACTACAGGTTTAATCCTACGACTGTTTGGTGTAGTCGGTAAACCTGTCAGATATATTTTAATTTTATCTTTTGTATAATAGGCTGTGTAGGTAACGTTAGCTGGCACGAAACCCTCACTATCTAAAAACTTGAATTGTTTAAACTCTGTTTGTAGATTTGGTATTATTCTTTCACTGTTGTTTAGTATTTGGCTAAAATCACTCACCATTTTCTCCGCTAGATTGATTTGCTGTAACAAGCCTTTGTCTACTTTCTGCTAATTTAGCTTTTCTTGTATCACTATCAGTATCTTCAAATACCTTTTCTTTTAATTCCTCCGCAAAGGATGCCGCTTGTGCTGCATGAAGTTGGTCTAGCACTTCTTTTACTTGGTTTTCAACTATTTCTGTTTTATAAATTGTTTTTAAGTTAGACCTCATTTTACCACCGATTGTTGTTGTCCATTGTGTAGAATCAACCGTGTGATTTACTGAGAAAATCTGAAATAAAGCCTCTTTCTGATATCTCTTTGGTAGATAAGTAGAATGAAATGATTCAAATGGAAATATACCACCTATACCATCAATTGATAGTTCTAAAGATATGGGTAGAAGTAGTGGTTTTTCCAACTCCGTGCTACTCTGTTTAACTTTTTTTGTAGACTTTGTTTTTGTGTTATATGTTACGTTATACACGATGCTATCAATGAAGTTCTGTTTCATCCTACCATCAGCATCAAATTTTGTAAAATATAATTCTGCAAAATTACTCTGTGGTTTTAAATTAAGAACTTTGTCATCAACTTTCACACCATTAAATTCAACATTTTTAAAGACCTGTATCCTTTGTTCAGGTGTTAATCTATTAAATAGGGGTGTTGGTATAGCAGCTGATATCTGTGCATCCAAGTCAGATTGTAATTTAGCATCAACCGAAGCATTTATCTTTTCATCTTTCTTCTTTTGTTTTTCTTTTTTTCTATCAGCGGTTCTTTCCTTAACACTTGTTGTGTTAAAAAAGTCTTTTATTGATACATTAAGCTTGTACCCTTTTCTTGAAAGACCAGTTTTATACTCAGGATATGTATCAAAATCTTGTCGTGGGCCAATTGTGTTTGCTGATGGAGCCGATAATGGTGTACTATCAAGACCGTAGTTTTCATAACCATCTTTATGTAAAGCTATTTGTAAATCCTTTAGGTCACCATCATCGTTTGCGGCTTTACCAATACCTGCAGCTGCCTGACTCTCTTCGTCGTTAGCCTCATTTTCGGTTGCACCACCTGTTTTAATTTTTGGAGCGTTGGCTCCATACATTATTGAAATAGCTAGTTGATTCGGTATTGTACAACTCACGTTTTGGTCTTTTACCAATGAATCATGTTGCCACACAGGAAAATAGAATATACCGTTATTAACGACCTCATTTAATGAGGGGTCATACACACTTCTTGTTGTTGAGTCACCCAACGCGGGTTTTGATGGGTCTGCTTCTAATATAGGCTTATCCACGGCAAACGTATCGACTATTTTCAATCTATAAGTTTGATTTTCATCAGCTTGAATTTGATAGTTCCAAAATCCAATATCCTCATTAAGTAGGTCAAACATTCTTGATAAGAACTCAAATGTTGAAAATGATTCAACACCCGGCCCCTCTAAAACTCCCATAGCCTCTTTTAATAATTTTGTGTTGATTAAAATATTTCTGAACACACCACGGTCTGGTCTTCCAATATCTATACCCTTGACCTCTGCAGCGTTAAAGGGTTGAAAGTTATCATCTTCGTTTACAACCGTAGCCAGTTCCACTAATTTAGTTTTATCTCCATATGTTCCTGAGAGCTCTACACCCACCGCTTTTTTATAAGCTTCACTAATTGCGTTTTTATCTAATGGGAAAAATTTGCCTGGTAGGATAAATTTAAACGGATTTGTGGTTTCTAAATTTTCATCATCTCTAATTAAGGTCGGCGTGTAACCAATAACTTTATCTGTTATTTTATCTAAAACATTATCCACAGACCTAATCTCCGACTTGATTATTGAACCACCTATAATTGTTTCAAATTTTGATAATATGTTATCCTCAAACCAGCCCCATCTAACCCAAACATCGTTAGGTTTACCAGCAGATTTATTACCATCAATCAAAAAAGAATTACGAACGTATCTGTATCTTCCGGTACCGCTATAGTTTAACTCAGACGTTCCTTTTACATAACCACCGTCAGCTGCTCCTTTAGTGTTAAATGTTGATATTTGGTCTAACAAGAACTCATCAATCTCTGATATCATATTTTTTAAAGTTATCTCTACTTCATTCTTTTCTACGTTATCACTTTCTATTTTTTCTTTTAGTTCCTTAGCGGTTTCACCTTTTTTAGCATTTAATCTAACAGTCATGTTGGTTGCCCCTTTAGCGGGTGCTGGTTTCTTTAACATATCACTACCAACGCTAGTAAGTGTCGTAGTGCAATCAAAACCACCATCAGACCTCGTATTAAATTCAAAATTCTTGACGATACCAACCATCATGTCGATATCCCCTTTCATACCATTTACTACCTCTCGATAATTTTCATAAGCTGATTTTCTAATACCACTTGGCCCTATGAAACCTCTTACATTTCTAAGACCATTATTACCATAGACCCAACCCCATTCTACACACACCGTCTTACCAACGGATAAAAAGTGTGGGGTCAGCCTATCTATATCCTCAAATGACCAACAAGTCCAATTGATTGTTGCTTGTCTTAAAGCTTTGTTACCACCGAGAAATTGTGCATCAAGGGATTTGATACCTGGCATCGGTCGTCGAAACTTGTTTTCTCCCTTAATTTGTAAATCATACGTTAGATATGGTCTTGGCCCATATATTTCATCATAACCTTGAGCAGTATCACGTTGTATATTGAAATTTTCATCAGCCGTTTCCACCAATTCACCACCCATTAAAACAATAGGCTCTCTAAGTCCAGATGTCATTCTGATAAAAGTGCTCCTTGTAGCCATTTTATCAAGTGATAGTCCATCTACATTAACTGTCGCATTAGGTGAGTTACCCTCACGACCTAATATTCTCATTTTTTGAAAAAGTCTTTTTTGTATTTTTTTATTGATTGGTTTTAGAAATGACATTAGTAACCGCCTCCACCACCAGCGGCTCCTCCTCCTCCACCCGTCGAACCACCTCCGGCCGATGATGTTGCATCACCACTTTCATTAATAGTTTCAAAGTCGTCGATTATTTTTGTGATTTGACCAGGTATTCTTAATAACTGTCCAGCTTTAAGAGCTATCTTACCTCTGATACCATTTGCTTTTGCGATTACCCACCACAATTTACTATCTCCGTAAGCTTCGTATGCTAAAGAATCTAAACGTGAACTATCTTTGGATAGGATAAATGTGTCTGAATCGGAAATTGGAATTGTAGGATAGTAGGTGGTACTATACACCTCGAACCCCTCTTTGGATTTTTTAGTTTTTGTATTTTGATATCTCATAATAGACCTAATACTTTACTTTTTGCTTTATCTTTTAATTTATTAGAATCAATCCTATTTAAGAGAGCGTTTCCTGCTAATTCACGTAATAACGAACTAGAATCTATTTCATAATCCTCGTCACCAATCCACTCAGCTTCATAATGTTTTTGTGTACTACTTGGTAACCTATCCCCTATATACGTAAATGAACAATTAGCCTGTATGTACTTTGGTAACTTTGCGAATGTTGTTTCATATGTGCCTGTATCTTGAACAGTATAAGTTAGTGAGGAAATATAACCTGAAGTGTTTCTGTACATATCACCAATCGTTAACTTAGCAAATGGAGCAATCATACCAAGACCACCACCCGCGCCAGTCGACTCATAAGTTGGATAACAGAGACCAGCTAAATAATTCATTTTTGACCAAAGCGTAATCATCTCCCTATCACTCTGTGGATAAATGTCAAATGTAAAACTTATCTCACGCTGTGTGCCTTGATAAACATAAACACTATCTGGTCTTCCTACATACCTCTCTGATGAATACTCAGGTGAGAACGTATCCGTAATACCACTTAATAAAGCTCTGAAGACAATTCTTTTTTGATTCACCACATCATAAAAACTGAAAGGTATGAAGTCTATATTTTCATAAGAAACTCCCTGATATGAATCTGAACCATAAGGGACTAGATTTGTTGGGTCGGCACCCATATTTAAAACAGCCTGCCTACCTTGTAACGCAGCTAATGATTTTTTATCAAATATCCCACTACCAAAACTAAAAGCCTTTGCTGCTGATGCGACTTGACTAGCTATAACCCCAACTTTTTCTTTGAGTCCTGCTGTATCTATAAAAGCTGGTGCATTAATAGAAATATTAATATTTGGTTTTGGTATGTTTGGTAACTTACTACCTATAAATTTTAATCCACCACCAACAAATGAGGCTGCTGATTTTGCGATGGGAGCGAGAGCGTCTTTTCCAAATTTAATTACCTTTTTACCAACACCTTTTGCTAAATCAGTTATTTGTGGAACGATAGCGTCTTTTATTGTATTGATGTAAGGTGCGACAAATTGACCTAAATCAGGTGTGTTTATGTTTAATTTCGTAACGCCTGGTATACTAGCCAATGATAACGAGTTATATCTTTGTAGGTTCTCACTTTGTGCTAATGGGCCTGTAGGTATTGAGTCAAATTTAGCGTCATTATATCTAACTGAGCCTCTAAGTGGATTTGGGTTTCTACTTTTTAAGGCCTGTTGCTTAGCAAGAAAAGCGATTCCGTTTGATGTTATTAAAAACTTAATGGTTCTTGCATATGAATTTATCGATGCACCGATAAACTCATTTGGTGACCTACCTACTATCGAACCAGCTACATTATTAACAATTGCACCGGCCGTATCTAAAAATTTTAAAACTCTGTTATCTTGTGAGAATTGTTCTAATCCACCAAAGCCTAATCTGTTGTCAACCTTTCTGATTACAAATGGTTGGTCAAATGAAAATTTTGAATTATTTCTTAGTCCTAGCTCATCACTATTACTAAGGGCTCTATCATAAAGTTTTTCTAAAAAGTTATCTTTGGTATGTAACTTTAAGAGTTCTGAATTTCTATCAATTGTATAAGGTCTATTTGGGTCAAAGTTTACAGCCTTGTTTCCTCTCGAATCAATAATATTACTTCTAAACGTGGATGGATTTCCCTTTTCACCCCTAAAATTATTATTCTCAAATGACTTACGTCCTAAATCTTCTCTAATCGGTTTAGCTTTATTTAATTCAGAATACTTAAAAGGTGATACGAAATCTCCTTTTATATCTAAAAATTTATTTCTTTTCTTCGCATCTACGGCACTCGAATTGGACGTTTCTTTTTCAACGTTCCTATCTGGTTGGTCGAAACTATTGATATCTGCTAAATCTGATGTAAATTCAACTAATGCCATTAATTATCCTCCACCTACTTCGTTCGCTGTTGTTGTATTCGCTTTTGCACTCTTGTCAGTATTTCTAACGACTTGGTTTAGTAAGTTAATTGATTCGTTCTGATATTTTTCAACATCTGTAAATGATGAGGCCACACCCTCTATACCGGCGTTACCATTATCTCTGACAAGTCTTGATAATTCTTGTACACTAACACCAACACTATCTGCTAAGGCTTGTCTTTGTATTCTATTCAATTCATTAAATTCTGCTTCACCACCGACCTGTGTGACCACTTCTTCTAACGCTCCAGCCAAATTATTATTCAAAGCTAGTTGTCTAGCCCTATCAAGGTTTATCTCTCTACCTAATAATACTGAAGCCTGTAGTTGACTCTCAATCGATGATTCAAAGTCTAATAATTTATCAGCGATGCCCGTAACTGTTCTAAATTCTACACCAAGTTTTCTAGCTTGTATAGCTGCCTTTATAAGATTGTCACCACCATCATTTATACTTAATGCGACAGCTTCTGCATTTTCAGCTAATTGTCTAAAGACCGCATCTGGTGCGACACCCTCTAATCTGATAGCCGCTGATACCGTACTCAATTGTGCTAATAATGTTTCTCTACTGGATGAGGTAACCGATTCTTGTATGGCTAATAAGTCAGATAATTGTGATGTTGTGGCGCCTGTCACAAGTTGTGCTCTGGCTAAATTGAATACAAATTTACTTGATGCTTGGTCTATACCACCAAATGTTTGTCTTATGGCATCGAAAGATTCTTGTGCATCTTTAGCCTCCAAACCAAGAACCTGAAGAGCCTTGCCAGTAGCTTCAACTCTAAATCTTATCTTTGCCGCTTCAACAGCGCTCACACCAAGATTTGTTCTTGTCTCAGCTAGGGCTTTATTAATTTTACTTACTAAAGTCAGAACGAATACTAAGGCTGCTCCGATAGCTATGACTGGATTTGCTGCTAATACTAAATTAAATGTTTTTGCACCAGCGATAAGCTTTTTGAAACCACCTAATTGTGCGGCCACGTTCTTTCTGATTATGTTTTGACCTTGAATCGTCTTCAGTTGTTGTTTAGCGAAATCATTTGAAACGTTTCTTTTTAAACTTTCTTTTGCTAACAAGTCATCGTTTATAACAGCAGCGTCTTTGTAAAGACCAAGCTGTTTAGATAATAAATCTCCGCTGTCCTTTTGGATACTCTTCATATCCTCTAGCTCATTTTTTAATTGTTGAGCTATATCTAAACGTTCTTGAGTTACCTTTTCAATAGACATTAAAGTTTCCTAAGAATTTCTCTTCCCCTATCATTAATATCAACTCCCTTAGCTTTTAAATCCTTTTCGACTTTATCCCTTAACTTAACGAGGGTATCGTAGTTCTTAGCAAAGGTCTTATCTTTTTTAGCTAATTTTTTGATAGCATCATTTTGTGCTTTTTTTGCGGCGTTTGCAAAAATCTTGTCTAAAAAACTCTCTATAATTTCAGGTTTTAGATTTTTGTATTTTGGCATAGTAATCTCCGATTAATTAAAACACTTCAATAATAAATATTACTTTTTA
>MDTC01038244.1_pt1 | contig 12245 bp, 11 predicted proteins | sample 811181 | NCBI WGS metagenome assembly MDTC01 (sample SAMN05326644, study PRJNA326480) | marine metagenome | isolation source: seawater | place: Pacific Ocean: North | collected 2011
AAACCAGATAAAGATTATGTGGTTAAAATTGATTTTGAAGAAGTTAAACAAATCAGTAGACCTATCTTAGAAATTAATGATGTGGGATTTCAATATAATTCTGATAAGAAAATATTTGATTGTGTAAATTTTGGATTGGATATGGATACTAGAGTAACATTGGTTGGCAAGAATGGAGCAGGAAAATCTACATTGATTAAATTAATTATTGGAGAATTACAGCCTACTAAAGGAGAAGTTTTAAGAAAAAATCAATTAAGAATAGGATATTATCATCAACATTTTGATAGTTATTTGCCAAAAGACAAAACACCGATTGAATATATAGAATCTGTTTCTAAAGTTGATGATGATGAATTAGAAGGTACAAATTTATATCAATATATTAGAAGACAATTAGGTTCAATAAGTTTAGAAGGTGAAGCACATACAAAACTGATTGGTGAATTATCAGGAGGTCAAAAAGCGAGAGTTGCTTTTATAGCCTTAATTCTTCAAAGACCACATTTGTTGTTAATGGATGAGCCTACAAATCATTTAGATATTGAATCTGTAGACGGTTTAATTGAAGGAATAAATAACTTTAATGGTGGTGTTTTTGTGATAACACACGATTCTGAATTAGTTACAAGAACTGATTGTGATTTATGGATAGTTGAAAATAATAAATTAATATTTCATAAAGGAACTTATGAAGATTATAAAGATAAAATAATTGAAGAATTAGATGAATAAAATTTATTTTTTTAAATCAAACCAAGGTGTTTTTGGATTTTTATGATGATTCTGATGATATCCAAAATTATAGCTAGTTAATGTTACTAACCAACTAGGAAGGTTTGATGTTTTAATTATACCATTTTTTTCATGAACTAAAAAAGTTCCATAATAAAATAATTGTATTGATGCTAATATTGACGGTAGTAACCAAAATAGTATCATACTTTGATTTTCAATTTCAATATATTTAGCTAACAGATAAATACTTAGTTGTATAAAACCTTGTTTTAAATTAATATACCTTAGCATGAAGTTAAGATACCAAACAATAGAATTTCCATCATGAAAATCAGGATCTTTATTATTAACTCCAGGGTATTGATGATGTAATTTATGTTTTTTAGAGAAATCTTCTAAAGTAAATCCTCCATAACAAAGTAAACATAATCTTCCTAAAATATTTTGATAAATATCTGGTTTTTCTGAATGATGTAAATCATGTGCTACGATAAATAAGCCAACATATTGCCAAGTTAAGGTTAAAATATGGAAAACTGATTCATATATTGGATGTAATTCAATATTGTAACTTTTTATCATATAGGCTTCATGGACACTCCATAAGCTAAATAAAACTGAATTAATAATATTTCCTTTATTATTAAAATTTTTTAAACTTAATTTAGGTTTAAAATTAATTTTCATTTAAATAATAAATATAAATTTATTATTTAAATAAATTATTTTAATTTATTAATCTTAACAATACATTATTTATTATTTTTTTTTTATTATTTTTTAATTTACTATTTGATAATAAATTTTTTAAATCAAGATTATTAGATAATACTTCTTCTCTATCTCTAATAACTAATTTTTTTGTAATATTTATTTCTTTATTTTTGATAACTACTTTATATTCACCAATATCAATTGGTCTTTTTACAATATTTAATTGATTGTCAAAATATTTAATTTCTAAATCTAAATTTTTAGGGTTAATTAAAGTTATAAATTTTGGCTCACCATTGTAAATTCTTTCTAAACCTATTACTCCAACGTCCATGATTATATATATGTATATATTATAAAAATAAAATAATTTAGAGTAAATGGTTTAAAGTTATATAAAATTAGATAAAATATAATAATGTCAGAGCTTAACGAGTTTTCAGGTAGTACTATTGATTCAAAAAAAGAATCTATTGATTGTGATAAACAGTCAAAAATAGTTGATGTTTTTAAAAATGTAAATCTACTAAACGTATTTCCTAAGATGAATATAAAAGTTTGTGGATGGATTAGAACAGTTAGAACATCAGGTAAAGGATTTGCATTTTGTTCAATTAATGATGGATCTACACCAGATTGTTTACAAATTATTGTTAATCAAGAAAATGATAAAGACAATACATTTGAAAATTTTTATGAAAATGCAACTACTGGATGTAGTATTAGAGTTAATGGTTACTTGGTAGAATCTCCTGCAAAAGGTCAATTAATTGAATTAGTAGCAACTAATATTTTTTTAGAGGGTTTAGTAGAAGATAGTAATACTTATCCTATTGCTAAAACAAAAATTAATATAGATACTTTGAGACAATACTGTCATTTGAGACCCAGAACTGGTATATTTGGATCAATTTTTAGAATTAGAAGTATGTTGACACAAGCTACTCATCAATTTTATAATTCAAGAGGATTTTTACATTTAGATCCTAATGTGATTTCAATTAATGAATGTGAAGGAGGAGCTGGAGTTTTTACTGTTACAGAGTTAGATCATAATCAAGATAAAAAAGCTGATTGGAAAGAAGATCATTTTGGTAAAAGAGCATTTTTAACAGTTTCTTCGCAATTACAATTAGAAGCTTTAGCGTGTGCTCTTGGAAATGTATATACTACCAATAAAAGTTTTAGAAGCGAACATAGTTTAACATCTAAACATGTTTCTGAATTTACTCATTTAGAAATAGAACAATGTTTTACAGATTTTACTGAATTGATGGATATTGGAGAAGAATATATAAAATTTGTAATTAATTATGTTTTACAAAATGGAATTAAAGATCTTAATAATTTGTGTATAGCTGGCACTCCTGATTTAATTGATAGATTAAATATGATTAATCAAAGTTCATTTCATAGAATGACTTATCACCAAGCGATTCAAGAGATACAAAATGATCTAAAAAATAAAGTTGTTAAAATGAAGATTAGACCTAAAGTAGGTGATGATTTAGGTACCGAACATGAAAATTATCTGACTTTAAAATATGGTAAACCAGTTTTTGTAACTCATTGGCCTCAAGAAATTAAAAGTTTCTACATGAAACAATCTAGTGACGGTACTTGTGAATCTTTTGATCTACTAATGCCATATGGAGTAGGTGAGCTAATAGGTGCTTCACAAAGAGAAGACGATTATCAAAAATTAGTTGATATTATGGAAAAAAAAGGAATTGATAGAGCTCCATTAGAGTTTTATCTAGACCTAAGAAAATATGGTACTTGTCAACACGGAGGTTTTGGTTTAGGTATGGATAGATTTTTAATGTTATTAACAGGAATGAATTCAATCAAAGATGTAATACCATTTCCAGTATATTACACAAGTTGTAATTATTAATCTAATTTTTTCTTATAATTATCTAAAAATTTCTTTCTAACTTTAAATAAACCTAATTCAATACTAACTAAATTGTAAATTGATTCAAATTCGAATTTATTTATATTTAGAATTTCTTTAGCTTTATCAAAAATATTTGGATCTGTAGATCTACATTCTATTGCATTTCCTTCTAAAATCATTAACATTAATTCGTATAAGATAATTATATAAGGAAAGGTTTTACATTCATCTAAATGATCTTTTAAGTCATTTTTATCAAATTCTAAGTTAACATAAGTTTTAATATATTTTTCAGGTATTCTAACCATTATGGCTCGATCAATTATCCATTCCATTTGTGTATCATAAATATGATCTTTTTGGATTTTGTATGCTAATAAAATAATAGAAATAAAGACATTATTTAATTGATGCATTTCTAGAAATTCTTCTTGATAATTGTAAATTAAAGAGAACATACCATTATATATTTTTTCTTCAGTGATAATACCATCAACTGATTTCTTTTTAAAGTTTAAAAATTTATACTTTTTATCCATTTAAACTAATAATTTAAATTATTTTTTAAAAAGGTGTATAAATTGTACGATATATATCCGCAAATAAAACCTATTAAACTTCCAACCATTACTTGACCTAATGTATGAACATTAAAATATAATCTGGATCCAATAACTAAAAGATATAATCCAATCAAATAATAATTATTAATTGTTTTTTTATTACTATAAAACCAGAAAGCTAACATATATCCAGTATAAATTGAATGTAATGACGGCATTCCATATTTTGAAAATTTATAAGTTACTGTTGCTATTTTTGAATCTATTATTAGATTAGTATTAGGTCTTAAATTTGTTAAACCTAAAAAATCAAATTTTAATATATTCTTTAAATAAACCCATAATAGTAAATTAAGATAAGATGTTATACCAAAATAAATAGCTATAGGTATTTGAAAAACTAATCCATAAATTATAGACGAAAAAACTGTGTTTTCTACAAAAAAACCAAGATATATTTTAAATAAATTTATTAAAGTATTCATAATTAGTTTAATAAATATTTTACTTTTTTTTGGGGTGAAAAAATATATTTATTATAATTATAAATGATAAATCAAAATACATTAATTCTAATTGGTATATTAATTGTATTATTCATAATTTTTAAACCTAAAAATTACGAAAACTTTCATGGTTTGAGACCTTCTAAATGTTTTTCTTGTGAAAAAGATTTAATCAGAAGAAAAGGTTTAGAATGGGCATGGCAAGGTCAAGTTTCTAAATGTTTTGATTGTGAAAAAGATTTAGTAAAAAGATTAGGTCCTAAATATGGAGCATTAGGAGGTAATAATAAAACATTTAATAATACCAGAATAGAAACAAAAATTAATTATTGCAAACCTAAACCAAAATCAGAATCTGAATCTAAATAAATATGTTATTTATTTAAATTGCCTAAATCTGGACAAATTGCCTAAATCTGGAAATTAGATTAACTTAATCTAAATAAATATGTTATTTATTTAAATTGCCTAAATCTGGAAATTAGATTAACTTAATCTAAATAAATTTGTTATTTATTTAAATTGCCTAAATCTATAGCCGCTCATTCCTATGTTTATTTTTTTTTTGTGTCAAACCTGATTGTTTTTTAGTAATTATTTCGGGTCTATTAATATCACCGTGTATAATTGCCCTATTAGAACTTTGAACACCATTATAAGCAACGTCAACCAAATCATCGACTTCATCATTTTCTACAAATTCTCGATCTTGTTTTTTTCTTTCTTCCAACATATTATTTAATTGTTCTTGTTGATTATCATTAGTCAAGATAACTCTGGGTATATCTATTTCATCTTCTTCTTTATCCTCTAAATAATTATAATTTTTTTTCATTTTATCATCATTTTTATCGGATACAAATGAGAATGAATCAGATATACCACCCATTTCTTCTTTAGTAAATCCACCTGGTCCTTTTTTATTATCATTAAAGGTTTGATTATTATTTATTTTATTATTAAAATTATTGGTTTCTTGATTAAAGCTGAAAATAGTATTAACCCACATAAATGCATTTTTGCCTTCTAAAGGTTTATTAACATTTGGAACAATTAAAGTAGGTACCTTAGTTAAATAAGATGGTAAATTTGTGTTATTATCTACAGAAATTGTTTTAAATTCTTTAATTAAACCTTTAGATTTAAGAATATTTATCAATGATTCACAATAAGTGCATTTATTACTGTAAAATAAGATATACATTATTATATTATTTAATTATATTAGAATTTTAATTAAAGAAACGTATTTTTATTTAAAAAAAAATGAATTTAAAAAATTTTATATATAAATAGATAACTTATTAATTAAAATAATTATGAATAAACTTTCTGATATTAAATTTAATCAAGATCTTTTAGATAAAGAAGATAGTAGATTAGAGGTAACTCTAGAAGGAAAAGACATTAATCATGTAATAATTAATACTTTAAGAAGAGTTGGTATGACAGATATACCTGTTTATTCCTTTGATCAAGTAGATATTACCGAAAATAAAAGTATTTTCAACAATGATTATATGAGATTAAGAATTAGAACTTTACCATTACCCAGTATTGAAAATAAAGTTATTTATTTAGAAGATAATCAACCCGAAAGCATTAAAAATGAAGTAATTTTAGAAGAAGAAGAAGATGAAGAAAATGTAGATATTGCTATTGGATCTGATAATATTGATTATAATCAAGTTAGACAAATAGTAAATGACACTTATGATATGATTACTATGTTCTTAGATATAGAAAATAAAGATGATAAAATTATGAGTGTTACTACTGATAATTGTACATTTTATAAAAATGGAGAAGAAATAAAGAATATTTACAAAGATCCACTTTTACTTATAAAATTGAAAAAAGATCAAAAGATTAAACTTTCAGCTATTTCAGATATAGGAAAAGAAAAAAATTCTAGTTTGTATTCAGCTGTTTCCATTTTAACATATAAACAATTAACTGAAAATAAATTTCAAATGATTCTTGAATCAAGAGGTCAAGTTAATGAATACAGAGTATTATATGTAGCATGTATGAATATAATTAAAACAATGACAACACTATTAGATCATATACCAAAAAATACCACTGATATGGAGGGGCAAATACATTCTAATACCTTAGATCATACTTATGGTAATCTTTTAGTAACAGGCATGCTTCAACATAAAGATGTTGAATTTGCCGGATATTCTAAACCTCACTTACTTGATAATAAAATAATTATTAAATATATCTTGAAAAAAAATAATATATATCAAGTTGTCAGTGATGTTACAAATTATTATACTCAACTATTTACAAAACTTTCAAAAGTATTTGACAAGTAATTTATTTTATACCATTTAATATTAAATTAATTAATTTAATATTAATTGGTTTGTACTTTTTAAAAAGTACTAATATATAATAATAATAATAAAGCTAATTGCTTTTTAAATTTAAACTATTGCACTATTTTTATCTTGAATACTAAGATTTTCAATACCACCTTCTTCTTTCCATCCGTCATAAACATCATCTGGTCCTAATTCGGGAAACATCTTTGTTGTATAAATTGCTGCTAGTTTAAGTAATACCTTATCACATTTACTAGATACAGGCTTGTACTTTTGAATTATTTGATTATCTTTTTCTTGATTGACTAAATTAATCATTAGTCTTCTTACTTTTAGCAATCCTTCAAGCTTAGAAATATCATAAGATTTCATCAGATCATAAATATCTGATATCTTTAGAACACATCTTGCAACCTTAGCACCATTAGTAGTATTCTTCTTGTTATTGATATATTCTGCTTTTTTCTTGAAATAAATTCCTCTAATTGCAAACATCAAATCTTTCATTTCTTTTGGAAGATATTTATATAGTTCAACATTTTTATGAGAACCGGTTTTAATATCCCAAAGAATTTTCAATAATTCATATGCTTCGCTAGTAAGCACTTTAAATACGGCATCAACCATACCAATAGTATCAAAAAATTCTTTTTTATTATTAGGATTTTCTATCTTTCTAAAAGTTTCAAAGTTTTTAAAGTTTTGCAAGAAATGAGCCAAGTTGTTTTGTTGATACAACCAAAGCAATGCCAAAAAGATATTGGTGTTGCTTCCAACAGCTTGACCAAATTGATAATCTGTTGTTTGAAATTTAAGAATCAAATGTTTATTTGTCTTATTGTTAAATACCTTAATCAAAAGGCCTTCATTTTTTGCAGGAATACTAATATGACCTTTATTGTTTTCTTCTTCTAGAGAAGTCATATCAGGATATACTTCTGGTAGAATTATCTTGCCTTCACCAAGAAACTCTGTTGGAAAAACTGTAGATAAAACTTCTGGATTATAGATATCAATTTCTTCCTGTGTTTTTTGATCTCTAACAATTGCTAGAGCTAATCTGGCATATCCTTCACCAAATCTGCTTGTATAGTCAACAACGTTAATGTTTTCGTGATGCATCAAAATGAAATAGTAACAATGGTTTTTACTAAGTTTATCAGTAAAATCGGTAATTCCGAGTTTTGATATACATTCTTGGAACATTTGATTATGTGACTTTTCTCCTTTCCAAACAGATTCTTGACTGTACAAATTCTTAGTAGTAGAATTATATGCTGTACCATTATGAAAGAAAACATGCATTAAAGTTCCTTCATAACATTGAATAATAGTCTGCTGAGGTTGATCTTCTTGATTCAAAAGATAATGTTTAGCATCAGAATTACAGATTGGATCATTACAAGAATAAGATACAATTTCTAAGGTATCTCTATCCAATACAAGACTTCTGCATTCTTTTGCTAACTCTGAATTAGCAGATTGTTTTGAATTACTAAAAATTAGTAGTAATCCAACATCATAATCCTTATAGTTAATGTTATTTTCTTTCAAATGCATCTTCAATGCTTCTAGTTTTTCAAGGTTGGATCCTTCAAGACCCGCTATAAACGTATTAATTAAATAATTGCTTTTTAATTGTTCCATATTAATTGAGTAATCTTTCTCTTTTTAAGTAGTTACATTAGATTGATTAAAATTCAATTTTTTTAATAAATAAACGAATAAAAGCACCTTTATAGCAACTCGGCTTTTACTCCTTTTGTAAAAATAGCTTTTCCAACAATCTTACATCCCTCAGCTAATTTTTTACTAATTATAATAATGTCACCTTCTTCTAAACAAAGTAACTTGCCAATTAAATTTAATTTAATTGTATCTGCTGTAATTTCTTTAATTTGACTAGCAATAGAAATTGAGTTTACATTAATTAAAACCATTTCTTTTGGTTTCAATTTAAAGATATTTTGATCACTATAATCAAATAATTTTTCCATCATTGTATAACTACCTTCAATTTCTGTGAATACATTAGGTAAAGATCCTGGATGACCTATCGTATTTCCAACAGCTGCATCATTTTTAGTATAATATGAATCTAAATCAGTTCCTATTCCTATTAAACCGCCAGGTATAACTGTTTCTAAAGAATTATTTTCTGATTTAATTGATGTTATAGTAGTTATTAAAGGTTTATATCCTAATCCTTTTGCGGTCTTTCTAACTATACCAGGTCTTATTTCTATTACATCGCCTACATTCATTTTCCCCTTAACCAAAGTACCACCTAATACTCCACCCAAAAGATCACAAATATGAGATCCAGGTTTATTAATATCAAAGGATCTGGTTATTCTAAAAATTGGGGGAGAATCTAAATCTCTATCTACTTCTCTTAATTCATGACATATATGATGTAATAACCATTTTTTATTAAATCCTCTATTAAATGAGGTTGGAATTATTTGTGAATTTTCTATAGGAGTATTTTGTAAAAGTAAATTTAGTTCATCATATTTATGTTTAGCCGTATCTTGATCTATTAAATCTAATTTATTCAAACATACTAAATAGTTATTTAATTCAGATACATTTGCTGCGGAAATATGCTCTTTAAGTTGTCTTTTTTCTTGAATATTGTCTGCTGCTGAAACAACAACAATAGAATGATCCATAACTGATACACCACTCATCATTGTTAGTAAAAGATCGTTATGACCGGGACAATCGACAAAACTAATATGTTTAACTAAATCCATTTCTGTATTACAAAGCTCACATTTTGCTTTTTTCTTTTTGCTGTCAAACGATTCATAACATAATGGTTCAGGACAATTGGGACATTTAAAAATTTTTGCGTTTGCATATCCTAATTTGATAGTAATATTTTTAATATGTTCAGATGAGTGTCTTTGGGTTTTAATACCGCAAACACTATTAACCATAGAAGATTTACCATCTGTAACACTACCTAGGCAACCTATATTTACAGTAGGTTGATTATTGATAATTTCATTGTAATTTAAGCTCATGATTTATCTTATAAGTTAATTTTTTATTTAAATAGGCTACAAGAGAATTGATAAATCAATTTTTTTCATTTTTTTGGGGTGTAAAATTATATCAATAAAATTGTATTAAGAATTGCAGGATACTTAAATAACCATTCTATAAAAATAATTCTTTGTAATTATTAATTATGGAAAATAAGATATTACATACTATTTTAAATATAATAAAAGATTTTAAGACGAATGGTGCATCTTATTATATTATTAAAAAGAAAATTGTAAATTTTAATTTAAATATTAATTTAAATAATTACTTAAATTATTTAATTAAGAAGAATTGCATAATAAATAAAAAAAATAAGTATTTTTATTTAAAAAATAAAATTAATACAAATTTTGATTTATTAATTGATGAGGAAGAAAGTGATTCAGAATTAGAATCAATTGTTTTAAAAAAAAATGATAATTTAGAAATTAAAAACTTAGAAAATAAATCTAAATTAGAAGATTCTGATTCAGAAGATTTTAGATCAGATGATTCTGAAGATTCAGATGGTATGCCTTATTTTGTTTTTGGTAATGATGAAGATGATGAATACATATCTAATAATAATTTACAAGGTTTATCTTTTTTGCTAAATATAATTGGAAATCAATTAGAATTTAATAATGATATAAAATTAATCGAAGATAAAAAAGGTGAAGCAGAAGAAAATTCAACATCAGAATCTAATAAATCTGATTCTGATTCTGAATCCGATTTTGATTCTGATTCGGAATCAGATAAAGAAGATAAAGAAGATTTAGCGGAGCAACAAGAAGATAAAAGATCTGTAAAATTAAAATTTAAAACAAAAATTGATGACATAACATTACTTAATGATGGAATAGTTGAAAATAAAAAAAAACCAGATGATGAAGAGTTTGATTTTGAATTTATAATACCTTATAGAATGATTTACAAGATTCTAAATTATATAAAATAAAGATTTTATGATTATCTTAAACGCATATCACAAAATTTTTATCCGTAAGTTTATATAAGATTTAAAAATAAATTATATTAATTATAGTTAATATGAATAATTTTAATCCTAATCTTAATATCAAGGTTGTTTACTCCATAATAAACTTTCAAAGGCAATTTCGTGTGAAAAAGGAGTCCATACAAAATCTTAACAAGAAAATTGTATTTTACAATGAAATTATGATTAGTTTATCTACTAATTTAACTATTTGTAATAATAATAAGATATTTGTAAACGATAATGAACTATATAAGAAAATTGTAAAAAAATTAGAAAACATAAAGGAAGAATTAGTTAAAATTCCTAACCCTGTAACATTTAGTAATTCTGAAAAAAATGGAGGTTTATCTAAATTGTCAATGAATGTAATTTATGTAGAGGAATTAATAGGAAAAGTCTTTGATATTTTAGCTCCAGACAATATGAATTATGCACTTAAATTTTTAGTTGATAATGATTGGGTTTATCAAATTGATGAAAAAATATTGGATGAAATCTTATTTTATATTAAAATGTTTGTACCAATAAATGTTAATAAATATGATTCTAAAGAAAGTAATGTTTTAAAAATAAGAGATATTGTAGATGATAGTAGTAATGATGAAAAAGATACTAAATCAACTAAAAAAAATAAGGATGATGATGATGATGATGATGATGATGTAAAATCTAAAAAACCAACAGATATTACCAGTTTAATATCTAATCCTTTTTCAATAACAAATTCTTCTACCCCTATGATATTTATAAATGGTGAGAAGTCAGATAATTCCTTAACTAAAAGTATTTCTGATTTATTAAAGGATAGAAAAAAAAAAGGAAGTGGATCTAAAGGTAGAAAAATGGGAGTTAAAAAACCTAGGTTGAGTTATCAAAAATGTAAAAAATATTTAGGTAATAAAAATTTAGTAGTTACTAAAAATTTAGATGTTAATACAGTAATTGAAGAAAAATATGGTGCTAAAATTATGATTAGACTCAAAGATAGTATAATTTCATTTGTTGGATTTTTCAGAGATGATCTGATTAATATATCTTACAGTCAACCATTTTTTAAAGAAAAGTATGATTCCTTAAAATCTTTAATGAATTACAATGTTTTATTGGTACCAGGATATTTTAAAGATAAATATATGAAACAATTATCATTAAGAGATTTTATTATATTAGATAATGATGATATTTCTTCAGAAATCAAAAGAAAATATAATGAATATAAAAATTTACAAGGTAAACCATTATTAGTATTAGTTAATGAGTTTGTTTTAGCAAGTAAGTATAAAAAAATAGATATTTTAACTTTATTGTTAATGTCGAATAATGAAAATAAAAAATTAGCATATGTATTATTTGATATTTTACAAACAAAGGATCAATCAAATATGGCTGAAGAAATCTATATGGGTCTTCATCATAGTATCAGAGATGAATTAGATATTGCTAAAATTG
>MDTC01259117.1_pt1 | contig 12243 bp, 12 predicted proteins | sample 811181 | NCBI WGS metagenome assembly MDTC01 (sample SAMN05326644, study PRJNA326480) | marine metagenome | isolation source: seawater | place: Pacific Ocean: North | collected 2011
AGATTGTTTGAATCCAATGAAAAAAAAGTTTTTGAAAATTCTAACGAAATAATTCTTCATTCTCAAAATGGAAGAGTTATAAAAGCTCGAACAATGAATCAAAGAAAAATTGTTGAGGCTATCAAAAATAATGACATGCTATTTGCCATAGGGCCAGCTGGTTCTGGAAAAACATATACATCAGTTGCTCTTGCAGTAAAGTTCTTAAAAGAAAAAAAAATAAAAAAGATAATTTTAACAAGACCAGCTGTAGAATCTGGAGAAAATCTTGGCTATCTTCCAGGAGATCTTAAACAAAAACTTGATCCTTACATGCAACCACTTTATGATGCACTATTTGATATGCTTCCTACAGAAAAACTTAATGATTACATTGATAATGGAATAATACAAATAGCTCCGCTGGCATTTATGCGAGGTAGAACATTAGAAAATGCATTTGTTATTCTTGACGAAGGTCAAAATACTACTGTGCAGCAAATGATAATGTTTTTAACAAGAATGGGGGTTAGATCAAAATTTATTATTAATGGAGATATAACTCAAATTGATTTACCTAAAAAACTGCAATCAGGATTAATTCATGCACAAAAAAATTTAATTAAAATTAAAAATATTAGTTTTATTAAACTCGATAACAAGGACATAATTAGACATAAATTAATAACAGAAATAATAAAAGCTTATAAAAATGAATAACACAATTAATGAAACAAAATTTAATTTACCTAACCAAACAAGTTTTTACAAAGGTAAAGTCAGAGATGTTTACACTGTAAATAATGACAAGTTAGTAATGGTTACATCTGATAGAATATCAGCATTTGATCATGTCTTGCCAGAAGGAATACCATACAAAGGTCAAGTACTTAATCAAATTGCTGCAAAATTTTTAGATGCTACCGCAGATATTGTGCCAAATTGGAAAGAAGCAAATCCAGATCCGAGTGTGACAATTGGAAAAATGTGTGAACCTTTCAAGGTAGAAATGGTTATACGTGGTTATCTTACTGGTCATGCTTGGAGAGAATATAAATCTGGAAAAAGAATGCTTTGTGGAGTGCCAATGCCAGATGGTATGGTTGAGAATCAAAAGTTTGATAATCCAATTTTAACTCCAACTACAAAAGCTGATATTGGTCATGATGAAGATATAAGTCGAGAAGAAATCTTATACCAGAACATTGTTAGTGAAGAAGATTATAAAAAATTAGAATATTACACAAAAGCTTTATTTCAAAGAGGGACAGAAATAGCTGCTGAAAAAGGTTTAATTCTTGTTGACACAAAATATGAGTTCGGTAAAGACAAAAATGGAATAATAACTCTAATTGATGAAATACATACACCTGATTCATCAAGATACTTCTATGCTGAAGGATATGAAGAGAAAGTAGCTAAAGGTGAATCTCCAAAACAATTGTCAAAAGAATTTGTTCGTCAATGGTTAATTGAAAATGGATTTCAAGGAAAGGAAGGACAGAGTATTCCAAATATGAGTAAAGAATTCTGCGAATCCGTATCTAACAGATATATTGAGTTGTTCGAGTATATTACTGGAGATAAATTTATCAAAGAAGATGTTCAAAATGTTGTAAATAGAGTAGAAAAAAATATTTTAAACTACTTAAATAGTTAAGACTATTTTATAATAATGACTATTGAATTTTTAATCATTTTATTTTTATTGATTAGTTTCTTTTTTAGTTTATTTTACCAGTTGTTTTTTTTCATGAAAATTATTTTTCATAGGAACAATATTAGTAGAGATAAAAGTGTTATTTCAAGTTTTAATGAAAAGAATGTAGGCTTATCCATTATCATTTGTGCTAAAAATGAGCTGGAAAATCTAAAAAAAAATTTACCAAATATTATTGATCAAAAAAAATTATCAATTGTTTTTAATGATTCACATTTTAATTTTAAATCAGAAATAATTGTAGTTAATGATCAATCTACTGATGACAGCTTAAATTATTTACAAACATTAGAAAAGCAACATGACTGCTTGAAAATCGTAAATATTGATCATTCTGTTAATCATAGTGAAGGTAAAAAATTTGCATTAACCTTAGGAATAAAAACAGCAAAATTTGATTATTTATTAATGACTGATGCAGATTGTTGTCCTAAATCGCAAAACTGGAGTAACATTATTTTTAAAGCTTTGTTATCAAATAATAATGATTTGGATGTTATTTTAGGATATAGCCCATATAAAAAACAAAAAGGTATATTGAATAAGCTTATTAGGTTTGATACATTTGTTGTTGCACAGAATTATTTATCATATGCATTGAGAAACCTTACTTATATGGGTGTTGGAAGAAATCTTGCATATAAAAAGAAAATATTTTTTGACAACAAAGGTTTTGCCAGTCATATTCATGTTCCTTCTGGAGATGATGACTTATTTATTCAGGAAGTTTCTTCAGATAAAAATATAAAAATTGGTGTTGAATTTTCTAGAGATACACATATGGTCTCAGAAGTCACTAATAGTTGGAAAGATTGGATATATCAAAAAAGAAGGCATCTCTCCACATCATCATTTTACAAAATTAAGTTTAAGATTTTACTTATGATATATCCTTTATCACAAATATTTTTTTTACTAAGTCTAATTTTTGCATTTTTATTTAAACTAAATATTGTTTTTGTATTTACAGTCCTCTTTCTTAAATTACTTATTTCATACACAGTTAATTATAAATCCATGAGAACTCTTGATGTTCGTGATTTATATTTGCTTCATCCATTTTATGAAGTTCTTCACCTTTGCATACAAGTAAATTTTGTAATTTTGAGTATATTTCATAAAACTAAAAAGTGGAATAGATAATGAAAAATCTTACAAAAAAAGGTCAAAGAGATTTAATTTTAGTAAATAGAGCTTTGAAAGATGGTGATAGTAGTGCATATAATGAACTATTACATTTGTATAGAGATCCTCTATATTTTATGCTTTATGAAAAAGTTAATGATCAAGAAGTTGCTAAAGATTTAACAATTGAATCTTTAGGTAAAGCTTTTAAAAAATTACATCTTTATACTCCTGAATTCACCTTTAGCACCTGGCTATTCACTGTTGCTAAGAATCATTGCATTGACTATTTAAGAAAAAAGAATCTTCCTACTACATCTATAAATAACATTATGTTTAATAATGATGGAAAGAGAACAAGTTTTGATATAATATCTAATGAACTTATGCCTGATCAAGAAATGGAAAAAAGTCAAAGAATTGCAATACTAAGAAGGATAGTTAATAAGTTAAGACCTAAATATAGAGATTTAGTTAAGTTACGCTACTTTAAAGAAAAAACTTATGAAGAAATTTCTGAAGATTTAGATATACCAATTGGAACTGTAAAAGCTCAATTATATAGAAGTAGAGAGCAGCTATTTAAGATCTTATCAGGCTCTAAAGAAGCTTTATAATGCAAATTATCAAAAAATATTTTAAAGATTTAACAGAGTTGCAATACAATCAAATTGCAAAACTTCCAATTCTTTATAAATTTTGGAATGAAAAAATTAATGTAATTTCTAGAAAAGATATTAAGGATATTGAAACTCACCATATTCTTCATTCTTTGTCAATTGGAAAAATTATTAATTTTAAAGATAAGACTAAAATTCTTGACATAGGGACTGGAGGTGGCTTTCCAGGTATTCCACTTGCAATATTATACCCAAAATGCAATTTTGTTTTAGTAGATAGCATTGGGAAAAAGATAAAAGTAGTAAACAACATAATTGAGGAAATAGGTGTAAAAAACTGTATAGCACTAAATTTAAGAGCAGAAAATTTGGATCAAAAATTTGACTTTATTGTTAGTAGAGCAGTAACAAATATGTCAAAGTTTAAAAGTTATGCTTCAGGAAAAATTAACACAAAACAAAAAAATAAAATAAAAAACGGTATACTATATTTAATGGGTGGTGATTTAGACAAAGAACTTTGTAAAATTGAATATAAAAAATACAATATATCAGATTATTTTGATGAAAGTTTTTTCAAGACAAAAAAAATAATACACGTAAAAAATTAAATCTTTTCGCAGAAATATATTATTTCATCTTCTTGTAAAGCATATCTTTTAATCATATCACTTTCTAAAGTGTTAATAAAATCACTTTCTGTTACTTTAAAGCCAGCCGAACGTAATCTATCACCATAATCTAAACCAAAAAGTCTTAAATGATCCTTCTGCCAATACAATCGTTCACGTTCTTTAGGGTCAACGATGCTTTTATCTTCCATAGTTATATCACTATTTTTATCAATTGGGACTTGAAAAATACCCCATCCTCCAGGTTTCATTACTCTATAAAATTCAGTCATAACTTTGTGAGAATCTTCTACATGTTCTAAAACATGATTACATATAACAACATCAAAACTATTATTTTTAAAGGGAATATCATGCACATCAAATTTTACATCTGCCCAAGGAGAAATTAAGTCACCAGTAATATAATCTAAGTTTTTCATTGATTTAAATATATTAATAAAGCAGTACTCTGGAGCAATATGTAAAAACTTAAGTTGATCACTAAAAAATTTAGTTTTATTCTTAAGAAATAACCACATTAGCCTATGACGCTCTAAACTCATACTGTCAGGAGCCAAAACATTATCTCTAGATTTTATTCTACCATAGGGAAGAAGCTTTCTGTATGTGATTCCAGTAATAGGATCTTCAAAATTATCCCCTCTCATAAATAAGGATATTATTTTTAAAAAAAAATGACTAACATGTTGAAGATAATGTCTAGGAATTATTCTAGTTGCAATCGAAATCACTAATTTCATAAATATGATATCTATTTTAATTATTAATCATTTAAATTTTTAAAACCTATTCTTTTTAAAAACTTTTTTTCAAATTTCCAAAAAAATTTAAATTGTCCAAAAATTGTACCTATTATCAAAATAAGTATTTGATAAATAGGAAATACAATAATAATTCTTAATGGCCAATATAACCAAGTTGAAAAAATTTCTTTTTTAATTGATAATGCCTCAAGAACAGGTCTAGATACATAAAGAGATAATGATCCTGTAATTGCAAACACAATTAATATTATTGCTAGCTGGTAATTAGAACTAATATTCAATTTTTCTTTGAGTCTTTTCATTTTACAAATCTATGCATTAATCAATCTTTTTTAATTTATATGATGAAAAAAATGATATTGCACCAATAATTAATCCCATCAGAATAAATGTTATAGTTAATGAAAAATTTATTTCCGAAATATAAGCTAAAATAGGAGCAAGTATTGCAAATGTTAATCTTATAAAAAGACTTCTTATAGACAACACAGTTGCTCTTTTATTTGATTCAATATTAATATTTATTTCATTTCTCAAAATAGGTGTTACTATTCCTCTAATAAAATAAATAAGAAAAATAAAAACCAAACCCAAGTATGTTATATTTAAACCAAGCATTATAAATGATATCGACATTATAAGAGAAATAAATATTAATAAATTGTAACTTTTCATTTTTTCATAAATTTTATAAGCATTATATGATGTTATACCGGCTGAAAAATTAAGTATTGCCCATAGTATTCCATAATAACCAAGATAAAAATGAATTTCAATTAAAAATGGCTGAACAAACCAAGCCATTGATAATGTTGCAAATCCCATTATTGAAGAATAGATTATTAAATATCTAATTTTTTTATTTTTGATAATAGCAAACTTCATAATATCAATCATACTTTTAATTGATTTTTCGACTCGATTTTTTTTATTTACACTAGGCTCAACTAACGTCAAAGAAATAGGTATGCTGAAAAATAAAACTGCTGTTTGAATATAAATAGGTAATGACAAAGACGTAAGTGCTAAATAGCCTCCTAATATTGCAGCAATCGATTCCGAAAAATTACCTATTGCATAATTTTTTCCTTCTATCTTGGTATATGCTTTGTTTTTTTTTAGTTGTAATAATGTATCATAAATTAATGATGAGTCACTTCCTGATATTAGGCTGCCACCAATTCCAACTAAAATCTGAGCAATAGCAAAATAATAAAAACCACTAAAAAAAGAAAAAATAATATACCCAAAAAAAGAAAAAATTGTACTTAAAAAAATAACATTTTTTCTTTCAAATACATCAGCTATAAATCCAGAAGGTATTTCAAATAATACTATAACAATAGAATAAATTGCTTGCAATAACATCACTTGAGTTAATGACAAATCATGTTCTTGAAAAAAAAGAACAATAATTGGCATTGCAACCATAAACCATTGAATAGCTTTCAAATAATACATTTTGATTATATTATTTTCTACTTTCATTAGTTTCGAGGATGAAATTCTATTATATTACTTCTTAAATAATCGCTATCTAGATGTGTGTAAATTTCTGTAGTTGTAATGCTTTCATGTCCAAGCATTTCTTGTACTGCTCTTAAATTAGCTCCTCCTTCAATTAAATGTGTGGCAAAACTATGTCTAAATGTATGTGGACCAATTTTTTTACTTAGTCCAATTTTTTGTTTTAATTTTTGAATGATTAAAAAAATCATTACTCTTGAAAGTTTAGTGCCTCTATTATTAATAAAAACATAATCTATATTTCCATGTTTAATTGTTTGATGATTACGAATTTCGTTAATGTATATATCTAAATACCTTAAAGCTTTTGTTCCAATAGGAGCTAGACGCTCTTTATTACCCTTGCCTATTACTTTAATATAAGAATTCTTAAAATTAACATTTGATAATTTTAAATTAATTAGTTCGCTAACTCTTAAACCACAACTATATAACATTTCTATAATTGCTCTATTACGTTCCCCATGTTTTGATGATAGATCTATTGCAGAAATAAGTTTATCTATTTCAATTAAAGAAAGGGTGTCTGGAAGTTTTAGACCGATTTTAGGGCTTTCGATAAGTTCAATAGGATTAACATCTATATGATCTTCTATAGCCAAAAACTTATAAAAGGATTTTATAGATGAAATTATTCTTGCTTGACTTCTAGCAGAAATACCATCTTTCTTTATCTGATTTATGAACTCAACAATATTATCCTTTGTTACATTTATTTCACAAATATTTTTATTTTCAAAGTATGATCTTAGTTTACTAACATCTCTAATGTAAGCTAATATTGAATTCTCAGATAATGAGCGCTCTACTTTTAAATAATATTTAAAATCATCAATTGAACTTTTCCAACTCATTTATTTATTTTTGTTGCGATTATGAAAGTTATAATAATAAACGGTCCAAATTTAAATTTATTAGGCAAAAGAGAAACATCAATTTACGGTAAAGTTTCTTTTAATTCATATTTTAAAAATCTTAAAAATGAATTTAAATCTTTAAATCTCACTTATTTTCAAAGTAATATTGAAGGAGAAATTATAAATAAGCTACACGAAATAGGTTTCTCACATGATAAAATATTACTAAATGCTGGAGGATATACACACACATCTATTTCTATCTCTGATGCTATTGCTGCTATTAGAACACCTGTGATTGAAATTCATATAAGTAATATCTATAGCAGAGAAGATTTTAGACAAAAATCATTACTTTCATCTAATTGTGAAGCAATAATATGTGGTTTTGGATTAGATTCCTATAAAGCAGCATTATCAACATTATTGTAATCTTGCAGGACCAATTACTTTTATATTAGTCGTTGTTATGTAAGATACAATTTCTTCTTCATGTCTTTTATTCATTTAAATATATTTTTCCAAATCAGAAAATTTATTATTCTTTTTAATTTTGTTTAAAAACAATATAGAATTATTCATTATACCCTTATGGTTAGATTTTTGTTTAATTTTTGATCTTTTTCTTATTAACTTATTAATGTTTAGGTAAAATGTAAAGTGTGCTTTAATAATTGATAAAAATTGTAGTAAACCATTTCTTTGAAAAAGAAAAGTAAAAGCAGCTATTCCATCTAAAATTAATCTTATGGGTATTATAAATAAAAGTTGATTAAGCTTAAGATTCTTGAACAACATATATAAATTATTTCTAAAATTTAAATATGTTTTTTTAGGTGAACTTTTCTCCAGTGTAGCACCTCCAATATGTAAAACTTTTGATTCAGGTTCTACCATTATTTTGTATGATTTGTTCTTAAGTCTCCAACAGAGATCAATTTCTTCTTGATGAGCAAAAAAATCATTATCAAAACCGCCAACATCCCAAAAACTTGAAGATCTAACTAGTAGGCAAGCTCCTGTTGCCCAAAATATTTCAATGCTATCGTCATATTGAGATGAATCTATTTCTAAATTATTAAAAATCCTTCCTCTACAAAATGGATATCCAAAAATATCAATAAAACCACCGGAAGCACCAGCATATTCAAAATATTTAGAGTCCTTATAACTAAGAATTTTAGGCTGGCAAGCCGCAATTTGTTTGTTATTATCCATCAAATCAATTAAAGGTCTTAACCAATCTTTAGTTACTTCAATATCAGAATTAATTAAAACATAATAATCAGCTTTTATTTTTTGTAAAGCTATATTATAGCCTTCAGCATAGCCTAAATTAGACTTATTTATAATAATATCAATATTAGAATAATGAGTATTTAAAAATTCTATTGAGTTATCTGTTGAGTTGTTATCTACAACAAAAATATTTGATTCGTCACTAAATTTAATTAGTTTAGGTAAAAAACGTTCCAAAAGTTCTTTTCCATTCCAGTTTAATATAACAATAGCAATTTTCATCTTTTGTGTTTCCATCTTTTATGTGTCCATAACCAATATTGGGGAGATATTATTATATCCTTTTCTAAATTGTTCATGTATAAATCTGTAATCTTTCCAAATTCAAAATCATTTGGCTTTTCTGTTATTAATGTGAATTTAACTTTATAGAATCCTCTTTTTATCTTACTAACTGAAACGTAAAATACAGGTAAATTATATTCTCTTGCATACTTTTCAGCACCAGTAAATACAATCGTCTCTTGATTTAAAAAATTTAACCAATAAGATTTCTTATTTTTAGCTGGTGTTTGATCAGATGCAAACAGGAAAGCCTTTGCAACATCTAAATTACTGAATATACTTTTTGTTTTCTTAATAGAGACTAAATTTAAACCAAATCTTGTTCTTGAATTATATATTTTATTATTCAAAAAAATATTTTTAAGTGGTTTATAAATACCATAACACTTATATTTTAAGGACAATGCAAATGCTTGAGCGCACATTTCCCAATTATTATAATGTCCTCCAATTAAAATTACACTTTGATTCTTTGCAGAATATTTGTCTAATATCTCAGGATTTTCAATTATTAATCTTTCTGAAAGTTGTTTAGATGAAATGGTGAATCCTTTTATGATTTCTAAAACCAAATCAGAAAAATGTCGATAAAAACTTTTTGTAATTTTTTTAATTTCTTCTTTACTTTTTTTTGGAAATGCGTTTTGCAGATTATTAATAACAATATTTTTTCTGTAAGTAATTAAATAATAAATAATAATATAAATTAAGTCAGAAATTATGTAGATTATTGAAAAGGGAAGAAGCGATATTGGAATTATCAAAAAATAATACAATATTTTAGTAGTCATAAACTAAGATTCTATCTTGGATTAATGTAATTATTATTAAAATCATCGCCAAATGTAGGTGAATTACTTTGCTCAATCTTATCCCACCATTCTGAGTTAGTTACTTCTCCAAAAACATTAGAATATTCAAGTCTATATTCATTTGTAGCAAAATCAGTATTAACAAAAACAAATTTTCTATCGCTTTGATTATTGAGTTTATAATAATGCCATATTTGATATGGATAAGAAGAAGATGCATTTTCAACAGAATGAATAGTATTTGGTGGTCCGTATTGTAAATAAACTCTTCCTCTGTCTGTAAGATATCCAGGTATTTTAAAGTTGGTGAAATCTTTGTTAACACTTTTCACTTCTTGGTAATACTTAAGCCATGCATCTTCTGGATTTAAAGGATTTCTACTTTTCCAAAAATTTAAAAAAAACTTTTGCATTAAACTAATGTTTCTATCTTTAAGTTGATTAAGAGCAAATATATTTTCATTAGGAGAGCATATAGGGTATAAATAATCTATATAAAGAGATAATACATCTTTTTCAGTGATATTTTCAACAAATGTACCACCAACTGATATAATATCTATGTCCTTGTTTGAATAAGATGAAACAGAATTACTTCTTTGAAAAAAAGTTTTTTTAAAATCAATTAAATTATTTTTTTCGTCAATTAGTTCACAAACAAGGTTATAGTTACCTGTCGGCAACTTATCAATATCAAATGAGAATATAAAATTTGAAGATAAGTCTTGTTCTATTATTTTTCTTTTTACCTTATCATAATTAAAAAGAGATTTTTTTGATGAGAAAGATTCAATATAGGTTCTGAGTAAATATTTATCATTTATAAAGTTTTCAGTATTGTAAACTTCAAAGTAAAAAGATAAACTATTAATATTTTGAGGAAAATAGTTAGAAACAAATGGAGTAAACTTATTTATATCTTCTCTGACTAATGTTTCGTTTAATGTTATTAACTTTAAATCAGATAAATAAATTTTATCCTTAAACTTATAATTAATTTTTTTGCTGTCAAAATACTTGACGGTATCACCTGTATTGTTTCTATCAAATACAGAAATTAAAAAATTATACTCTCCATTAGGAAGATAAAACTTTTGAGTATCAAAAAAGAATATATTATTATATTCAGATTTAGAAAATGAAGGACTTTTACAAACGTAATGATCATAATAATATGTTGAATCTTGCTGTTTTATCTCTGTTACAATATCAATTTCAGAATAATAAAAGTTTGACTGCTTAATTAATTTCAATGTATTTACATCAAAAGCAATATTTAGTTCAATATATGATAAATCTAATTCTTCATCCCAAAATGAATTAAAAGAAGGGTAGTATTGAATCTGCTGAGCAGAAATACAGTTAGTTAAAAAGAAAAAAAATAGAAATGTAAATAATCTGTTCATAATTTTTGCTAAATTAAAAAATCTTAATACCAATTACCTTTTTTTTGATAAAGAAATATTTTGTGTTTAGATAGTAATTTCTATTTTTGCATTCCCAAGGAGAGATGGCAGAGTGGTCGAATGCGGTGGTCTTGAAAACCATTGTGCAGCAATGTACCGGGGGTTCGAATCCCTCTCTCTCCGCACAAATCCTAACTTTAAGTTAGGATTTTTTATTTTTGTTGATATGAGAAAAATACATCAAAATATAAATATTGCAAATACTCTTGAAGGTGAATTTTATAATTCTTATGATATTTTTTTAGAGTCAATAGAAAAAATATTTGCTAATAACTGGGTATTAATAACTGATATCAATAGTATTAGTAATCAAAAAAATGCATTTCCTTTTATGTATATGGATAAATTATTACCAGAACCATTACTACTTTTAAAAAATAAGGATTTAAAATGTTTTTCTAATGTTTGTACACATAGGGGTAATATTTTAATAGATAAGCCTTGTTTTATTAAAAAAAATATAACCTGTAATTATCATGGTAAACAATTTGATACTGACGGAAAGTTTAAATATATGCCAAAGTGTGAAGGGATGATAAATTTTCCATCTGCAGAGGATAATTTAAAACAAATACCAGTTGAAAAATGGAGACAATTTATTTTTACATCACTTAATCCAAAAATAAAATTTGAACAATTAATACAAGAGATGGATAATAGAATAGGTTGGATGCCTATTGAAGATTTTAAATACAGAGAAGATCTATCAAAAAAATATTTAGTAAATGCAAATTGGGCTTTATATTGTGATAATTATCTTGAGGGCTTTCATATTCCTTTTGTACACGAGGAATTAAATTCAGTTTTAGATTTTAATAACTATGATGTTGAAATATTTAAGTATAGTAATTTGCAAATTGGTATTGCTAATGATAATGATATATGCTTTGATATACCCAAAGAATCGATTGATTATGGTAAAAAAATTGCAGCTTATTACTTTTGGGTTTTTCCAAATATGATGTTTAACTTTTATCCCTGGGGATTATCACTCAATTTAGTTAATCCAGTATCAATTAATAAAACTGAAGTTGTATTTAAATCATATGTTTGGGATGAGTCAAAACTTAATATTGGGGCAGGAGCTGACTTAGATAAAGTTGAACTAGAAGATGAAGAGATAGTTGAAAGAGTTCAGATTGGAACTAGATCAA
>MDTC01020521.1_pt1 | contig 12242 bp, 14 predicted proteins | sample 811181 | NCBI WGS metagenome assembly MDTC01 (sample SAMN05326644, study PRJNA326480) | marine metagenome | isolation source: seawater | place: Pacific Ocean: North | collected 2011
CAAGCGGCACACCCAATTTCTTTGCTATCGCAACTTGGCTAGGGGTGAGTCTAACCTTTTTCCCACTACTGCGCCCAGATGATGTGCGGGATACGGAAGCGACTGTCTGAGCGGGCCGTCTGCTTCCACCGTTTTTAAGCTTATGAGGAAACTCTTCCTGCATACGCTTGTCAAGTTCACTATAGTAGTCTTCCGACTGAGGGTCAAACCCTTCATTCTCCACCAACTTCTTGTGCACACCAAACGCGGCATAAGTCATGGCTTCGTCTGATCCAAACCATTCGTTTCTTGAAGCCCAGTCTTCGGCTTTTGGGTCCGGACGGCGCGGCTGTTGCTGCGGCATGGGCTGTTGAACTTGAGCTTGGTGTTGAGCTTGAACTTGCTGAGCGTAACGCTCCTGCTGGATCTTAGCTTGCTGGGCACGATCATTCTCAATAGCTAACGATGTCATCTTGCGCTGCGCTTCTACAACGCCGTTTGTGTCTCCAACCTCAATGGCCCTTGCTAGCTCTTGCTCCGCTGTCCCCATCTGAGTGGTAACCCGGTTGGTATATTCATTGACATAATTAGTGTCGAGAGTGTTCATACGCTCCTTGAGTTGATCTGCCTCGGTTTTCACATTTTGTGCATACCGAAGCGCCTCTTCCTCCCGGCGTTCTGCCTCACGCATCTTTTTGGTCAAGCGGTCAATACGCTTCTGCGTATTACTTTCCGCCTTGTCAAACTGATCGTCGCTAACCTCAACCGCGTTATCTTCAATGGGCTTCTCGACAAGATCCACTTCGGTTTCTTGCGCGTCGTCCAAGTCCAATTCAATCTGCTCTTTTTCTGCTTCAGCCATTACTTGCTCCTAGAAATGAAGAATGTCTTCTGGTTCCAAAATCTTTGCCAAAACCTCGTCGTCATTGAGGATCCTGACTTCCCCGCCGTCTATCTTGAAGCGAGAGCCCGAGTAACGCGCAAACATCACCCAATCACCCTCCGCGCACCAAGGGCCCGTAGGAAACTTTTCACTGTCCAAAAAGGCTAAGTCGCCTACTTTGAGGACATATCCGACTTGTGTTGAAACCGTTTGTTCTTGAACCACCGCTTCAGGAAGGTAGATACCACCGTCCGTCTTACCTTTTCCGCGATATGGAAGAACAAGAATACGCCACCCCGTGGGTGTCGGCATTCTTTCTAGGAGAGAACCCCCAATAGCTTCGGGGTCTAGCACCCTATCTGTAGGCTCTTTGTAAGCCTCTGCGAGGTTAGCGACTCCCTCTGATGCGGCACTTAAATCAACGCTTTCAGTCATTACTGCGCTCCTGTTTATCTAGCAGGCTCTTGAGTTCCTGTTCCACGTGATCTAGGGATCTTAAATTGCCCATGAGCTCACGATATTGCTCTATGCTGCTGACATTGTCATAAATCAACAAGTCATATACTGCTTGCCGCCGTTCTTTTATTATGCGGAAAACGGCTTCCGCAAAGTAAACCTCATCCAATCTGATATCTCCGCATTAAGTCTTAGGTGTTCTTATAACACACCGCGGAGATATCACAAGCTATTCAGCTTCGGACAAAGCTCTCATACGAGCCACTAAACGCTTGGCGCGATTGGTAACCTGATCGTACCAACGACTGTCCACCATTTCGTCAGCGGCACGGTTCCAGTCTTTTGCGTAAATACCCGATTTCATACCAACAAATTTGGAAAGACGCGGTCGTCCCATGTTAAACATCATATTTGCTAATATGTGCTGGCACTCCTCGGGGTAATCATCGAACCCATCAAACAAGATTTTGCAATCTTCAATGGTCACTGCAATGTCTAAGTTGAACACCTGACGAACACGCTCTTCATCTACCGACGTACCAACGGGCTGACCGTACTCTGGATCCCCTTCTACCACGAGATGTCCAATCCCGTATGTAGGCAGGCCAAGGTGATCTAAGTAAATTTCAAATTTACACCCTTCGTCCTCGGCTATCTCTTCGCGTAACTTATCTTTGTTCATAACTATTTCTTTCCAAAGAACTTTGTCGCTGATCTAACACCGAAACTAGCTGCTACAATGACGCCCAACGTATATTGATACCAGTCCGGCATGACCTGTAATGCAGCAAAGCCTTCTGCAACAATGGTTCTACCCCACTCTCCAGCAAAGGCTAAAATTAAGGGGATCGAAAACAAAATTGTTAGCCACTCGTCCTTCCAAGACGATTGACTACCTTTTGCCATTAACTTTTCCCAGTCAGCCGTGGACGTAGCAGCAGAAACCATGACCTTCGCTTCAGCCTCTGCTTTGGCCTTCGCAACAGCCGATTTACCGCGCTGCTCTTCTGTTTTTGAGTCCATCCACGAGCCCAGTAGGCCAGAGACTGGTCCTATGAGTGCCTGCAACATGTTAGTACACCTTTATTGTTTCAGGATCTACTTGACGCGGGACACAGTATGCCGTCACTCGGTCCTTTGGGTCAATATATTGCGAATACCCGTAGTTTCCATACCTTTTAGAAACCTGCCCCGCAAAATAATTGCACTCTGTAATAGAATAAAAATACATATTGCCGGACTCTAGCTTGCGAAAATCTCCTGTGCCGAGATAAACCAGCAAGAGAAACGCATCAATCACTTCCGGGCCATCCAAGCTGTGGTGCCCATATACGCTCCGACTATTCCCGCGCCCGAAATATAGAATAAGCTGCTGATTTCACTCAGAGCTTCAATGCGTTCTACCGAAATCCAAGGCGTAAACATAGCGGCGGTGAACACCCCCATGCCAATTAAAGTAAACCGCGCCATCCGCAGTTGAGCCAGACTTTTCCGCAAATCACGCTCGGTCTCTCGTATTTCCTTGGCGTGTTCTAGTTCCTCGTCAGTTATCTCTCCGTCCCCGTCGAGGTCATATTTGGCGTATTCGGTGTCTTCTTGGAACTTCTTGCTCATTTCTGACTCTCCCGGACAGCTTTAAGCGTCTCCTGTACGGTCATTTCTTTCTTGGCATTTGGGTCGTACTTGCACTGGTACTCGTTTGGAATAAACTCAAGATATTCAAAGATCTGAGACTCAATCGTGTTGTTCTGCCCTCGAAAAACACAAACCAACTGGCGTTTGCCCATCTTCTCGCACTTCACCTTACGGCAGATGGTCATTTGATCCGCCGCGTTTGCTGTCTTACCCTTTAAGAACATTACGAAGAACGTAAGAGCAGCCGCGCCTAAACCAATCATCACGATCCAAGCTACGATCTCTACAAACTTTTGACGCCGTTCGCGTTGTTTGTATAATGTTTCTTGTCTGCGTTTCCGGATCTGACCTTCCATACGAACTAGCTCTTCCCACTTTGACCTACCCATAGTCAGGCCAATCCACTGCTGGAGCTCGTACCGCTGCTGCTGCGCCTTCTGCTTGTTAGCAAAGGTCGTTATGGCCTCTTGCTCAACGCTTTGACCACTAAACAACTTTTTAAATATTGGAGGGTTCTTGGCCTCTTTCTCCATTTGGTCTAGGTCCGAAAGCGCACCCATCCACCGAGACAAGTCTGAAGCCATCGACTCAATGTCCCGTCCTATTGCAAAACCTTTTTTAAGTGCCCCAAACGCTGCCGAAGCAGTCGCCATCGCTGTTACTGGATCCATTCATTTTCCCGTAGTCTAAAGTAATTAATTTCCTCTGGTTTTTAACAACTCCCGCTCCCTTGCGGCATCAATACGCGCTGCGGTCTGCCGCTCTTGGCTAGCCAACCGCTGCTGGAACTGGTCTGCCCGCGTCTGCTGGTTCTGCGCGTCAAGCTGCAACTTGGCCTGATCCACCTGTGCATCGGCCTGCTCGGACTGTGCTCGTATCTGGAGCTCCTGTTCCTTGAGCTTGACTAACGGGTCGGGTCCCTGACCAGATACCTGCTGAGACATCTGTTTGACCATCTGCATGCCTTCAGCAATGAACTGCGCCGTTAGGCCCTCTATCTGCAACATTTCTTCTTCTGTCGCCGCCTCACCGCCAGACGCCTGCCTAGACTGAATAAACTGCACCGCCGCCCGCTCCCGGGCTGCGATCTTCACGTGCTCCATGATGTGCTTCTGAAGCGCCATAGCAATCGCAGGCATTCCCGCAACCATTGGAGTAGAGCCAAAAACCATATGAGCCATAATATGCGCTTCATGCTCCTGCCCCTCAAACGCCTGCAATGGCACCATGTCCATTGAGTCGATGTTCTCCTGTGCCGGATCCTTGGGTGTGGGCTCCTCGTCAGGAATACTCTTCATAACCCTGTCTATGTCTTTTACACCCAGAGCCTCATACATGTCCTTGTACACTTCATACATGTTGTGCAACTCAGGAGCCGCACCAGCCAACTGCAACTTGGTCTGCGCCAAAGCAATCCGCTGCGCCTGACTGAACATGTTGGGGTCCGATACCGGAATCACGTCAATCCGGTCGTCAAAGTCGGTCGCCATAACAGCAGACTCTGCACCCTCTACCGAATACGGGTATTCCTGTGGCAAGCTCTCTGACATCACCCGTGCCAGCATCTTGAACTCCATACGCATGGCGTAATGAAGCCGCTTGTGCACCGCACTCATTACACGAGAGCCCTGCTCCAGCATCGCAATGGTCGTCCCCACCGCCGCCTGCTGGTCCCCGTCACCCACTTTCAGGTCCGTGATCGTCGCAAACCGCTGCCCGGCCTGTACCACAAAGCCCAACAAGTTAAACAACGTCTGATCCGGCCCCTTAAACGGCAAAGGCATCAAACTATCGCGGATAGCACCGCCCGGAGCGTCTACATCCCTAAATTCACCCGGCTGCAACGGATCATCATCGTCCCTGATCCGTAGTCCGCGGGCCTTGAAGCCTGCTGGCAGGTTGGAAAGCGTACCTGCGTCAATCAACTGCCGAAGTGCAGCCGTAGCGGTGCGCGAAAGACCCCCAATCGTGTGAATAAGCCCCAAACCATAGAAACCAAAGCCCGGAAGAAACTTATAATGCACAAAATACTGTATTTTCTTCTTGTTCTCGTCGTCCTCAAGGTAATTACGACGAATGGACAGCACCTGACCGTTGTCCTGACTAATAGTCACTACATATGGTATCTTAATGCCGGTCTCTTCACCGTCATCGTCCGTGTCCTCGTACCCCTCAAGGTCCAAATCAACGTGACACTCCAAAATCGTGCAGTCATAGTCAATCTGAGAAGGCGTAACACCGTCAATACGCTGGATTTCGTCGTCCACGGACCCCGATTCGCCCTGCGAAGGCAGTACAGGAATGTCCAAATAGAACCCAGAGACCTGTTTCTTCCGCAAATCGTTCAACGACATGCGAATTACCTGCGTTATGTTGGGACAAGTATCTAAATCTGACGTTTCATACGGCACAACAAGGTGCTCAGCCGGTATGAACTTGCTAACAGCCCGCCCCCGTGTTTCGTCATAGTAAACTTTTTTGAAGGTAGACCCCGCCAACGGCAGGAAAAACAACATTTGGTCAAGTTCAGGAGTATATTCTTCCATTACATTGGTAATGTAATAGTTCATAAACTGCTTTACGCGAATGGCCTGCTGTTCTTTTTCCCTTGTTTCTGCTCCCAAGACAGCAGTTCGCACGGGACCCGAAGCTGGCAACAACTCGTTAAAGGCTTGTGCTTGGAATTGTGTAGCAGCCTCTGCGAGCAGGGGATGCGTAACTCCGGAAGCTCCTCTGAACGGCTGCGCTCTCTCCTCGTAGGAGAAACCAAGAAGCTCCAAACCGTTGGCGTAAGCATCTTCCCACTCCTGTCTGCCTGACTTGTTGGCATCAAACTCCGACATCAAATCACTGGCAATACGACCAAGCTCCCTGTCCGGCATCTCCTCGGCAAGGTTCATGTAAAAGTCGTCACCCTCCCCGCGCTGGTCCTGTGGATCAAAATCAATGGTAACCCCGCCGTCTTCGTCCGGGATCATCTCAATGTCCATGCCCTCCGCCATGCCTTCAAAAGCTACGACGTTGTCGTCCATGCTGCCCGGAACCTCAAGCTCTACCTCGGCGGCGAGATCCTCCATGTCCAACTGAGACGGGACATTGTCCATCATTCCTGCAATCGGTTTACGTGCCATTTAGCGTCTCCCTAGTCCCTGCTCTGATACCGGTTGATATCAAAATACCCATACTTATCTCTCGGGAAATAGACATCAATGCCGCCCTTCGGAGACATAAACTTACGCTCACCCGGCTCACGGCCCAAGATTATATCCAACTGATCAAACACTTCTTTGTCTACCGCAGCCGCAATCTGTTGAGGACTTGCGTCTACTCCAGCCTTCTTCAAAAGCTTGGCCCCAAAAGCATTATTGCGGTTGTCCATGACTACATCCGCATCCGTGGCCGTACCCAAAAGGGGCATCCGACGGTCGAACACCTCTTGTATGCCGCCTAACTTGACCGCCGTTTCCGGTCCAAGCTGCTGCGCTAAACGAGCCGTCATCAACGCATGAGCCCTCGCGTCCTCTAGCTCTTGATATGTCGGCATGTCATGCCGAGGGCGCTCAGCCCGCATCGCCTCAGTCGTGTTATAAAAGTCATCCCGAGCAACTTCCGGGTAGCCATACTTGTCCTCTAATACCTGCTCAAATGTCGGGGACCCTTCGGCATAATACATCTCAGAACCCAAACTGCCCTCGCGCCCCGACTCGCGGACAAAGCCCTGTTCTTCTGCATTAGGTAAATCAATTCGCGGATCAAGAAGAGCAGACATGATGCCTACCTCTTCGACCGAGCCGCCTTTTTCAAGAGCGATTTCAGGGCCCCTACGATCCCTAGCGGTAGCATTAAACAAAAACAAAGCGTCTTCCGGGTTGCTTGTGTCGTACATCGGTTTGGCAAATGACGGATTGTCTTCATAGGGATCAAAACGATCTAGAGTCTGTAACTCTTCGTTCTCTACCGACGGGTCCACAAAATACTCGTACTGAACGTCCGGGTTAAGTAACCCCTGCTCCCCCGAAGGCATCATTATCTCGCCTTCTTTATACACCGGGCCGGGGAACCTTTGACCAAACATGAACTCGTTCATCGACATGTCCGGTGCGCCAGCCCCCAAGTCTACTACTGTATCCGCCATTAGTAATACGCCCTCACCTGTACGTTCGCTTCCTCATCGTCCCAATCGTCACTAGGCAACTGAACAAAGTTGCCCTGCCGATAACGCATCAAAGCCTGTGTCATACTATCGACCAAGTCATCATGCTCCCCGTTAGGAAAAGCCGCCACCTCCTCTATCAACTCCTCAGAAAAGGTGGTGTCGGGGGCCCAAACCATACCAGCCTCAAATAAAGGCGAAACAGAGTGAACTCTCGTCACCTTATCATTACCCTTGCTCGGCGTAAAGTTAACAACAGGTATTCCCATGTTTCGTAATTCTTGGGTCAAAGGCAAACCAGACGCCTTGGCTTCCACGATGACGGTGTCGGGGTCCCAATACTTGTACTGCTCCAAAGCCATCTCCTTTAGCTCCGGAAAGTCCCACCGACCCTTCTGACTGTCCAAAAGTATCAAGGCGGGGGCCCCACCATCCTCCTCGGGCCGAAACACACCCCACGTTGTGATAGCCGAATAGTCAGCCGTCTCGCGCTTACTAAACGCCGTGTCATAGCTCTGAATGACATACTCAAGATTTGGTATCTTTGTCTCTTCCCATTTGTTCCACCACTGCCGCGGAATGATCGCGTTCTCCTCACCCGTCGGATTCTGCTGATACTGCGCGTTCCATTTGCTCAAAGGTATAGATGCGCGGACCGCGGTCAGGTCATCAAGGGACCAGAACTGCGGCCAACACGGGGTGCCGTCTTCAAAAATAGCTGGGAGCTCGACAACTTCCCACTGGTCAGCAAGCGGATCTTTAGCCATTGCACGGAGCAACTGCCCCGTCATGTCCTTCTCGGACCACCGGGTCTGCACCAGAACTATGCTGCCACCCGGCTGGAGCCTCTGCCGGGGGCCCCCAGTGTACCAATCCCAAGCATCATCGAAGCCGTTCGTTGACATCGCTGTCTGCTCTGAGTGCGGATCGTCAATAATTACCAAGTCGCCACCACGCCCGGCAAGGTTGGATCCCACACCAACGGCGTAGTACATCCCGCCAGAAGCAGTGTCCCAACGACCAGAAGCTTTACTGTCAGACGCCAACTTAACATTTGGAAACACCTCCTTGTACTCGTCACTGTCAATCAGGTTCTTGGTCTTACGTCCAAAGTTAACTGCAAGCTCGGTCGTGTGTGTGGCCTGAATGATCTTCATCTTCGGGTTCTTGCCCATCATCCACGCCGGGAACAAAAAGCTTGCGAACTCTGACTTCGTATGTCGCGGGGCCATGTTGATGATCAAACGCTTGAGCTCTCCACGAGCCACTCGCTCCAGTTTCTCCGCAATGATTTTATGGTGCCGACCAGCAATGAACTCGGGCCACATAACTTTTACAAAAGTCAGAAACTCATCCTGACAAGTTTCATTCTTCTCAAGTTGAGCTAGTCGAAGTTGAAGCTTTGCCTGCTGTTCCGAAACATCCATCGGGGGCCCCTAATTGCACAAAAGATGTGCAAAAATATGCACAATTATTTGGCAGTGAACAACCCCTAAGCATCTGCCTAATTATTAGGCAATGTTTCACGTGAAACATTCATACCGTTTTTCACATAATTATTTGAGAGAAACATGGCCCTAGCACCCGTCTGGCAGCACCGCGGGCGGTGGCGCGTGGCGCGTCGATCACCTGATCCGGACCGACGATCTGACCCGATATGCCGGGGCCCCTGCCGGGTGCCGGGTGCCGGGTGCCGGGGATCACGGGCCCGCTGCTCGATTTCGATGTGCAGCGCGACGACATCCGAACAAAAAGCCGTCTGTCGTCGAGCTGGTGCCCGTTTGCCGTGCCCTAGTGGGCTGAGCTCGGCGAGAATTGCCCGGTTTCCGGGGGTTTCGGGCCGTTTTGCCCGGTTTTACGATCCGGCTGCACGGCGCTCGGTAGGTTTCATATGATCCCCGGGGCACGGGCCGGGGCAGGATTCACTGGTTTAATGGTCAAGAAAAAACCCGCCCGGATCGCTCCGGACGGGCTCGGATGGGTTCGGCTGCTGAACGCCTACAGACGCCGCAACCGGCCTTCGTGCATCTCGTAGTCGCCGAGCGGTCGAGGGTTGCGTAAGCCAACGCTAACGCTGATCTCGGGGTTAAAAACACGGTCCCGGCTGGATCGCATGTTATGGCATCGCTCGATTCGCTCGGCCAGTTCTCGCAAGCTGTTTGATACAGGATAAACGATCACGCCAGTCTCGAGGACATAGCCGCCCATCGGTGATTCTTTGTCGAAATTCTGGCTTGCTGTATAACGCGGCATTATCTGGCCCTCCTATATGTCAATCGAGATTGACGCGCCGGAAATAACGTCTTTGACAATTTCCTCAACCGCCTGTTGCCGGTCGTCCTCGCTCTCGGTTTCTCCGACCCGCTCGTCAATCATGTCAGTGACCCAATATTCAACGTCAGACCGATAGTCTTCGATGTCGAACCCGTCGAACATATCCCGGTCACTGGTTTCTATCTTCGACTCTATCAAAGCCTCGATAGGATCGCCCAAAACGATCATCAGGGCCTCGGCTAGCCGATCTTGGTTGCGCTGCATATCGTTAAGATTAGCGCAAGCTGAACCCCGGGCGCGGTCGTTAATGTCGCGCTGCTCGCGCAATTCCTTCGCCAGTGCCAGCAATGCGGTCGGGTCGGCCTGCGTCAGTGCTTCGTCAGAAAAACGGTCGAGGAAATCGCCGGTGATATTTTCTGCTGTGTTTGTCATTGGTTTTGTTCTCCGTAATTGTGGGGCGTTGCCCGCCCCGGGGCTGGGTACCGTCGGCACCCGTTAATTAAGATATGGGATTTTTTGGGATGTTGCAACCCGGATAAAAAAAGGCCCGCCGGGTGGCGGGCCTGTGGTTAATGTGTGGGCCGGGGTTTAGGCGGTTACCTTGTCCAGTATCGCGCCCGCCTTCTTTTCAAGCTCTATGCGGTCATCTTGGTGCGGGATATCCCGGGCAAGGGCGGTGATGCCCTGCGCGGCATCCCATACGCTAGCAATGGGCCTGCCTTCCTCTTTGACGTGCCGGGCTGCTGCTGCTCGGCTGCGGGCCTTGCTAAGCCCGGCCCGGCGGTGCAAAAACTCAAGGGCAGCGGCTTCGTCGTCGGCAATCTTCGCCGCCTGCGCGGCCTTCACGCCTTCCATAAAATCAAAGGTTGAACCATGCGCGAATGATTGCAGGGCCGGGGCGGCTTCCATCGCGAAACGATCCGGCGCAAATTTGGTGTGCCGAATCTTGATCTCCTGAAAATTCTCGACGCCCCATAAATTTCGGTTCATGCAAACGCCGCGCAGATACATTGCCGCAACGCCTGCGGTCTTGCTGCCGGTCTCGCTGTTCCATGCGTAAAAGCCCCGGAAAACTAAATCCGGGTCGCCGTTCTCGAGCTTGCCAATTTCAATGGGCCGGGTGTCGTCTACCAGAAAAACAAACACGTCCCGGTCACTGGCGTAAAGGGTGGTCGTGTCCTTTGTCACTGGCACAAAGGGGTCATAAATCGCCCGCCCGTTCGCGCTGCCAGTCATCATGCCGGGGATTTTCCAGCCGCTGCCCTCGCCCGCAAAGCGGTTGATTGTTTGCAGCATCTCCCAGTCAAAAATCCGGCCATAATCCGGGCCGGTGGTGGCCCTGAGCTCGCCGCCCTCGGTGCCGTGCCCGTATGCCTTCACAAGGTCCCGGCTGCGGTTATACCGCAAGCCCCATTGCATAGCATCTGCGGCAATGGGTGCGGGAAGGTCTCGCAGATATCCGGCAGGTGCACCGGCAAGGTTTGCAAGTTGATTGAATGACCAATTGGTGGGCTTGTTTAAATGTTCGCGCCCGTCTTCGTCGGTGTATTCGATCAGCACATTGCCCCGGGTGGGGTTTTCTTCGTCGAGCTCGCCTATAACCTGCATTTTGTGAGTGTTCACAATTTGGCTGTGCATCTGCTGGGCGTCGTCTCTCTTAAAGGCCAGCATATCGGCAAGGGATAAAAACCGCTCATCGTCCGGGCGGTTCCACCAATTAGAGGACACCGCGCTATTGCCGATCCCGTGGCGAATTGCGTCGGTTTGATATGCGCCCGTTACTGGGGCGGTGGTGTTGTTTTCGATGATGTTTTGCATTGTTAATGCTCCCGTTAAAATGCGGCCCGGCTTGGGCCGTCTGGGGGTTGTCTCACATTATCCCACCATACGCAAGTTAATTTCCCAAAAAATAAGCCCGCCGGGTGGCGGGCCTATATAGGGGGCTGTTGCTGGCTTATTTATCAAGGCCAATATCACCGGCAACATGGTGGCGCAATACCGAGCCCGGGGGCAAGCTTTTAGCAAATGATCGCAGGCGCTCGCCGTCTGTTTCGGTCTGCTGCTGATTTGCGGTGGCGGTCCAGTGTAGGGCCACATTTCCCCCGGCTGCATAGCACCCGCCCGGATCATCAGTTGCGGCTTTTTTCTTGCTGGCCCCGTGCGCTGTAAATCCGATTATAAAATTACGATCAAGCCGGGCACATAAAGGGCCGTCCTTCCCGCCGCAATTCCGGCAAGTTACCGCGTCGTTATATTCTGCCGGGCAACGTACCACCCGGGTGCCGCTTTCGTGCCTGTATTTTCCCGATCCCGCTAATCCGGTTTCAGATTCCAAGCTCGTCATTTTATACCAATACCATGAGGGAACCACGGTAACGACAGGGACATCGCTTACCTGCCGCGCCAGCAATGCTGTTTCCGGATTGGCGGCGCTGTAGTTAATCACGGTTTTTTTAGGGCTCAATTTGTGAGACCAGAAAAGCGGGTGAAAGTGCGAATAAGTAAACGAAAAGCCGCGCCGGGGTTTTGCGTCAAGTACGGCGTCCAAATAGTCAAAATCAATTTGACCCTCGCCGCAGCCGCGCCCGCTCGGGTTTAGCTCACAAGATGCCGGGCAAGTTCCAAATTTTTCCGAGCTCCCGGCCCGGTATGTGACAGCGCACCCGGCGGTTTTCTTCGCGCTGCTCATTGCTGTGGTTTTCAACATGGTTAATTGCTCCCGTAGTTACATGAGATTTATCCCACATATATAGGAAACAAAAAGGCCCGTCAATATGGCGGGCCTTCTTTTTATCTTCGGCGTCGTCTGGGTTTTATTTGGCGGCTGTTGTTTGCCCGGCGTTCAAGCTCGTCATAGTCCGG
>MDTC01169343.1_pt1 | contig 12241 bp, 9 predicted proteins | sample 811181 | NCBI WGS metagenome assembly MDTC01 (sample SAMN05326644, study PRJNA326480) | marine metagenome | isolation source: seawater | place: Pacific Ocean: North | collected 2011
CAGAGCTTCTGCTACTACTTTGTCATTGGTCATCGCTAGGGGAGTGGAGGTGTTGGGACGCTAGGTTATTCCTGTATGTCGAACCCAGCCTTGTTTCTGCCGTCAGAAGTACGGAATCCTTCCTAATGCCATCAGTATGGGAGGAGTTCAAGAATTCCATCTCATCTTTGGATAGGGCTACATTCATCGAATCCGTGGTAATTGACTGGATGTCTAGGAGGGAAGATCTTGGAGAGACCATGGATCCATCATCCGACCCAAGGATCCTTCCAACTATGGAATCTCATCAGGAGTTTTCAGGTGGACTTTTTGACATATTGGAGAAATCTAGATTGCAGAGTACACCAATCCTCCTAGGGAGGGATTACCTGGAGGCTAGATCCTGGCACCTCGGACTGGACAGGTTGGAGAGTATAATCGGGTGAAAGTATGTACGAATTGCAAATTCTCCCAGCCCCTCCCTCGGAATCACCCGTCTCAGGAGTAGTCATTCTCGGCAGGTTCCAACCATTCCACAAAGGCCACCAATTTATGTTGGAGTTCGCAGAAAGATGGAGAAAATCCAATCAACCCGAGCTTCCATTGATAATTGCAATAGGGTCTGCCAACAGGCCGGAGAGTCTCAGGAATCCATGGAGCTATCAGGAGCGTGAGGAGATGATTCGCCATTGGATAGAATCTAACGATTTCGGGACCATTCCCGAAATTATTTCGATACCTGATATCGACGACCCTCCGAACTGGGTCTCCCATGCAGAATCCTATCACGGTCAGGCAGGAATTTTCCTTTCCAGTGACATTGATTCCTTGGAACTATATTCTAAATCTAACTGGCCAGTGGTCGAGATACCGATGGAGGAAAGGGACAGATTAGAAGGATGGAGGGTCAGAGAGACGGCTAGAATGATGTCGACTATTGATGATTCGAGCGCGGTTTCAGAGGTTCTATCTCCAACCATCCCAGAGTCTGTTGTCAGCTTCATGATCGAGAAGGGCTATCTGAGGAGACTCGCCTTTCTCGGAGAAGGGGGTGAACCAGTTGGATGATCACCAATCTCCCTCAAATGTACACGAAGGATCGCAGTAGTCTACTAGGACTCCAGAAATCAAGTAGCCATACGCCATCATCTTCGCCTCCGGAACCTCAAGAACCAGATTATGAGCTAGAGAGTGATGCCACATTGGACCATTCGTGTTTCCAGTTGGAAGCGCTGGGAATTCTCCATCGAAGTAAGCCGCAGACGAGCCATCAATCGGTCCATCCACAACATCGACGCCAAATGGGTGATATGCTGACCCAGTCACTACTGGGACGTCACCAGTTCTCACAGCCCTATCTGCAGAAAGAGTCGTAACCTGGGCATCCATCATTGATGTGAGATAGAACATATCGAATGGCTTCAAAATATCTTCATACCCAGTCTCTCTGAATGGCAGGTACGTCTCACCATCTGTAGAGTCCCAAATTGACTGTAGAAGGGCTATTGCCACTGCTCTATCAAGTCTTGAGGGGAGTGAAACATCACTTGAAAGAAGCTGATAGAAAGTGGACGGGAACTCTTCTGAGCCATAGTGAGTAGATCTTTCCACCTGATGAGTGAATGAAGTCCCGCCAACCCAAAGTACGCCCCATTCAAGCTCGGGTATGAATGCCAAGAGTGATGGCCCCCTAAGACCGCCAAGAGATATCCCGATGTAATTCACAGTTTCCACATCAATCATGTTGGTTCCATTATGCTTGAATTCCATTGACTCAGAACATACTCCCGTTATGGTTCTGACCATTGATATATGATTGATAACCGCCTGCATTTGCCTTTCCTGCTGATACTGGAATTCTTTGAGGTCTAGTAATGCAAATGTCATGGCATCTTGATCTCCATCGGAACTCCATCCCTTGAAATCCGTAGCAATAACGACAGTACCGTACTCATTTGCAATAGATCCGGCGCTCCTGACATATGATGAACCACTACCGAAAAGCCCGTGACCAAACACAGTCAGAGGCCCCGATGTGTTGTTCTCTGCGAGAGATTTTGGAATTAGCATTGAGAAATCGACCTCTCTGTTCTCAACGAACTGAGGATCTCCGTATTCCCCTCTCATCAAGGGCGATCTCGCATACTCGTTTTCCATGTAGTGAGGTGTAGTAAATGTTCCCCGTATCAGCCTTAGTGAGTTTCCATCATCACCGTAATTCTCAACAACTTCCGTAATGTTACAGCCGATACCACTCTCACCCAACCTCTGCTCTGCATCATCCCTCATTATCACTATATCTCTCAAAATTGAATCCGTTGAAGCAGTGTGAAACCACCAGGCGGCCTGGAGAGAACCTCTTTCAAATCCTGAAGATTCGAGGCTTGAGAACATCTCCTCATAGGATTCACGTTGTTCTTCAATACCTTCGGAATTTGTCTCAACATTGTCTCTTAGAGCTCTGAATCCCTCGTGGGGGCTAATCTCATTTCCAGCCAAATCATAAAGCCCTCTAAACCCGACTGCATAAGAGGCATTGTGATCCAAACCCTCTATTGTTCGTAGGAAAAGCAAAGTCTCCTCGCCCTCTTGAGCTCTTGCATCCACTTCTATCCAGTGGAAAACTTTCTCTCCCGTATCCATGTTCAAAAGAACACTCCCATGACCCTCCATTATCGATGCCTCAATATCAAACTGGGATGCCATTCCAGTAATATTTGGGACCTCATCAAATGCGGTGAAAATCTGAGTAGAGGGACTGAAGCCATCAAGCCTATCTAAAATCACCAAATTGTCACTAACCGCGGACCTTGAATCTGGAATCGCCTGTCCATCTATCGTAAGTCTATAACCGGTATCTTGCGAGCTATCCTCAGAAAGAAATGCTCCCGAAGGAAATGGTAGCATGCAATGGACTTGATTGGTATCATCACAGTATCCACTCTCTCCAACTTCAATAATTTCCTCAGGAGCGGACCCTGGATCACTTTCCTCATTTGTATCTGGCGTTTCTGATATGTCTTCCAATAACTCATCATCTACACTTGACTCAGCTGTACAACCAGCTAGTAGCATGGAGCTGACAATTATGCTTGCTAGGATTTTCCTCTTGCCCAGATTCATATTCTCCGCACTATGCTCTGAGATATGAATCCCGATGACGCTATGAGTCCTTACGAGAGATAACTACAGCTGCCAATATGGATATGAGGGTGAAAATTGCAGGGAATCCAGGAACCGAATCGCTATTTTCGACGGGGTCTTCTGCTACCTCCGCAGACTCATAGATAATTTCAATCGATATGACGCCTTCAATTGGAATGTTCTCCCAATCACCTTGATATTCGACTAAATCAATTATGAGGCTAAGCGAGTCTCCCTCTCCCACTTCATAATCCATGACTTGGGTAGTGGATAGATTCTTGCCCCAGATAGCGAAGAAGTCATTCAGTGTGAGATTGTTTGTGATGTCTGTAACTACATTGATGACTCTTGAGCCGGTATACATTACGTGTGTTGCCTGCCTACACACCTCGGTATTGAATCCTACGTAACTTGGGATTTCAACATCCTCGCCGTCAATTGTAATAGTTAGATACATGTCCCTGTATCCGGTATTGGTCCAATCAAAACACGCTTGAGTTAAGTCCCCTTCAATTGTTTGCTTAGAGATCTCTTCGGAGGATGAATTGAAATCCGCCAAAGCCACTAGCTCATCTTGGCTCAATAATGGGTAATCTCCGTCAGGAGAGGGAAATTTCTCGTTAATCGCCTCCATCATATAGTTTGCAAGAAGGCCCTGCCCGACAGAGGTCGGGTGCAGAGAGTCAATCATTATGCAGTTTTTGTCACACATCACAGGGGGGGCCGTTACTTCGTTTCCAGAAATTGTACGTGCTTCCTGATTTTGGAGCAGGTCGTCAGATGCATTTAGCAGGTCAAACACCTGAACACTGTCACCATAGCTGTCTGCCAATCTGTTCAGAGCATCTGCCCAAAGGATGCTGGCTTCGGTAAAGTAAACATGCTTCTCGGTTGGGAATATTTGGGTCAAAAACGGGAGAAATGACATATTGGGAAGGTTCCAAGCTAAAACATCGATGTTTGATTCGGTTAATGCGTCCAGTATTATAGTCATATTTTCTTCAAGATTTGTGATGAAAGAGTAATCCCCTTTAACAATCTGGGCGTCAGAGTCGATAAAGTCCCAAGCTCCAATCATTATAGTAACCAGGGTTCCTTCACTGTAATTCTCAGCGATGGTGGTGTGCCTCCCAGCTTCGATGAGTGTCCAAGATCTGTCTCCCCCTACTGCTCCCTCGTAGTAATCCAATCCCATCAGATTGGCGGCGTGAATGGAAGCGAATGGCCCTCGATATCCCGTGGGGTCAGACCCGAGAGTGCTATCTCCCAATGATGCAATGGTGTGGTAATTAGAATGTTCACTCTCACTGGATTCTTCTTGTGCGGTAACGGTTGTGGTTAGGCTACTGATGAGTATCATAAACATAACCAAGAATGGAAGTATCCCGCGTCGAACCATGCCTTCCGCTGCTGATTATGATATTTAGTTGATAGTATGAAAAAATCCAATTTAATCTATACGGGACCCTATTCATTTTCGCCGTATTCTGCAACGATAACTCTTGATGCTCTGAGGACTCTCTCGTGAAGCATGTAACCTTCCTCAATAACCTCAATAACAACCCCCGGACTAACCCCGTCGGGTGCCGGAAGCATGGCCACCGCCTCCATTTTAGTTGGATCGAATTGCTCTCCCATAGATTCGATATGTGTCACCCCTTCCGACTCCAGGGCCGTCTTGAATCCCTTTAGTGTCATTTTTGTCCCTTCGAGAAATCCTTCGAACTTCCCCCCTTCTGACTGATTGATGGCCCTCTCCATCCCGCTCAAGAGTGGAAGTATTTTTTTGGCCAGAGAGGATGACCCGAATCTGATTGCTTGGGATCGGTCCTTCGCGGCCTTCTGCCTGATGTTTGATATATCTGCTGCATAATACTGGAGCTCTTGCTCAAGCTCAGCAACCTTCCCTTTCAATTGCTCTAGTTCGTCTTCTTCGACTATCTCAACTTCATCTCGGTGGCCTTCCTCTTCCTCACTCACAATTCTTCGCCTCCATGCACCTTCAATAATCCAACGGGTTTTCAGTCAGAGTAGAAATACTCTCCATTGGCCTTCTGCTCCCTATCCTTTACACTACCGGGTTTGTTTATCCTCGGGCGCTTAGACTCGTGGTCTCTCCTGAATGTTACCCCCACGCCAGATAGGAATCTATTCATCCCCTTTCTGAGACTCAGCGGGCCAACAGCATGTCCCTGTTTGCCCCCTTCTCCCTCGAAAACTAACAGGGAGTCACTGACTATGTCTACGAAGTAGATATCATGATCAATCACCATTGCCGCCTTTTCATTGCTTTCCATAGTTCTCTTAATTGCCTTGGCCGCTTCCATCCTTGCATTAGCGTCCAGATGTGCGCTCGGCTCATCCAGAAGATACAGGTCCGCATCCTTTCCGAGACAAATCGCTATACTGATGGCTTGCAACTCTCCTCCAGATAGTCTTGATGCTTCAAGATCTAGCATCTTATCAATCTGCAGAGGCCTAATGACTTGAGTATGAAACTCTCCCGACCTCCATTTTGTCCCTATTTCCACATCCAGCCAAAGTTGGACGCTTCCTTGGAAGTCAGTGGATACATGTTGTGGCTTGTACGAAACTTCGGCTTCCATCGTGCACCAACCCTGATCAGGCTCAAGCTCACCAGCAATCATCTTGACCATAGTCGTCTTTCCAGTTGCATTGGGGCCGACAACTCCTATGACCTCAGCTGATCGCACCTCTCCTTGACCTGTCGTCAGCTGGAAATCGCCCATTTTCTTTTCCATATCCCCCCATTTCAGAATTGGCAGGCCAATGTCCTCGCCTCTGGTTCTGCCTTTGACGAATCTGATAGGTTTGTCCCTAATCCTGACGTTCTCTTCGGGAAGATAGCCATCTAGGTATGCGTTGATGGCCGTTCTGGTAGTCCTAGGAGGGGTAAAGATTCCATACGCCGCCCTTTCGCCGTATACCACGTGAAGAAGATCGCAAAGGACATCGAGTATTGCCAAGTCATGTTCGACGACCAAGACACGCTTGCCCATAGCAGACAGTTCCTGTATAATTCCCACCATCCTCATTCTCTCATAAATGTCTAGATAAGATGACGGTTCATCGAAGAAATAAACATCAGCCTCCTTGAGTAGAGTCGCGCAAAGGGCCACTCTCTGAAGCTCTCCACCAGAAAGAGATTCTAGCTTTCTGGACAAAATGTGCATTATTCCAAGTGCTTCGGAGTATTTGTCAATATCTCCTCTGTCATCGACTCTTTCTAGTAATTCATTGACCTCTCCATCGAAAATTTTAGGAAGCTTGTCAATGTATTGAGGTTTCACTGCAATGCTCACCCCTTCCTCGGATAGAAGGGCCAAATAGTCCCGGAGCTCCCCCCTGGGAAAGGTGGTAATTACATCATCCCAATCCGGTGTTTGATTACTCCAATCACCTAGGTTCGGGGTGATGCTCCCTGAGAGTAGATTGACTGCTGTAGATTTGCCCATGCCGTTCGGCCCCAGTATCCCTACCACTTGCTCCAATCTGGGAACGGGAAGTCTGAACAGTCTGAAACTATTCTCACCGTAGCAGTGGGACATTTCAGAATCTAGCTCCTCTGGTAGATTGATGACTATTACTGCATTATCCGGACAGTGTCTCGCTCTGTTGAAGCACACAGGACAGGCCGTTTCTAGAATCTTACATTTATCTCCCTTGAATTGAATGCATTCCATGTCACACAATGCTGAATATTTCTTAAGATACGTGTATGCGTTACTATTGGGCTTGCACCTGTCCTCAAGCAGAACCGCAACTCTCATTTTATCGCCTCAGGTGATTCACTCAATATTCCTTCGCCTTTATGCCTATCAATGATGTATTCGTTTATACTGCCAAGAATCTGTATCTGGCATACACATACCCAGCAAGAGCTATTTTCTCGGATTTTGAAAGCTGTATTCTCTCAGAAAATACATCCCCTCCCTTCTTCTTTATCTTGGCCATTATCGACTCGTAAAACTTAGCCATTGCAGCAGGGGAATATCTCGATGCCTTATCGAGCATCGGCAATAGCTTGAAGGCCCTCTCACGGTATCTCTCGGCTTGTTCAATGAAGTCCTCCACAAACGGCCTCCATCCGGGATGGTTGACGACCTCTGAGCCCCCAAGAACATCCTCAGGGGTAATCCCAAATCTAGCCAAATCGTCAGTGGGTAGGTAGATCCTGTTCCTCGCGGCATCCTCTGCTACATCTCGAAGAATATTCGTCAACTGCATGTAGATCCCCCATGCTTCAGCATATTCGACAGCCATTGGATTATCATATCCATAAATCTCGATACATACCAACCCAACTGTGGAAGCGACTCTGTAGCAGTACGCGTAGAGATCCTCAAATGTCTCGTAGCGGTTTCTGTGGAAGTCATCCTCCATCCCGCTTATCATATCGTCAAGCTCTTGTCTCTGAATTCCAAATTTTCTAACAGTGTCCTTCAAAGCTATGAAGATAGGATCAGTAGATGTCACATCTTCATAGGCAGTGGACAGTTTCTTTCTGTAGTAGAAAAGTTGTGACATCTTCTCGTTGTAGGAAGTCCTGTCTACAACTGGATCCCCTGAGCTTAGCCTCTCGATACTGATTCTGTAATCAATAGATTCTGGATCATCAGAGGACCCTCCTGGGAAATAATCGACATAATCTCCATCGGCAATGTCATCTGCTCTCCTGCAGAATGCGTAATAGGCGCATATAGCCCTTCTCTGAAGATCTGGAAGGTATTTGAAAGAGTGATAGAAGTTGCCCGCCTCTCTTCTCGTGAGCTCCTCGCAGTAGTCATAGGCAGTCTCCACAATGCTCTCTGGGACTTCGTTCTCCGACCAAATTGGAGCATCTATATGGGCGAAAGGATTGACCAGCTCGCCCCTTGTCCCGATTACCCCCATGAAGAGAGCGCCCTCTCTCACGGCCTCCAGTGCAGTTATACTGATGGCTCTGACCGCCTCTCTGGTCATCCCGACAGTTTCCCTGACTCGGTCAATTCCTTTGGAGTCAATATCGGGGTCGATGAGGGAAACGCTTCGCTGGGAAACGAATCCTACTGCGGGGGAATCCCCTACCTCCTCTGCCTTCGTCATCTAAGTCATGGACCGAATACATGGCCCTATTGAACCTCTCCCTAAGTTGAGTATCTTATGCTACGAGCACATGGTTTCTGTGATTGCCGATGTTACGCCAACAACGAATTGCTCATCTTCCTGAAGGGAAGACTCACAATCACTTTCCTGATTATTTCCTTAATTTCCTTCCTCGATACCTTGACCCTGTTATTTCTGTCAAGGACGTTATGTGTCTTGAGTAAGGCAAGAGTCCTCTGTCCAATAATAACAGGAATCATACAAGCTCCCCTCAGACGATATTGATTGTGAGGTAACAAGCCTATGTATCTTACAGCCTCATCGAGGTGCTCCTCGGCTCTCGCTATGTATTGGTCAAGCAGGGGTCTGAAAGCATCGATACTGTCGGGAAGAAGTAGATCATTAGGACTCAATCCTATTTTCTCAAGGTCATCGGTTGGAATGTAACAACGACCAATCTCTAGGTCCTCGGGAATATCTCTCAGGATATTGATTAGTTGAAGAGCCTTCCCAAACCGAACTCCAGACGACATCAGCTCCTCTTTCAGTTCCGCGCTAGCTTCAAATGCATGCTCTAGACAGATTTCTGTCCAAAATTCACCAACACTTCCTGCTACCCTGTATGCATAATCGTCCATCTCCTCATATCTGCTCAGAGATCGAATCCCACTGCCATCCTTATCTCGGAATCTCTCCAAATCCATCCTCTGTCCACTAATTATGATATCTAGGCACCTTCTGATTAATTCCTGGTCAACTACCGAGGCCTCCTCTAAGAGCTCGATAGGGCCATGCGCACCTCGTAGTAGTAGGCCCTCAGCAGGGTTTTCCTGAACATCAGAAAGATTAGAGAAATCAGGCATAGAATTGGAGTGTCCCTGAGCCCTATTGTTGTAATCTTCCAGTAGCTCAAGAAGGTCTTCCCCCCCCGATTCGCCCGAGTCAGCAATAGTATCGGAAATTCTAGCTAACAGATACAGAAGGCCTATTTGTCCTTTAACAGATTTAGGCAGTCTTTTCAGAGTAAGATAGAATGACCTTGAAGTTCCTTCGAGGAGCTTGTCGTTAAAAGAATCTAGCTCGGTCATGATTCTTCCTCATGACTCGCAGGGCATCACACACCTAAGACTCTCGCAATCCAGCTTCGATCAATGCCCCAACTAGTACTTGTCCGATTTCAGAAGGATCTCTGGCCACATATATCCCTGCTTTATCAAAAGCGGCGAATTTCTCGGATGCTGTTCCCTTGCCCCCTGATATTATGGCACCTGCATGACCCATCCTCTTCCCGGGGGGAGCAGTAGAGCCAGCCACGAATCCGATTACTGGTTTACTCATATTCTCAGAAACCCATTCTGCGGCCTCTTCTTCGGCAGAACCACCTATCTCCCCTATCAAAACTACTGCTACTGTCTCGGGATCCTCTTCAAACGCGCTTAGGCAATCGATGAATCCCGTACCACTAACTGGGTCTCCTCCAATGCCCACACAAGTGGTTTGACCCTCGTCAACGCTCATCGTCTGAGCGACCGCCTCGTAAGTAAGAGTTCCAGATTTTGACACTATCCCAATCCTACCTTTCTTGTGAATAAATGCCGGCATTATTCCAACCTTGCAACCTCCATCCAATCCAGGAGATATTATGCCGGGGCAGTTGGGCCCAATCAGTCTGACATTTTCGAATTCACTGACTTTGTCTACGGCTCTTATCATATCCAATGTTGGTATTCCCTCAGTGATGCAGACAATTAGTCCGCCACCATTCTCATCGAATGCCTCTGCGGCCTCATGAATCGCAGCAGCAGCGAACCGTGCAGGAACGTATATGGCGCTCACATCGGCACCAGTGTCGGATACAGCTTCCCTCATATTGTTGTATACTGGTACCCGTCGACCGTCCAGATCGACCTCTTGGCCTCCTTTGCCCGGCGTGACCCCTCCTACGACATTGGTGTTGTATCTGACCATTCTAGTTCCATGAAAGGTACCTTGCTTACCGGTAATGCCCTGTATCAGGATTTTACTTTCCTCATCAATCCAGATCGCCATCAATTATCGCCCCCTATCAGGTCCACGATTTTCCTCGCTCCTTCTGAGAGTGAGCTAACTGTGTGTATTGAGATTTCATCGCTATCTAGTATCGCCTTACCTTCTTCATGGTTAGTTCCAGAGAAGCGTACTACCAGCGGAACTTCCAAACCCAGTTCTTTCGAAGCTTCAATGACACTCATCGCAACCATATCGCATCGAATTATCCCTCCGAATATATTCACTAAGATTCCTTCAACATTTTCGTCCTCCAGAATAATCTGAAACGCGGCAGTGATTGACTCTCTGGTAGCACCGCCACCGATATCTAGGAAGTTAGCTGGCTCTCCGCCGTATAGCTTGATGACATCCATGGAAGCCATAGCGAGACCAGCGCCGTTAACCAAGCAACCTATGTTTCCATCAAGTTTCACATAAGAAAGGCCTAGGTCATTTGCCCTAATCTCAACATCCTCCTCCTCAGAGAGGTCTCTTACGTCGTCCCTCCAGGGATGTCTGAAGTTAGCATTCTCATCTAGTCCCACCTTGGCATCTAAGGCTACCATAGAGCCATCTTTTGTCCTAACAAGGGGGTTGATCTCTATCATTGAACAGTCTTTCTCAATAAACATGGCGTAAAGAGAATTCAACATCTCAATCATCTGAACAGACGAAGCTCCAGAAAGTCCTAGTGAGCCAGAAAGCGAGGCACAATCATCATCATGAAGTCCAAGAGAAGGATCAGCCCAAATCTTATGGATCGCTTCTGGATTCTTTTCTGCCACTTCTTCGATGTCCATTCCCCCCTCTGTGGAGGCCATAACAAGAACTGACTTTCTATCCCTGTCCACAAGAATAGCTAGGTAGAATTCGTGATCAATATCGCAACCAGACTCGATATACATGTTGTTGACTATCTTCCCCTCATGACCAGTCTGTTTTGTTACCAGAAGATTCCCACAAATGTTTCTTGAAAATTCCTCTACATCCTCTCTGGAAAAAGCGATTTTAACTCCTCCCTTCATTATCTCCTCCCTGGATTTCGGATCATACAGTATGCCCTTGCCTCTTCCACCTGCATGAATCTGGCTCTTCACAGCGACGATCTCAGATCCCAGTGAGTCATAAGCTGCAAGCGCCTCAGAAACACTCTTGCAGTGAATGCCTTCTTGGACCCTGACTCCGAATTCTCGGAACATTTCCTTTGCTTGATACTCGTGTATGTTCATGTTATGCCCCCTCCACTCGCACCGTGACTTTGAAGGATGCGCTAGCTGACACTCAGTCAGGAACACGAAGCGCTCAAACAGTTTCACCCTTCCCCGCAACCATGGACGTACTGGTTCTGGCAGGTGGTTTGGGTACCAGACTGCGCCCGTTGACAGAGGGAAGAGCAAAGCCACTGCTCCGTATTCTCGATAAAACCCTCTTAGAGAGAGTAGTGGAATGCGTTCCAGAGGATTTGGTAGACAGGGTAGTGGTGGCGGCCGGTTACGGGGTTGATGAGATTGTACAATTTTCGGAATCGGCTAGCGCTCCCTACGATATCTTACTCTCTGTTGAATCGGAGCCACTCGGAACAGGAGGAGCTGTCGCACATGCAGTTCCAATGCTAACTGGAACTGGACCGGTCATCATTCTGAATGGCGACCTAATTTCAAGTGTAGATGTCAGATCTCTTCTTTCTCACCATCAAAAAACAGACGCTTCGGCCACCCTATCGTTATGGAAGGTTGAGGACCCCAGTCGATTCGGAGTGTGCGATTTGGATGATTCTGGAATGATCAGGAGATTTCAAGAGAAACCAGAAAGAGGAAAGGAGTTTTCCAATCTAATCAATGCTGGATGTTCTATTGTCGAGAGGAGTATTCTCAATTCTCTGCCTACTGGAAAGTTTAGCATGGAAAGGGAGGTTTTCCCAGATATAGCAGAGTCTGGTTCGATGGCTGGACTAGTCTTCGAGGGATACTTCGTAGATGCCGGC
>MDTC01208807.1_pt1 | contig 12239 bp, 4 predicted proteins | sample 811181 | NCBI WGS metagenome assembly MDTC01 (sample SAMN05326644, study PRJNA326480) | marine metagenome | isolation source: seawater | place: Pacific Ocean: North | collected 2011
TAATGAAAATAGATTTGTTATATTATTATACTGAATTAAACTTTGTATGAACATTTTGGGTGTGAAGGAAAATGATAAGTCCAATCCACTTATAATTGCATCAAGATTACCATTATCAAGTCGAAAGTTATTACTATTAACAAAAATTGAACTATTAAACTTATCCCCTGGTCTTATATTTAAAGTGAAATTATTTGAAACTCTGTAACCACCAAAATACCCCCCTATAAAACTTCGATTACTTATTGATATTTTTTTATTAGGATTTGTAATAAATACAAGTTGGGCTTCTGCATGATTATATTTTGATGAGTTAATTGTTAAATCTGAAATATTAAAATTTTCAAAAACCAATTCCTTAGTTAGATTAATTCCTGTATGAATTTCTAAACCACTTCTCCACTCCCAATGATTATCAATATGAAGCCAACTGGAAACTAAATTACCAGTAAAATCCCAATAAGTTCTTGAATATATGTGAGGCCTTACCTCAAGGAGTTTTTTACTGTCATCAAATCTTATTGTCTTCCATATCATGAATTGTGGTTTTTTGAATGAATTTCTCTCAAGGTATCCAACCTCAGGATTAAATCCCTCACCAATTGTTGTAATACTAGCTAATAACCTCCATAAATTCCAATCATAATTTGCAGCAATTTTGTAAGCATAATCTCTTTCTTCAATACCTGGAGTAAAGCTTTTAGAAAGAAATCCGGATACCTTAGCTTTTTTTCCAATACCCCATACACCATCCAAAGCAAATACTCTATTATAATCGTTTTGGATTCCTTGGCCTATACCATCTCTAGATACGTATATTCCACCAAGTGAAGACCTAGAACTTTCAAAATTGTGATTAATTCTTGCAACATTAAAAACATTTTTATTTAATGGTATTTCATTTAAATTATCTGTTAACATTGTTAATACTCCAATATTTGTATTTCCTACCTTTCCTGATAGCCTGCCTCCTCCAATTATTGGAACAATTGATCCATTTTCTGATATACCAATTCTTCTGCTAAAGAATAAATCTACCTCTCCCGGACTTCCGACGGAGAATTGACCTGCATTCTCAAGAAAAAATGCTCTTTTTTCTGGATAAAATAAATTAAATCTATCAATATTAACTTGTTGTTTATCAACCTCAGCTTGAGCAAAATCTGTGTTATAAGTAAGATCTAAAGTTAAACCAGAGTTAATACTATATTTTAGATCAACTCCATAATCAAGTTTAGAACTATGTTTTTCATCAACTACGTTGTAGGTACCTTTGGTAAGTAGATAAGGTAATAACTTTAAATTTCCAGGACTTCTCAAGCTTATTCCATTCAATTTACCAGCTAGTGATACTCTTTTAATATTAAAATTATAACCAGCTGGTAGTGGTGCCCAGTAAGAAACCTCATTATTCTTACTAATATTTCTTTGAAAATTTATTCCCCAGGTCTTATTTATTCCAGAACTAAATCTGATAGATTTCAATGGAATTGCAAATTCTGCAGACCAACCATTTTCTAAAATTTTAGTATTTACAACCCAAGACACATCCCAATTCAAATTTGTTCCACCAATAACTCCACTTTGTTGTCTTGAAGCGCTTCGATTTCCTTCACCCTCATTATCAATTTGAGCATCATATTGCATTCCTGCAGAATTAGTACCAAAAAGAAAACCGTTTTGTTGATCGTTATATGTATCTATAATAAAAAGAAAACTATCATCATCACCTAAATCAGCATCTCTTCTTGAATCTGAAACAAGTAATTTTTCTGGATTTGAATCGTAACATACTACACCTATGTACATAAAAGATGAGGTAAAAGCCACCTTGATCTCTGTTCGTTCCGAAGAGTTAAGACCAAAAGATGGTTTGGTTTGTATCATTTGATCTACAAATGGAATATTCTGCCACACAGTATCATTTATAACATCACCGTCTATTAAAGGGCCACTATTTAGTTCTATAAAATCCAAAGATGGACGGTCATTTGTTCCAATAACTTGACTAAATGAAATAAACGAATAAAATATAAAGAAGGAAAAATTTATTAAAAAGTGTAGTAAGGAATTAAATTTAATCAAACGTATCTATCTACCTTTTTATAATCTTTCTTATCAGGGTTTTGTCTTGATGTAACAATTTTAAAATGAAAATACCATCAGAGTTATCAGATATATCAAGCTTGTGATTTGATTTAGACCTTGTATTAACTACTTTTAGTTTCTTGAGGTTTCTTCCAAAAACGTCATAAAAATCAATTTCAACATCACCTAACCAAGAATCATCAAAATTAATATTGATATGATCCTTAGCAGGATTAGGATATATACTTATACCTTTTACATTATTATTCTCAACTGATAAAGGCGTATCATCATCATCAATAATTGTAACTGTAGCTAAATTACCCGTAGTTTCAGTATATGCATTTGTAATATTTTGAACTGAAATAATAATTGTTTCATCATCTTCATCAATATCATCTTGTATAGATGTTACTGTAACAACTCCAGATGTACCAGATGAGATTATTAACGGATTTTGGCTAATGCTGTAATCCTCTGAACCGGCTGTACCCACAAATTCAAAATTTATTTCTACATTGCCACTAGATGATTGTGAAGTTAATTGTGCAGTAATATTAAAAGATTCACCATCCTCGCTTATAGATGTTTTATCTACATCGAATGTTACACCTGGCAAACCAAGTGAATCATCATCTTGTATAACTATTTTTATCTGTTCATCACCTATAACTGAACCATTTTCTATATATGATGCAGTCAGGTTAAGAGTCTCAAAGCCTTCATTAATTTCATCTTGGACTGTTGAAATAGAAAGTGATGAGGATGACGAATTTGTGATTTCAAATGTATCTGGTGAATTAATCGTATAATCAGAACCAGACGCAGTACCAGATAGTGAGAAAACGACTTTCATTGGACTATATGGAGATAAATCTCTTGATAACTGATATTGCAGCTCAGCTACACCATTAGCCTCGTAAATTGTATCATTATCAAAGGTGAATGAGACACCACTTTCTTTTGGTTTGTAATCGACAAGTCCAGGGACCGTTGCAGTCCAGATTCCTCGTCCATAAGTAGCTATAACAATTTGTCCTTCATCGCCCAACTCAAAATCATTTATCATTACATAAGGCAAATCAGAGTTGACAAGGTTCCAGGTCTGTCCTCTGTCTGTAGTTTCCATAAGCCCTATTTCTGTACCAGCCCATATGATATTGGGATCGTGAGGCATAACAAGTATAGCATTAACACTGACATTTGGGAACCCATTTGTCGATTCACCCATCTGAAAATTGTCAGGGTATCCAGTCAAGTCCTGCCAAGTGGCACCCAAATCTTTCGACTCAAAAATTTTAGATCTCTTAAAATATGAGAACAATGCATATACCGTAGAATCTTCTGTTGGATGAGTGTATATACCTGAAGTCCAGGCTTGCTCACCTTCTGGCAATGGTGAACTGATAGTATCAAAGTTGTTTCCCCAGTCTTTTGAAAGATATATATGTTGATCATCCGCTACTTTACCTCCGACGTAAACAAATCTTGGATTTGCATCAGATACATCAACGTTTGCACCAGCTGTATTATCACCAAGCCTTTGATATGTCCAAGAGTTCCCAAAATTATCAGATCTTATTACACCTTTTCTGGTTATACCGTAAATCATATCAGGGTCTTGCTTTGAGCTTTCTAGTTTAGAATAGAAAGGATTCGCTTCTTCATCAGCCTGCTTAAAGCCAGAGGTACCGTTAAATGACAACCATCCATTAGCTCCTCCATCCGTTGAAATAGCAGCACATCCGTTATTTTGACAAATAGCCATCATTTTCAAAGGATTGTCCCAATGTGTAATGACATCAAACCCGTCACCTGAATTTACTCTATTTGCATCATAAATTCCAGGCCCAACAGACTCAACTGTTAGATAAGTTCCATTATCCTGAGTTCCACCTAAGTACTGATCTTTACCCTTAACTTTAGATGCATGATAAAACTGAGTAGTTACATAACCATTATCGATTGATGGTTTTGCTGCACCACTAGGTATAAAGGCCCATTGATAACCACTAGCTTGCCAACTTTTATCGTTTGCACCAGGATCATTACTAAAATCGGATATAGCAGGGCCACCATCATTACCAACTATTAATCTAAAATTACTTACACCATCAGAAAAAATAGTCATCGTGTGCTGATCTGGATGAACATAACCATTTTTTTTGCCATAGTTGTATGGTTCAGTAGTAACGTCATTATCAAAAGTTGTATATACATCAGTAATGGATGTTGATATCTTAGTTGTATCAGACATTACCGTAAACTTGTGGATATTTATATCACCAACATAGACAATGCTATCGTAAAATGGATTTATGGCAATAAAATTATTATAATTATTCTGTCTCCCAACCCACTGGTCATCTCTAACAGCAGGATAGTTTCCTCCAGGACTAAAATCAGAATTTCCGCCAATATTTTCTTGTAGATAATGCCAGTCATTACCACCATTGTAGGATACGTTTAGAACAAATCTAGGTGTTATGCTAGCATCATCTCCTGATGATGCAATGCTCGCATATATTATATCAGGATCTGAATGAGAGACAGCAATTTCATTTCTAGAATGAGTACTACCCGTACCAGGTATTTCATAATCTGAAGTTTGAACCCATGTAGTACCAGCATCAGTTGATTTTAGAACATTTCGAGACTTTACGGCAGCATATTGGATATTAAAATTTGTAGGAGCATAAACAACTTGAGTAACAGCTCCACAGCCTCCATGGAGAGTAGCAGCATCAAGAACTTCATTGAAATTTGCACCGCCATCTGTGGATTTGTATATATATGAGTTACACCAATATTTGTTTTCTGCCGCAATAATCAACGTATTTTCATCACTTGGATCAACTATAATTCTATAAACATTAGCATAAGCAGGATCGATTCTACCATCACCACCTAAAGGTGTAATGTTTGACCAGGATGAACCACCATCATCAGACTTGTATATTCCATCACCATTGTCATCACCTGATAAGGATTTTTCTCCAGTTCCAGCATAAATCACATTTGGATTGGCGGAAGATTGTGCCAGAGATACAAAATCAAGGTTTTGGATGTCTGGAGATAAATTTTCCCATTCCATAACAAATGTGGTTGGGTTATAATACCCCCTCCAGATTCCACCACCTATACTAGCAGCTAAATAAGTATTTCCTGTTGGATCAGCAGCATCTACCATTATTGCTCGAGTTCGTCCTGAAACATTTCCAGGCCCTCTTGCTTTAAAAACTGCGGTAGCAGCAGCAGAACTACTAGAACTGTTCTCATTACCCATTACAGATGACCTATATACTTGGGGTTGGGCTAAAAGCTTTTTTAATTCAAACTGCCTGTAACCAGCAGGATAGTTGATGCCTGATGGATGTTCAGTGATTTGTTTTCTGTATTCTACCCAACCTTTCATTTGAGCGACTTCGGACTCAACTAGCTTTTTTTCCTGACAGGAAAAAACAAATAAAAAAGTTGAAATAGCAAGGATTAAATAATATCTCATATCAGCATTAAATTTAATTAATTAAAAGTAATCTTGAATCAATTTTTTAATATATTCGTAAAATATTTTATGAAAAATTTAATAATCAGCCTCACACTACTATTTGTCAATATTTCATGTGCAGAAAAGAAAATTAGAATGGATGTATATATGTCCCCAACTTGCGGATGTTGCAAAAAATGGGTTAGTTATTTAGAAAATAATGGATTCGAAATAAATACTTTTACTGACCAAAATATGAGAGCTGTTAAAACAAAGTATAATATATCTCAAGAAAATACTTCTTGTCACACTGGAATAGTAGATGGATACTATATAGAAGGACATGTTCCAGCCAGTGATATAAAAAAATTATTAAAAGATAGGTCTGACATTGCTGGGTTAACTGTTCCTGGAATGCCAGCAGGTCAAAACGTTCCTGGAATGGAAACTGTAAATACTAATGCCAATTATGACGTTTTTTCAGTTAATAAAGCTGGAGTATCTAAAGTCTGGAACAGCTATAACTAATATTTTTTAAAAACTAGTTTTTTATATCTTCTTAGATAACCTGAGAATCAACCCACTATTACTTTCAATTTCTATCAAATCCCCAATTGTATATGATTTAAACTTTTGAAGATCAGTTACCTCAGGACTAAATAACCTACATTGCTTATCATCTAGACCTAACTTTTTCCAATCTATATTCAGTTTAATAATTTCATTATTTTTTGACCAAGAAGCGAGAGTAATCAAGATATCACCATCTCTTTGATAAATTGTACACTTTATCTTTTTATTATCAGTTGTTACTGGTGAGCTATCAACCCAGTAACCAATCATTTTACTTTTATGAATTTCAAAGTCATCAAATAATTTCCAAATATTACCTGGGTTATAATTATGATATACCCTAGTAGTCATCCCATAAATCAATCCACGATAAGGCCTTCCTCCTTTTTCTAACATTTCTCCAGTCAGTCCAAAAGGAATTCCAGATACTTCAGTCATCCAATAATCAGGATCTAAATCATATTCAAAATATTCACCAAACCAAAGTCTTGAAACAAATGGGAAATGTTCCATGTAGAGTAAAGTGCTATTAATAAATCCATCCCTATAATTAAATTGATTTGCTGAATGGAGATCAATAACAAATGATTCTCTATTTCTATTCAACACACTTGCAATTCTTTTAACAGTACCTCTACTAAAAGCAATATCATCAAGATATAAACCATCAATTTTATTATATTTAGAAAGCCAATTTATACCTTCAATGTAATAATTTGTCCATCTTGATGTGCCTTTGTTTAATATTGAAGCGTCATTTACGTTAACAGCATGCCATGCTGAATGATAATCTCTTTTCAAATGTTCTTGCAGCCAACTATGTCCCCCACCTTTTCCATTATTAAATATTTCGTCTCCAAGGCTTCTCAAAGGAAATAATTCATGGGCCTTATAAGTTAATTCTCTAATTGTATTGTATAACTTAACTTTAATTCCTTCTTTTTGAGCCTGATTTATATATTCCTTTTGTTCTTTTATATTATAAAATGGATAATTGATATAAGGATTGATTTTGTTTGCATGATGAACATTTACAACTGTTCCATTAAGTTTTAATACTGAATCAACCGGTATAAATTTGTGAACAAATCTTGTATTGAAATGAGCTTCAGTGTTAATAAGTTTAAAAGGAGTTACTAAAAATCTAATATTAAAATCAAGTGTATCATTTTTTTTCATAAACCTCTCACCAGTATAATTATCAATAGATACCTTTTTTTTATCTAATAATACTTTAATTCCACCCTTCGACATATTATACCAGGACTTTGGTAAGTTCAATGGTTTAGATTGATAAAAATTTGTATTAAGAGGTCTCTCGTAATTGTTATCTCTTAGAACATATTGTAATCCTTTATTTACATTACCAAGCCATAAACCCTCCTGATGTTTAGAAACGTCCCATTTCCAATTAATATTTTTATTTAATTTTCTACCTTTTCTTCCAAGACCCAACATATATTTAGATGCATCTTTTTCCATAGGTATTAAAAAAGATATATTGTCAAGAAATGTATCAACTTTTGATATTAGTTTAATTTTAATATCCACCATTCCATCATATTCTATTAAGCCAGAAACATTCATCTTGAAATTTTTAGATGAATTTAGAGCCTCCCATTTTGAACTTGCTAAGTTTCCTTGTTGAATTTTAAATTGACTATTAATAAATTTTTCATAATTATCACTTGACGTTGAGATTTTAAATGACATCTCTTCAGATAAAATATCTTCAGGGTTTTTATTTAAGTGAGTCATCTCCTGTGAAAAATACGAGGATATACTTTTAGGTAATCCAAGAGAATTTAATTCAATTTCTCTACCTAAAAAATGAATTTTTTTATCCTTAACCTTCAACTTTTCATATGGGCTAATAATTATATCCTTTTCAGAACCAATCTTTGAATTCAACCATCTTAGTCTACTCATCATCTTTGGATTACTATCACCAAAGTCATTTACAAACGTATTTTTTACCCTTATCTTAAGATGTATTGTATCTTGTTCTGTATCAGATGGTTTAATAAAAACCTTAGACCTGTATGTACCAGCTTTAATTTTCTCTGGAATTTGTATACCAAACCATAAACTTTGAACCACATTTTTTTCTAGTGAAACTTTTTTAGAGAAAAAATTTCCATTAAGATCTATTCCCTCCTTATTGAAACATGTAAAATTGTCTCTTGAAATTTTATTTTTAGAGTCTAAAATTAAATCAGAAAACATGATATCGATATCACTTATTTCATTGAATGGAGAATAAAGACCAACCTGAAATGTATAATATTCACCTTTTGAAACCTCATCTGATAAAGCATTTACCTCATTTTTCTCCTTTGTCCATCTTAAAGGAAGATAATCAGTCATTTTGATTGGATAATTTCTATACTCAGGAAATAGATAAACCTTTTTGTCAACTCTCTTTATATAAGACTCAAGCTCTTTATCTGTTGAAATAATCTCCATTGGGAAAAAGGAATGAAAATCATCTATTGACTCAAATTTAGAAACTTTAGCATTTTTTACTAATAATAAATTTTCAAGGCAATGCTTTACTTTTTTATTCCAATTTGTATTGGAATTATATTTTGGAGATAAATATTCTACTTTAGGATAATACCCACCAGTCGATTTATGGGGTAGATAATAAAAATAATATTTTTTAGATGATAATATAGGTTCAAAGAGTATATGACCGTATGAATTATTAATTTCAATTAAATGTTTTTTAATTATTTCCTTATTTGTATTTGCATCAACTATTAGAACATCTTTTCTGTTTGGTGAGTCATCCCTTCTTCTCCAAGGAATCTTAACCTGGTGAATCTCATCAGAAATATTATCTAATTCAACAACTATTCTGTGGTTCCCCTTAAAAATAAATTTTTCCTTGTAATTTGGATGATCCCAGTTACCTGACTCATGCGGAGTATCATAAAATTTTTTATCAATAGACTTACTTCGATAAATTAAATTGTCAGATTCTTTACATGATATAATAAAATTTGAAAGTAAAAGAAGAAATAGAATATTTATATTCTTAAAAAAGTACATGTGTTAAAAATAATAATTTAATTGTGAATAGATTATTTTTTTCCTAATGATAGAAGATTAGAAAATAATTTGTAAGCACCAGGAACTCCAGCTGGCAACTGTCTAAACCAAGAGTATGATGTGTATATAAAATGTCCCTCTCCAATTTTTGATATTAATATTCCACCATCATTTGGATCCTCATCAATATCATTAGATGAAATTAAAGTTTCATATTCCTTTGACCATTTATTTGGAAAATATAATCCTCTTTCCTGTATCCAATTATCAAAATCTTCTGTTGTAATCTTATTTGGAAAATTTAGAGCTGGATGTTCTGGATTAATTATTCTAACCTTTGCATCTTCCTCGGAAACTCTGTTTCTAGATAGTTGTATATTATATGGTACAAAATTATTTAAATCCAGGGTATTCCATCTAGAACTTGTGTTGTATTGTATTAATACATTTCCTCCTTGTTCCATGAATTGCATAATACTGGATTTGTATTGTATAATGGATTTATCAACATTAAAAGCCCTAACACCAAAAATTAAAGCATCATAATTTTTAAGTTTATCAATATTAAGATCGGATTTAGTTATTTCCTCAACTTCGTAACCAACTAAGTTTAATGATTGAGGAACCAAGTCACCAGGACCCATATAGTATGCGATTTTCTTTGATTTTAAATTAAGTTTAAATTTTCTAAGAATAACTGTAGATACAGGAAATCTATTTTGAATCGGAAAATGATCATAATTAATTGTCTCAATCCCTCTATTATATATAATGTTGTCAACCTTTGCCTCAAAATTAATCTCAAAATCATTAGCTTCATCACTAGACAAATCAATTTCAAACTTAAAAGTTTTTTTCTCTCCTTTATTAGTAAAGTTAAATTTTTGAGAATCAGGAGAAATCTTTATTTCATTATTCGTATTTATACTTACTTCTCCTGAATTATCATCTTTGCCTGACGTTACTTCAACTTCAACTTCTTTTTTATTTGAATTAACAAATAATTCCATTTTATTGACCGGATTAACATAAACAGGGTTTCCAACAATTAATTTTTTATAATCATCTCCTTTGATAGGGTTGTTGATTTTGTTTTGAACCGGTGATTTATAAACTATCTTCTTATCTCCAATAATAAAGTGGAATGATGAAATAAAATTTGATTTGTTTTCTGGTTCTCCCAAATCGTTGAGATCGTCAATCGAATAAGTACCAAATGATGGTTTATCTTTTAACCAATATTTTTCAGAAACTTTCAATTTTTCTGGAACTCTAAGAGATAAATTTTTTTTAAATAATTTATTGTTAATTAACTCTTTATTTAAAATGATTTCTTTATCTAACAAAACAATTTTTTCAATTTTAATTTTATTTGGACTTCTATTAATAATTTCAAAGTTAATATTAATAGTTTCCCCTACAGAAATAATATGAACATCGGATAATGATTCAAAAAATAGACCTGAGGTCGCTTTGATAAGTTTTTTTAATTCATTTTTTTTGATTTCTCTCCAGTGTCTATCAGATATTCTATCCATTTCCTCATGAGCAGAAACTAAGTAAGGCGTTATTTTATGTGGAGCCTTGACATCAAATGAGTCACGTGATAAATCAATATATTTCTTTAAAAGTGGATGTGGATAAACTCTTTTCCATGATGTCTCAATTCCTTCCATTATATCATTTTCTGCAACATCACCTTGTAATTGAGTAAATAGTTCAACCTCACTTCCTCTTCTCCTTAATGCACCAAATGCTTGACTTTTGTGCATTGATCTACTTTCCGAAGCAATTTCGTTGTACGATTTTCCAAGATATTCGTTAAATAAACCAACATCAACCTTTATCATCTTATCTTTATCATATTCGTCAAGGTTGAAGAATCTCGATGAGGTATTCCAAAAAATTCTTTTAGCTTTCCAAGGATTAACATATTCGAGTTGATCAGGATAAACATTTGGATCTCCTGAAAGATTAAATGCTTTGTTTGCCAAGATTGTTGATGCAGTATGATGACCGTGAGTAATACCTGGAGTCTCACTAAATCTTGTCACTATCACGTCAGGCTTAAACTTTCTTATTATCCACACAAAATCATAGAGAATCTTTTCTTCATTCCAAAATTTTAAACTTTCCTTCGGACCCTTTGAATATCCAAAGTCTACTGCAGATGTAAAAAACTGAATTCCACCGTCAATTTTTCTTGCTTGTAATAACTCATGAGTTCTGATAAGTCCAAGATTCTCTTTAAGGTGAGTTCCAATAAAGTTTTGTCCTCCTCCTCCTCTAGTTGCTGAAAGATAGCCTGTTTCATATTTTTTTTCATTTGCTAAATAGGCAATAAATCTAGTGTTTTCATCATCTGGGTGGGCTGCAATGTATAAAACCTTACCAAATACATCTAATTTATCTAACATCTGAAGAATATCAGATACACTGTATGAATTTTTATCCTCATTTTCTGCATATGAGTTAAATGAAATAAATAATAAAATTTGAAAAATGAGGAAAAGTCTCATACTAGAATTTAAAAATAAAAAATTAAAATAAAACCCTCCGTTGGAGGGTTCATTTATTTATCCTTGTGAAGCTAGTTCAATTTCTTCCATCATGGCAGAAGGATCGAAATTGTGCCATTCTCTAACAATTCTACCATCAGCCCATTCAAAACTTATATGAACCGGTATAGTAATTTTGTTACCACTAGATTTTCCAGTGGCTGACCATTCAAACCAACTATTAGTCACTGCAGTAGCAGGATTATTATCTGAAGCAGGGTACTCTATTGTCTGAACCCAAACACCAAGATCTTCACCACCACTTTCATCATAGGTCCAACTCATGCTAATATTATCGAACACTTCATGCTGTACAGTTATTAATTCTGAAATATCTGCAACATTTGATGCTTCTGTACTATTCATATAAATTTTAAGATCGGGTGACCACAAAGATTGTAATGCAGCGACATCATTATTTAAATAATTTTGATAATGTCCTCTGATAGCGTTAGACTTTTCATCATCAAAAGTAACAA
>MDTC01069841.1_pt1 | contig 12238 bp, 6 predicted proteins | sample 811181 | NCBI WGS metagenome assembly MDTC01 (sample SAMN05326644, study PRJNA326480) | marine metagenome | isolation source: seawater | place: Pacific Ocean: North | collected 2011
GATTTATAAACGCACTTTTTGAGTTTACAAAACCACGTTTTTTCGGAAAAAGAATGTCTTTCTTAGGACTCTGGTATTCGGGCCGGTTGCAATCGAATGTATTTATCGCAAATTCATCTCCTTTTTTCATCATTCCGTTTTCTACTGACATTTTCAGAACGTTCTTATACCAAGTTGTTCGGCTCGGATAATTTTGATGATTTAAAACCAAGAACAAAACCGTCTTGTTTTCTGAGATTAAATCCGCTTTTCTTGGCTTTTGAATATTGAGATGAATCAAAGAATCTCCTTCATAAAAGCTAAGCTGATTGGTATCAATTCCATCTGGATTAAAGGCATTTAGTTTGCCAGTATAGTTGGGAAACTCATTGACATTAGCATCACCGATGTAAATATCATTATTCTGTGCGCATATTCTAGCAAATGAAGCACAAACAAAAAGACCAATAAATATAATTCGTGATATTCTCATACATCTAATTTATACGCAGGACCTAAACTTAAATATCGTTTGACCCAATTTAATTTCATCACCGTCATGAAGTGGGGTTGCCTTTTCAACTTCCATCATTTCACCATTTAGGTAAGTTCCATTGGCGGTCATTTCATCTTTTATATAAAATTTATCAGCACGATAAAGAATCCTCACATGTTGAGATGAAATGGTATTATCTTTTGAAATACAAATTGAATTTTTTGGATCTCTACCTATCGTATTATTACCTTCAAATATTCTATAATCAATTCCCATAGGATCAAGTGTAAAAGAAACAATCCAACCTCGAATCTTTCGAGTTGCACGCGCTTTCTGCTTTTCCTGAATTACTTCTCCAGAGTCAGAAACTACCTCATCCATTCCTTCTATATAGGTCTTCGAAAAGTCCGTTGCGCCATCTGCTTTATCAGGCGTTGCACTTGCCGCTGAAGGATTTGAACCAAAGGCTTGAGTTGGTTTGTCTTCACTCGGCTCAGCGCCAAAAAACTGTGTTTTATCATTATTTCCCGCTGTATTACTTGGGGTAACCTGGGTAGCACTATCGTCTGCAGGACAATGCGGACATGATGCTAATGACTCTTTGTAAAAGTGGCCGTTGTTACAACGTTTAAAATCTTTCATGTTTTTTTGTATTTTTTTATTAAGTAAGTTATTAAAATCTATTCAATTTCATATTATTCCTCTGATTTTGATGAAAATAAAATAGAGAGACTGTAAATGATTGATATAACACCAGAAACTATTGCGGCTATACCTAATTTACTTTCTCCACCATATTTAACAATCACCCATACACCAAAAACCAAACTCGTAAAAGTCCAATATCCCCGGTTTGAAGAATTTGTACCACCTAAATCATCACCGGCCACATCTTCTTCTATTACTGAATTAGTATCATCTTCAACAAATTTCAGATTAATATTTTTCGTCATATTTAACAATGATTCACAACTATCAATACGCTGAGCTATATTTTTCTTAGTCGAATTCACTATGACCTTATCCCAAATCGAATTCGTAATTGGCAGTGGTTCATTCACTATTTTTTCATACAAATCAAAAAGACTTAACTCTTGAGACGCATAGGGGTCTTTTTTGGAAATCATAAACCAAAGCACAACACCCAAACTATAAATATCGGATTGAACACCCACATCTTTTGTACTACGAATTTGTTCAGGACTCATGTAGGTGGGGGTTCCCATTTGTTGATTTACTCCCGTTGCCGTGTAGTCAGAAGAACCCGAGGTATCTTTTGCAATGCCAAAATCCAATAATATGATGTTATTGTTATCGTCTATCATGAAATTAGATGGCTTTATGTCCCTATGAATAACACCCTGATTATGTATGTATTTTACTGTATCCAACATTTGAATCCATAACCCCTTAATCACTTCATCGTTCAGTTTATCATGTTTCTTAACAAAATCATGTAGAGTAATACCCGCAACTTCTTCCATGACAAAGGCCACAATATCTCCCGCATCAATGATCCGTCGTATCTTGATCACATTTGGGTGATTCATTCGGTGTAACTTACGCGCTTCATCAATGAATCGCTTCCGAATATTAGGATGGTGAGCATATTCCTTTTTTAACACTTTTATTGCTACATTATCTTTAAAGCTCCGATCCTCAGCACGATATACCGAGGCCATTCCGCCTTCACCGAGCACTTTTAAAAAAGTAAATTCATCTATACTTTCACCTACCATTTTATTTAGTTAATTTTTATTGAATCCTTTAATTTTAATGCCCTAAATATTCCAAAGAAGAAACAAAGGGTCAATAGTCCAATTGCTATAAAATCTAAACCAATAGTTCCCCCGAAGTCTCCAAATACTTCATAAGACTCATGAAACTGACCTTGTATGGTTTCGACAGCATTTGCCGTTGAATCTTGTTCAGATTTAACCAATTCAATGGGCACAATTTCTCCAGGGTATTCTTTTGACGGTACACCAGTACCCTCCTTGATTTCCATTTTTTCAACCATGACCTCTTTTTGAAGAATGCAAAAACCCTCTGTGCCCCAACGAGACAATGTTAAATAACTCACAATCTCAACGAAAAAAGTATCAATTCTCGCAACAATTCCAGCAAGCATAATTTGAGGAATAAGCACAATAGGGACAATAGTCATGACGCGTTCAGTAGTTTTAACCAACGAAGACAAGAATAAGCCCATCATACTGGAAGCTAAAGACAAGCTCAGCATCCATATAAAGCTCAACCCAGGGTTGTTCCAAACAACATCCTCGGGCCCCGAGGTTTTATGGTAAAACAAGGTGATAATAGCAATAAACAAAAAAGACTGAATCGCGGCAAATGCGCCAAGCACGAGGAGTTTTGAAAAAATATATGGCAAAAGGCCTTGATTAAACATTCTCTCTCTTTTGAATATCGCAGTTTCACAAACAATCTCGCGCGCCGCATTATTGGCGCCGAACCAAACCGCAGAAACCGCCATTAAAAAGGGAACTGCCATCGCAATGTTTTTAAAAATAAGACAGACAAGCATGGCAATAATTGGTGCTTGAAGAATCATTAATCCCGTATTGGATCGATCATTAATTTTAATTGAAAAATACCTTTTTGAAAGCCATTTAAATTGATTAAAGAAATCTATTTTACTGGGGCGTTGTGGAGGAGATTTTACATCGGCCATTGATTTATCTCCGTTTTGACTCCTCTCCCATTTACCGATCCACTCATCAGGGTTTTCGTCTAGCTCCTTGTATATATGCCGTATCTTATTTACACCAAAATAAGGTAAGCAATCACTTACAGGTTCGTTGTATACAACGTGCCCTGTGGCTGTCATAAAAATTACACCATCCATAAACTCTAAATCTTCAGGCTTGTGGGTAACCATGACAATAGAAGTATCATTCGAAGCCAAATCCTTTAAAATCTGCATAAACTCTTCAATCGTTTGAGGGTCTAAAGGTGATGTCGGTTCGTCTAGAAATAATACCAATGGGTCAGAAAGAAGTTCAACCGCAATAGAAACGCGCTTCCGCTGCCCACCACTTAATTCGCTCACCCTTTTATTGCGTAGATGGTTTATTTTTAACTCTCTGAGGATTTCGGTAATTTTCTTATTGATTTGTTGCTCGCTTGCATTTGGTATGCGTAGCTTTGAAGAATAATAAAGCGATTGTATAACCGTCAAATCGCGATGCACAATGTCATCTTGGGGCACATATCCAATTAAAGAGCGCAAATATTGATAGTTGCTCGTTAATTCTTTACCAAAAAGATTCACTGTACCCGAACTCACAGGCGTGTCACCACAAATACCTTTGAGTAATGTTGATTTACCGCAGCCAGAAGGCCCCATAACAGCCACAAGACTTGAAGCAGATAAATTAAATGAAACACGGTGTAATCCTACGTGACCACCAGGGTATATCTTTTCAATATTTCTAACGGATATTGCAATCGAATTATCCTTGTCAACAACTGAAGAAATGATACCCTCTAATGGCACTTCAAACCAACCAATATTTAAACGATCACCTTTGTTAATATATGCTTTACCCCTTACTCTATTGGAATTTACAAACGTACCATTAACAGAATTTTTATCGGTAATGACAATTGAACCATCTTGACGTTTTTCAATAATGGCATGTTCACGACTCACCGTTCTATGATCAATAGTAATGTCACAAGTTGCTGACCGACCAATTGAAATGGTTCTTTTTGTCTTTAATAGCTCCTCAATCGACCTAGATTGCATTATTGCATCTTGGGCTGGCTTTTTATCAGTTGCAGGGCCAACTACCAATTCAATAGTATCGCTTCGAGAGAACCTGATTTTGTCCTGTTCTGAAATATTATAATTCTGCCCAGGAACTAATTTTTTACCATTTACGAAGGTTCCATTTGTACTTCCGGCGTCTTGAATATAAAGCTGTCCTGAACTGTCTAAAAAAAGAATAGCATGACGCCCAGAAACAATTTGAGCATTTACGACCACTGAGTTTTCATTGGCTTGCTCCTTTCTTCCAATCACTACGCTTTGCCCTGGCTGAATTAGATAATTCCTACTCGCCGAACCATTTGTAATAACATGAAACTTGAATCCCCTACTCATTACTCTACTTTAATTGTGCGTTTTAAAGGATTAATCAAAAATGTTTTTCTTATTGGAACCTGAACTTTGCTACCATTCAAAATAACATGAGCGATTCCATTGATGGAATAACTAAATTCTCTTTTTTTCATTTTGCCTAGGACACTTCCAATAGCTGTTAAATGATTTATATTAAAGTTAAGTGAGGCGACAGCAGTATCTGAAGGCTTGACAACTTGATTGACTTGAAAACCTCCAGAAGCGATTTTTACTGTATTCTTGTCTGTCGAAAAAATATTAAAATCGACATCTTTAATTTCGTATTCAATATTGAGGGTATTAATAAAATGCATTTTTCCCGAAATGGATGATTCTCCAACAGAAACAGATTCAAAACGCATTGAGTCCAATCGCAGAGATTGCTCTGAAAGCGATGAGGCAACAATAGAGGAAATAAATTCAGATACAGGTAATTTTATTTTCATCTCCTTCCTCGCATGTAAGTTCAAAAATGTGAAATCTCCTTGAATCTCAGCAATAAACTCCAAACTGTCTTTGAGCAAAATTTTCTCTAAAGAATCACCTAAGGTCATCGGAAACAACTCACTTTGTACAGAGATTTTAACAGACTCCTTGCGAACAAAATCTATTTTTTTCTCAACTGTTCCTTTGCTCAGTAATGAATCATTGTAAAAAAGCTTTAAATCGATGTTTTGCCCTGAATAAGAGAACCAGCTGTCGTTTTCAAGCACAACTGTCGACTTAGCACTGAAGCTTCCATCATTATTTAACTTTTGAATCTGAAAATCAGAGACATGATGAAAAGTTGGGTAAGAAAATGCAATTAAGCCAAAAAATAAGGATATCACTGTTATAAATAAGATAAGAAATTTGAGGAATTTTAATTGCATTTCGCCTTATAATTTTCCTCGATATGATTCCTGCAACAATTAGCCCTTTTCGATGAATACGGGTGCGATCTACCTATATTCGTTAGTTGGTCAAAATCATCCTCACTCTCACTCATACGCTTCCAGACGGTAATACTCTTGCAAGCATCATAGCCTGCCCTGTAGGCATAACCAATACCATAGAAATCACTTTCAGTTTCTTTCTTTTGATTAAAAGACTGGGTGAACATTCGATTGATATTTACCAATTCTGAACCTAATTGGTTACCAAATAAACCCGTACTGATTTTGTACTTTTTAATCATGTATGCAATGTGTCCTTGTTCATTGTGGGCAATTTCATGACCTATTACACAAGCCAATTCATCGTCATTTTCAACAAATTCGAGCATCCCAGTTGTAACGTAAATCATACCCCCCCATGTGAAAGCATTGATTTGTTCATCCTTAATTACATAGATTTTATAGGTAAAACCCCTCGGATTCTGAATTTCAGGTATTAACTTATCAAGTATCTCTTGCACCCGTTCAAGTCTTTCGTCGGCAATAAACTTGTTCTCTCTCTTTGAATACTTGTGCATTTCACGACCTGACTCCAATTCTTCCTCAACAGTAACGGTAACCCCTGTCATTTCTGAGGTCATACCTAGGAGTTGGGATTCTAAATCGCTCACCTCTGTAAGCTCATCAGTACCGAGGCACTCATAGTTGTAAATGACATCTTCAGGTATTACAAAACCTTCTTCATTCTCAGTTTCTGATGCATTTCCTGAGGCATCATTTCCATTATTGGAAAACATGAGCTCGTTGATTACAAATCCAGAAACTACAAAGGCTAATGCAATAAAAAGCGCCCATAAAACTACGGGCCTTTTTTTCGGAGTTGATTTACTTTTGTCAGATCGCCTTTTCTTGGTTTTAATTTTTGTGTCTTTTAACATTGAAGCGTCAGAGAAAAATAAGCCCCATTCCACGGAAACATCGGCCAAATCGACCTCATCAGACTTTTGCAACTGCTGAGAACCGTTTACTTTCTTACCGTTGACAAAAGTACCATTGGTACTATTCAAATCAGTTATAAAAACATTTCCTTCTTCATCTAGGAAAAACTCTGCATGATATCTTGAGATTCCCTCTTCTTTTAAAACAATATTGTTATCGGCAGCACTTCCGACTTTAACCAATTGAAATGACATAATAGTAGTTTAGATACCCAAGATATGGCAATTTGATAAATCTAGAAAATGAAATGTAAGTTTATTTTAATCTAAAAAGGATTAATAATAGTTCATTTTTTTATTGTTAATTTCACCAAATGCGGTTAAGTAAAAAAATCTCTCTAGCTGCCCTACTAATTCTTATAATATGGGGTTGCAATACATTCGAATGGGATCTCAAAAAAAAACCCCAATTCGTAAGATTCGAAATTATTTCAATTCAAGATACTTCACTCGTCATTGATTATGAAATTGAATCGACAGAAAGTCCTGTATCCGAAATCAAATGTCTCGTTTATACGGACACTACCTCAGATGCCATATTAATGGCACCTTTGCAAAATACAGAAGGATTGGCCACAATCTCCCCTTTAAATGGCACTTCTGGGTATTTTATTCGCATCGAATGCAAAAATAACGTTGGGAAAAGTTTGAGTGATTTCAGTTATTTTGAAACATTATCAGGCCCTCCAGGTTCTCCAGATATTGAAACTTTAGGCTTCAGCCAGGTATCCTATACAAGTGCTCAAATTACTGGAAACGTAGTGAATCCAGGTGCATCAAACGTAACTTCTCGAGGGTTTAAATATTCCACTTCATCGAATATGAACAATACTACTTCAGTTTCTAATGGTTCTGGTCCTGGTAATTTTTCATGTAACCTGACCAGTTTAACACCAGAGACAAATTATTATTACCAAGCCTTTGCGACAAACTCATCCGGGACTTCTTATGGAGAAATAGTATCGTTTGAAACATTAAATGGAAATCCAAATGTAGAAACCCTTAACTACAGCCAAGTATCATACACAAGTGCTCAGATTACAGGAAATGTTTCAAGTTCCGGTGCGACAAATGTAACTTCTCGAGGGTTTAAATATTCAAATTCACCAAACATGAATAACCATTCTACAGTATACAGCGGTTCTGGTACCGGAAACTTTTCTTTCAACTTATCAAATTTGACATCAAGCTCTAGCTACTATTTCCAAGCATTTGCGACAAATTCGTCAGGTACCTCTTTTGGTGAAATATTGTCGTTTGAAACATTAAATGGAAATCCAAATGTAGAAACCCTTAACTACAGCCAAGTATCATACACAAGTGCACAGATTACAGGAAATGTAACAAATTCAGGTGCATCAAACGTTACTTCACGAGGGTTCAATTATTCCACTTCATCCAACATGAACAATAATTCTGTAGTCTACAGCGGTTCTGGTACTGGTAATTATTCATATAACCTGACCAATTTAACACCGGGGTCAAATTATTACTACCAAGCCTTTGCAACAAACTCATCTGGGACTTCTGTTGGAGAAATAGTATCATTTCAAACCGAAAACGTGCCAAATATAAATCTAGGAGATTATTATCAAGGTGGTATTGTAGGATATATATATCAACCTGGTGATCCTCACTATATAGCTAATGAAGTTCATGGAATTATTGTTTCGGAAGACGAACAGGTTGGATACGGTGGAGGTTTTAATGAAGGGGGAAAATACTCACCAAGTATTGGAACATACTATGGTGCCAATAGTTATGGCTTGGAAAATCCTGAATCCAATACTAATATTCTTGTATCGTCAATTGGTGGCGGAGCATATGCTGCTAAAATATGTAGTGACCTTGTTTTAAATGGCTATTCCGACTGGTATTTACCAACAGTGGAAGAATGTCAAATCGTAGACCAATTATGGTATTTAAATAATTTGAGCTTTGATTCAGGATTAAATCATTGGACCTCTACAGAAATCAATGCAACCAAAGCATATCAATTTGACTTCATTTATGGGGCAATTATTAATTATGAAAATAAAAATACTAACGGATGGGTAAGAGCTTTTAGACGATTCTAGTCAAATTATCATCTTTTAACCAACTTAACTCGCCCTAATATTGAATCTTTTTGATGGATATTTAAATAATAAACTCCTGACTCTAAAAAGGATAATTCAAAATTATTTTTTATACTTAAACTGTTTAATTCGAATATTTTACGTCCATTTATATCAACTAATAAAACATATATATCAGGATCAGGCTTCTCCAATAACAAGGTAAGTTCTGACCAAAATGGATTGGGGTATAAGGATATGCCATATTCGGAAAGGCTTTCTACCCCACTATCGTCTATGTCTAAATTGATGATAATGGTGCTATCACATCCAAATTCAGTCAAGGTATCTTGTTGATATACCCCAGCCTCAGTATAGGTATAGCCATTCAATTTATAAGCACCTAAAGAAGAAACATACAACACCGTATCGGATTGATAATTCATACTAAGGTCCAAAGTCACAATACTATCACAACCGTTCACATTATTTAGTGTCCAACTAGCAGAGTTGTTGCTTTCTGTGTATTGATTACCATCAATCCATGTATAGGAATCACAAGCCTCTTGCTCGTCTGTACCATATACTGTTGGATGGACAGTCACCTGAACGATATCTTGATCCGAACACGCAAATTGATTATATCCAATAACACTATACTGATAGACACCTGGAGTAGGCTGAAAAGCAATTCCATTCTCAATATCATCACTCCACTCATAACTGTTGGCTCCTGATGCATTTAGTACAAGACTCTCACCTTCACAGATGAATTGATCTATTCCTGCATTGACTGTAGGCTTTGGATTTACTAAAACTTGAACAACATCAGAATTTGAACAACCATTAATATCAGTCGTATAAACCGTATAATTATTCGTTCCAACAGTTGGAATAAATTGTTGGTTATTTATAACTCCGCCGCTCCAGGTAAAAGTCCCATTTCCTGATGCACTTAAAACCGTTGTATTTCCCTCGCACAATTCTTGATCAGGACCTGCATTAATTGCTGGCAAATCATAAACTTCAACCAAAATATCATCTGTATTGGAACAACCATTTCCATCAGTCCCATTAACCGTGTACACACTTGTGCCAGGAGAAGGATTAAATGCAACACCATTATTTACACCATCAGACCAAGCATATGTATATGCACCAGAACCATTTAAGGTGACGGACTCACCAATACATACATCTTGATCGTCGCCTGCAAAAACATTAGGTAATGGTAAAACATCAACTAACATTTCATATGAATCTGCACACTGCCCTGCATCAGCGAGGAATGAATAAGAAGTTGTAATAAATGGATTGATTGGTGGACTCCAAAAACCTTGTATTCCATTAATCGATGTTCCAGGAAGTATAAAAATATCTCCGGAACAAATAGGATCTATGACATTGAATTCAGGAGTTAAATATTCATTCACATAGACAAAAACACTATCCGTATTTGAACATTCATTCATATCTGTGCCGGTTACAATAAATTCATAGTCTCCAACAAGAGGTGAAAAACTTAACCCATTCTCAATATTATCACTCCAAACATAATCTGTTGCACCACTTCCATTTAAAACTACAAATTCTCCAATACAAATACTCTGATCTAAACCTGCATTTACATTGGGCAATGGGTTTACAATAATTTCAATATCATCCGTATTTACACAGTCATTCGCATCAGTACCTGTAACCGTATAAGTTGTTGATCCTAGAGAAGGCAGAAACCCAATACCGTCTGTTATGTCATTCGTCCATTCATAAGTTTCAGCTCCTGTAGCTGAAAGGGTTAGTAAGTCGCCATAATTACATAACTCTTGATCGTCGCCTGCAAATACATTGGGCAGGTCATGAACCGTCAATATCAAGTCATCAGTGTTCACGCAGCCATTTGTGTCTATTCCTTGAACAGTATAGACTTGAACTCCTACAACTGGTATAAAATAAGCATCGTCAATAACATTATTGTCCCACAAGTATGTATCCGCACCCAAACCATTTAATTTTAATGAATCTCCCAAACATAAATCTTGATTGTCGCCTGCAAAAACATTAGGTAACTCATAAATTGTCAATTCTGCCGTATCTATACCAACGCACCCATTAATATCCGTACCAGAAACAATGTATAAACTATCAATATCAACTTCAAACAATTCCCCATCTGTAACGCCATTATTCCAAACATAATCAAGTGCACCACTTCCATTTAAAGAAATGGAATCTTCATCGCAAGCTGTTACACTTGTAGATTGAACATCAGGTAAAGGGTTTACAAGAATTTCAACATCATCGGTGTTTTGACAACCAAAAGAATCTGTTCCTATTACTGTATAGTTTGTTGCTCCGAGGGGCGGAGTGAAATCCACCCCATCACTTACACCGTTATCCCAAAAATAGAATTGAGGCAAACCATTACCTGAGCCAGATGGCACGGAATAATCAATTGTACTACCAAAACCTCCACCTGCAACAATTGCTCCTGAGGCATCTTCTAATTCAAAAGAAACTTCTGAAGTAAAAGAACCAGCAACCCAAGTTGCTGTAATAACAGCACCTTCTGGTGCTGAGAAAGTTTCAGAGCCTACAGAGCCATTATCAAGTGTGGCTGTCAAAACAGGAGTGCCATCAGCCAAAATGGTGATTGAACTTCCATTCCATCCATCTCCCCACGAGTCGAACATTAATAAAGAAAATAATAATACCCCACCACTATTAGCTCCAGAACCATTTAAGATGACGGACTCACCAATACATACATCTTGATCGTAGCCTGCAAAAACATCTGGTAAATCGAGAACTGTAAGTGATAATTTGATTAAACTGTCCTGACCACTAATATCCGTCAAGGTATCGATGTATACGCCAGCTTCGCTTAAGGAAGTTCCATTAAAATCATAAAGCTCATTGGCACATATAGAATCCTTTAGATACGGGAATACAACTACGGTAATACTCTCGCTACAAGCATTGGAACCTGAACCTACATCGATACCGTAGGTAGTACTCTCTGTGGGAGCTATGGTGATATTTTGCGAACTCTCACCTGTAGACCAGTTATAGGTAATTGTTTCGGGGCTATATACCAAATTAGACAATTCAAAGTCTCCCTCATACCCCATTTTTGCTCCGTTTTCTCCCGAAGCTTCGGAAGGAGAACCGGATGACAATTGATAGTTTCCATTTGATGCATCCTCAAATAAGGGATTTTCAGAAATATTCCCATTGACACTGGTTTCGGTATAACCACTTCCGCAAATAGAATTATACCAATTAGAAAGAGATACACAGCTTCCGGAATTGTCTACGGAGTTATTGAAACGAATGGAATAAGAGCCTTGTGGTAATCCCGATTGATTGTACAGGCCATAACCCTGATTATTCGCAATAACATTGTTGATTAAAGCACCGTCACTTCCATAGAGCATTGTAGCATCAAAGCAATTGCCTCCACTTTGTGTTCGCCACCAAATACCTGGACCATAATTATCCGCTATGGTGTTATTTACGACATAGACCTCAGAACTTTGAGAAACAAAAACACCACCGCTGTACTCATTACTCGGGGCAATACCGTTATGGGTAATCAGACAATTGGAGATAACACCTCTCACGTCCTGATCAATCGATATTCCACCTCCAAATGGAATTGAGGAATGAAAAGTTGAAAGCGAGCCGTAACC
>MDTC01136689.1_pt1 | contig 12237 bp, 10 predicted proteins | sample 811181 | NCBI WGS metagenome assembly MDTC01 (sample SAMN05326644, study PRJNA326480) | marine metagenome | isolation source: seawater | place: Pacific Ocean: North | collected 2011
GACTAATGAAAAGAGTAAAACTTGAGCGAAAACGTAAGACAGACGCTGAAAATGCACGGTACTACGCCCAGCGCTACAAAGAAGCGGAAGCAAAAGCGAAACGTCTTGAAGAAGAAAGATTTGGTGCAATCAAAAGAGCAACCGAAATCAGTTCCAGCGACAGTACAGCCAGAGCCGATTGAGGTTGAAAAAGCTCAGGAGATTCTCTTTCAAGCTAATCCCGGGCCGCAAACAGATTTTCTTTCTGCATCAGAACAAGAGGTTTTATACGGAGGAGCAGCAGGTGGTGGTAAGTCTTTTGCTATGCTGGCTGATCCTGTTCGGTATTTTAACAATCCTCTTTCGAACAAGCTTTTAGTACGTAGAAGCACAGAAGAACTTAGGGAACTTATCTCTGTATCTAAACAACTTTACCCTAAAGCTATTCCGGGAATTAAATTTTTAGAAAGAGAAAAAACTTGGATAGCTCCTTCTGGTGCATCACTTTGGTTAAGTTATTTAGATAGGGATGATGATGTTTCTAGGTATCAAGGACAAGCTTTTAATTGGATTGGTTTTGACGAACTCACACAATGGCCTTCACCTTTTGCTTGGAATTATATGAGGTCACGATTACGTACTACTAAGAACAGTGGACTTGATCTTTATCAAAGAGCTACTACAAACCCCGGAGGTAGTGGTCATCAGTGGGTTAAAAAAACTTTTGTAGACCCTGCACCACACAACACTAGCTTTGATGCTACTGATCCAGAAACAGGAGAAGTAATAGCTTGGCCTAGAGGTCACTCAAAAGAAGGACAACCCCTATTTAAACGTAGGTTTATTCCTGCTACTTTGTTTGATAATCCTTATTTAGCTGACGATGGTATGTATGAAGCTAATTTGTTATCATTACCAGAACATCAACGTAAGCAGTTACTAGAAGGTGATTGGGATGTAAATGAAGGTGCTGCATTTCCTGAGTGGAACAGGCAAATACACGTAATAGAACCTTTTGAAATACCTAATGGTTGGGCAAAGTTTAGAGCGTGTGACTATGGTTATGGTTCTCACACAGGGGTGGTGTGGTTTGCTGTAGCACCTGATGAACAACTTGTGGTCTACAGAGAAATGTACTGCTCAAAGGTTATAGCTACCGATTTAGCGGATATGATTTTAGAGGTAGAAGAAGAAGAAAAAATAAGATATGGTGTACTTGACTCTTCATTATGGCATAATCGTGGTGATACTGGGCCTAGCCTAGCAGAGCAAATGATTTTAAAAGGTTGCAGGTGGAGACCATCAGATAGGTCAAAAGGGTCTAGGATAGCAGGTAAAAACGAATTACACAGACGTTTACAAGTAGATGAGTTTACAGAAGAACCTAGGATAGTATTTTTTGAAACTTGTAGTAATACTATTAGTCAGATACCAGCATTGCCTTTAGATAAAAATAATCCAGAAGATGTAGATACACATGCAGAAGATCACTTGTATGATGCACTACGTTACGGTATAATGACAAGACCTAGAAGTAGTTTATTTGATTTTAATCCTGCAACACAAAATAGCGGGTTTCAAGTTTCAGACCCCACATTTGGATATTAAGGAAATACAATGGCAGAAGACTATACAGAAAATACAATGGATTTAGAGCAGTCCTCTGCTATTGAGGATGTAAAAGAGTCTGCATATAATGACCCTAAATCTGGAAACATTTATAGTTATGTACAACATAAATACAAAAAAGCATCTGATGCAAGAGAAACAGAAGAAAATCGTTGGTTAAAATCTTATCAAAACTATAGAGGGATATATGGTCCTGATGTACAATTTACTTCTACAGAAAAGTCTCAAGTATTTATTAAAGTTACTAAAACAAAAGTTCTTGCTGCATATGGACAAATTGTAGAAGTTTTATTTGGCAACCATCGTTTTCCTATTAGTGTTGATCCTACTACTTTGCCTGAAGGTGTAGAAGAGTCTGTACACTTTGAGTCTGATGATAAACTTAAAAAAGCACAAAAAACTTCTCCTGAAGATATGAAGTTAAAACCGGGAGAAACAACACCACAACTTAAAGAACGTATTGCAGGATTAGAAAAAAGAATCTCTCCTGTAATGGACGAGTTAAAAGAAGGTCAAGGTAGAACTGCTACTGCTATTACTTTTCATCCTGCAATGGTTGCAGCTAAAAAGATGGAAAAGAAAATACACGATCAGTTAGAAGAGTCTAATGCTAATAAACAATTACGTGTAGCTGCATTTGAAGCTGCTTTATTTGGCACTGGTGTTATGAAAGGACCATTTGCAGTAGATAAAGAATACCCTAATTGGTCTGATACTGGTGAGTATTCTCCTTCTATTAAAACAGTTCCCTACACAGCAAGTGTTTCTATTTGGAATTTCTATCCTGATCCAGATGCATCTAATATGGATGAAGCTGAGTATGTAGTTGAACGACATAAAATGTCTCGTAGTAAATTACGAGGATTAAAACAACGTCCTTTCTTTAGAAAAAATGCTATTGATACTGCTATTTCTTATGGAGAAAATTACATAAAGGAATGGTGGGAACAAGCTATGGAAGACGATGCTCAAGAATCAAGATCAGAACGTTTTGAGGTTCTTGAGTTTTGGGGTATGATTGACACAGAGATGTTAAAAAATCATGACATTGAAGTGCCAAAAGAAATGAAAGATTTAGATCAAGTTAGTGTAAACATTTGGACTTGTAACAACCAAGTGTTGCGTTTAGTTATGAATCCATTTACTCCTTCTACTATTCCTTACTACGCTGTTCCTTATGAGCTAAACCCTTACAGTTTGTTTGGTGTAGGTATTGCTGAAAACATGGATGACACACAGACATTGATGAATGGCTTTATGCGTATGGCTGTAGACAATGCTGCACTGTCAGGCAATATGGTAATAGAAGTAGATGAAACTAACTTAGTTCCGGGACAAGACCTTTCTGTATATCCCGGAAAAGTCTTTAGGCGTCAAGGTGGTGCGCCGGGACAAGCTATTTTTGGCACAAAGTTTCCTAACGTATCTAACGAAAACATGCAGATGTTTGATAAGGCACGTGTATTAGCAGATGAGAGTACAGGCTTTCCTAGCTTTGCTCATGGTCAGACAGGAGTTCAAGGTGTTGGACGTACAGCTTCTGGCATTAGTATGCTTATGTCTGCTGCTAATGGTTCTATACGAAATGTAGTTAAGAATGTAGATGATTATCTCTTAGGTCCACTGGGTAAAGCATTCTTTAGTTTTAATATGCAGTTTAACTTTGATGAAGATATCAAAGGTGATCTTGAAATTAAAGCACGTGGTACTGAAAGCCTAATGGCTAATGAGGTACGTAGTCAACGTCTAATGCAATTCCTTGGTGTTGTACAGAATCCTGTACTAGCTCCTTTTGCTAAGATGGATTACATCATACGTGAGATTGCTAAGTCTATGGACCTTGATCCTGACAAGCTGGTTAATAACATGGGTGATGCTGCAGTACAAGCTGAGATACTTAAAAAGTTCCAAGCAGAAAATCCAGAACCACCTAAACCACAAGCAGGACCACCACAGGCAGGTCCACAGAAGCCACCAGCAGGGGTACAAGTGCAAGATACTCAAGGCAGTGGTGGTGGTACTATGGGAACAGGTTCAGTGCCTACACCGGGAGAACAGGGCTTTACAGCTAATACTGGTGGGGGACAAATTCAGTGAGTTTAAAATTACTTGTAAACAACAAAGAAGCATGGGATGCTTTTGAAGCAGAATTAGATGAGCGTATTCAAGCAAGTTACAAAATGTTTTCTCAGTCAGATGAAGAGCATGTAATGTATAGGCTGCAGGGTCAGGTACATGCCTTGAATGGACTAAAGCAACTTAGACTAAAGGTTAATGCTAATGGCTAAAGATCAAATGCAAATGGAATTTATGGAAAATGCTGATGAAAAAGTAGACCCAGTATCAGGTAACGATGTACCTCCCGGTTCTCTGCCAGAGGAAGTGCGGGATGACATTGATGCTAAACTTAGTGAGGGTGAGTACGTTGTTCCTGCTGATGTTGTACGTTTCTTTGGAGTAAAATTCTTTGAAGATTTACGTACAATGGCAAAAACTGGCTTGCAAAAGATGGATGAAGAGGGTAGAATAGGCGGTGAACCTGTAGCAGAATTACCTTTTGATATTTCTGAATTAGAAGTAGAAGATGATGACGGTATGCGTATGGCTATAGGGGGCTTAGTGCCTGAGTATAATGTAGGGGGATATCAACAAGCTTCTGGTGTAGGATCAAGTTTTGGAGGTTTTGGTGGTTATGGAGGTTATAAACCTTATAATCCTACTGTTACTCCTGTTACTACTACTACTCCTCCACCTCCTGTAACTCCTGCTGCTCCTGTTAATACAGGTTCACAGGTAAAAACATACTACGATAAAATGGGTAATCCTGTCTCTGTAATGTTTATTAATGGACAACCTCAACAATCTTTACAAGGATTAACTACAAGTAATCCAAATGCATCAGGTGATTCAGGTCCAGTAAATGTAAATTTAGGTAATGCTCCAATAGGTGCGTCTGCTGCAACTACAGATGCTAAGGGTGTTGCTCTTTATGAACCGGGGTCTTCAGCTTTAGAAGTAGCTACAACTGGTATAGATCAACTAGCAAAAAACACTAAGTCAGGACTAAGTCTTGGAAGAGTTGCTACAGCAGGAATAGGATTTGTAGCAAATAAATTTTTTCCGGGCAGTGGCTTACTTGCTGGCAGTCTTTTTAAAAGCGGGTCAGACGCAACAAATTACAGTAATGCTTTAGTTGCTGAAGAAATATTAAGACGTCAATCTGGTAAAATTTTGGGTGTAAATAAAGCAGGTAGAAACATTTATGAAAATCCAGAAATAGCTAAAGAATACGAAAAAATGTCAAGTTCAATAAAAAATTATAATGATAAAAATCAAACAATGGCAGAAAAAATAATGAAAGGTATACTACCAGCTTCAATAACTGAAAAAGCAGATGCATTTTTTAAAGAAGTTCCTAAAATTGCTGAAGACAATAATGTAGAACCAGTAAAATTTGGTGGAACTAATTGGGGTGGGGAGCAACCTGAAGGTTATGAAGCTAACACTTATACAACAACTCCTCTTGAAAAAACTCTTGGAATAACTAGCGTACCTAGGAGTGAAGCGAGAGGTAGCGATGGTCAAGCTGTAAATAAACCCGCCAAAGATTTAAATTGGAACGAGGTACAACAATTAAGATCACATAGCAGTGTTGCTAATAGAAATAAACTTGCTGACTGGAATGATCATGTGAAAAATGGAACAGCTACTAGCGCAGGTAAAGATGGTAATTCAGGTAGTGGTGATAGTGATCGTGTTATCTGCACTGAGTTGTATAAACAGGGTAAACTAAATCGTGAACTGTACCGTATGGATGTTATGTACACCGCTAGGCATCTTTCAGACACTACTGTTCGTGGCTATCACTACTGGGCAATACCAATGGTTACTCGCATGAGAACTTCTACTTTTTTAACAAATGTTTTTAAATACCTTACTGTTGCAAGAGCAAAAGAAATTGCTTATATAGTAAAGCCTGAAAAACATAAAGAACGTTCTTTACTAGGATATTTAATTAAAAATATAGGAGAGGCTATTTGTTTTAGTATTGGTATTTTTGTGATGCAAAAAGATTGGACAGTGCTATATAAAGGAAGTAAACAACATGGAAATTGATCTTGACGGTGCATACAAAAGATATGCTAATTTGACCGAAGAAGAAAAAAATATTATTAGAAATTTTATGAATGGACCAGCAAGAAAAATTATAGGCACTCTTTTTGGACCTGATTTTGAAATGGCACTTGGAACTTTTGCTGCTCCTACTCCTACACCAAAGAAACGTACAATGGCTCCAACAATGCCTCAACAACAACCACAAGCTAAACCACAAGGATTGGCTGCACGACCACAACGATAAGGCTACCCAGCTACGGCTGGCCCCAACATAAGGAAATAAATATGCCTGAACTATCAACAGTAGAAACACCTAAGACTGCAGGATTTGTAAATGCAAAACACAACAATCGTAATCGTAGACGTATTGAAGAACAAGAAAAAGAATTAGAAGAACTTCTAAGCACCAAAGAGGAGACGGAAGTTGAGACCTCTGAAGAAACACCTGACACACCTACAGAGGTCAAGGAAGAAGAAACAGAAACCCTTAGTAGGGAAGAGAAGTCTTTCAAGAAACGCTATGGTGATTTACGTAGACATGCAGCAGAAAAAGAAAAGGAATACAAGGAACGTCTTGAAGCGCTAGAAAAACGTATGGCTACCGAGACTATTGTTCCTCCTAGTTCTGATGAAGATATTGCTGAATGGGCAAACAATAATCCTGATATAGCCAGTATAGTTGAAACTATTGCTGCTAAAAAAGCACAGGAGATGTTTGACAAAGCAGATAGCCGTTTAAAAGAATTAGATGCTATTAATGTTCAAGCATCACGTAAAACTGCAGAGAGTCAAATACGTGAAGCCCACTCAGATTTTGATGATTTACGAGACTCAGATACATTTCATGACTGGGTAGAAGAACAGCCTAAGTGGGTACAGGATGCACTGTACGAAAACTCAGAAGATGCTCGTTCAGTAGTACGTGTTATTGATCTGTATAAATCAGATAAAGGACTTACAAAAGAAGGCAAAAAGGCTAAGACTAAAGCTGCTGCTTCTGCTGTTGTTAAAAGTTCTAAGACCGAAATAGAAGCAGATGAGACAAAAGGAACTATAAAAGAGTCTGATGTTAAACGTATGTCAGCTCAGGAATTTGAAAAAAGAGAAGAAGAAATTACTAAAGCAATACAATCTGGTAAATTTATTTACGATATATCAGGTTCTGCACGTTAATAGGTCTTGACAAAAGTATTTTTGTCAGTATAACTAGGGGTATAGTAAAAGAAGCCACCATTATTGGTCTACCTTCCCTACTAAACCTAATCAAACTAAACAAAAAAAGAATAAGACTTACCTGTTTAAGTATAGGCCCGGATTCCGCACCCTAGAAAAATAACAGCCTCTTATGTTTTGTGTTTAGCTCACAAAGCCTAAACTTTATAGGAGGATTAATTATGGCTTTTACAACCGCATCAGGTTATGGGAATTTACCAAATGGTAATTTTAGTCCTGTAATCTACTCAAAAAAAGTACAGCTTGCTTTTCGCAAGAGTACTGTTGTTGGTGATATTACCAACTCTGACTACATGGGAGAGATTGCCTCACAAGGTGATACTGTCCAAATCATTAAAGAACCAGAAATTTCGGTTCAAGCATATGCACGTGGTACGAATGTTACCGCACAAGATTTGGACGATGAAGACTTCTCTCTCACCATTGACAAAGCTAATTACTTTGCTTTCAAAATGGATGACATTGAAGAGGCTCACAGCCACGTAAACTTCATGGACCTTGCTACTAGCCGCGCTGCATATCGTCTTGCTGATAATCATGACCAAGAAGTTCTTGGCTACATGGCTGGTTACAAGCAGTCTTCTTTGCACTCACAAGCTGATGCATTGAACGATTCAGTAAATGGTACTAAAGCAGTATCTACTGCTGGTTCTAACGAACTGCTGTCCTCTATGCAACTGCATAAAGGTGACTTTGGCAACATTACTACAAGCTCTGCAGGAACACATTCTATTCCTCTGGCTGCACGTTTGCCGGGTGCTACTGCACTTCCAACTGCTACAGCTTCGCCAGCAATGGTTGTTGCTCGTATGGCTCGTTTGCTTGATCAACAGCAAGTTGACAAACAAGGTCGTTGGTTAGTAGTTGATCCAGTATTTATGGAACTTCTTGCTGATGAAGATTCACGTTTCATGAATGCAGACTTTGGTGAGTCAGGTGGACTTCGTAATGGTTTGACCATTAACAACTTCCACGGCTTCCGTGTATATTCCTCGTCTAACCTGCCAGCAGTAGGTACTGGACCGGGTACTACAGGTTCAGCCAACCAGCTTGCTAACTTTGGTGTTATTGTAGCTGGACATGATTCTGCTGTAGCAACTGCAGAGCAGATCAATAAAACAGAATCATATCGTGACCCTGACAGCTTTGCTGACATTGTTCGTGGTATGCATCTATACGGTAGGAAGATTCTTCGTCCTGAAGCAATCGTTACTGCCCGTTATAACGCAGCATAAGGGAGTAATACGTTATGGCTACAATCACAATGAGTACAAACTCCGATTCAACAACTAATAATGCTGGAACGGGTAATAAAAAACTTCGTGGTGCACTCACTGTATTGCAAAACGATATTGATATGGCAGATGCAATACTGCAAAATGGTGGAACTGCTTTAGCAGCAAATGATATCATTGAAGCTATTGCTGTACCTGCAAATACCATAATCCTACATGCAGGATTTAAAGTAATTACAGCAATGGCAGGTAGTACTACTGACTCTGCTTTGCATGTTGGTATTACAGGAACAGATGTAGACATTTTTGCTGCGTCATTTGACTATGATGGTGCATCTGTTGGTGATCATACACCAGCAATTACATCTTCAGGTGTCTGTAGTAACTTGCCAGTATTTACTGCAGCAGCAGATACACTTGATGTAGAAATTCATGCATCTGGTGGTACTATTACTGGTGGTATTATTCGTGTATACGCAGTTTGTGTTCTCATGGATGATATTTCACAGTCAGGTTCAGCCGCTGAAGTAGATCGTGATCTGCTGGCTTAACTTAAATAATATATACTTTGGGGCTGGCTATATGCTGGCCCCATTAGTGCATCAAATGTATGCAACAAAAAATTCTTGGGGTAGACATGGCTCTTACTTTTCTCACATTAACTAATAGTGTTATTACTCGTATGAACGAGGTAGAGCTTACTTCTACTACTTTTACTAGTTCTAGAGGCATACAAACTCAATGTAAAAATGCTGTTAATGAGTCTATACGCTACATTAATCAACGTGAGTTTGGTTACTCATTCAACCATTCTACAAATACATCTACACTAGTTGCAGGTCAAACTCGTTATACTATTCCTACAAGCACTAAATCTGTAGATTATAGTACAGCTAGAATTAAAAAAGATAGTGATCTTAATTCTGCAGGAAATGGTTTAACTACACTAAACTATAACGAATACATTGAAAAAGAATACGCTAATCAAGAGGATGAAGTTACTGCTACTACTTTGAATGGGTCACATTCTAATAGTGTAGCTACTTTAACTCTTGCATCTACAACGGGTCTTTCCTCTACAGGAACAGTACACATTGGTAGTGAGCAAGTTACTTACACAGGTATACTAGGAAATGATATTACAGGGTGTACACGTGGAGCTAATAGCACAACAGCCGCTGCACATTCTAGTGGAGTTGCAGTAACACAGTTTGATAGTGGTGGTGTACCTAGAAATATTGTTCGTACTCCTGATAATAACTATCTACTATATCCTTATCCTGATAAAGCTTATACGTTAATATTTGATTTTTACACATTTCCTAGTGATTTATCTGCACATGGTGATACTACTAGTATCCCAGATAGATTTGCACCTGTAGTTGTAGATGGTGCTACAGCTTACGTATATCAGTATCGTGGTGAGTTACAACAATATCAATTAAATTTTGAAAGATTTGAGCAAGGCATTAAAAATATGCAGAGCTTGTTAATTAATAAATATGAATATCTTAGGTCTACTGTTATCTCTAGCCCCAGAGGTTCTTCTAACTTTATGTCAGGAGTTATTACTTAATGCCTGACGTATCACGTACACAACCAGTAGCATTTAACTGTGAGGGTGGTTTAGTTCTTAACCGTTCTAACTTTATTATGCAACCGGGCGAGGCACTTGAGTTAGAAAACTTTGAGCCTGACATTTCAGGTGGATATCGTAGGATTAGTGGCTTTCGTAAATACGTAAACGCTACAGTGCCACAAACTAGCTCTAGCTCAGAGTTAGTACTAATGGTTGCTAAGTTTGACAATAAAGTATTAGCAGCTAGAGGTGAGAAGATATTTAGTGCTGCATCTGCTGAGTTGTCTATTGCTGTTGCATCAGGAACAGGTATGACAGGATCAGGTACTATTACTGTTCCTAGCACTACAGGTTTTTCTTCTAGTGGTACATTACAAATTAACTCTGAGTTATTTACCTACACAGGTGTTACCTCTACTACATTTACTGGCGTAACTAGAGCTACCTCAAGCACCACTGCAGCAACACATGCTAAACTTGATGTAGTATCAGAAAGCTGGACAGAAAGAGATACAGGCAGAACCAGTGCTAAGAAGTATCACTTTGAAAGATATAACTTTGATGGTAACGAAAAGATTATCTGTGTTGATCAGGCTAATGCTCCTGTAATATTTAATACTTCTATGTCAGCAGCAGATGTTAGTGATAGTAGTGTAACAGGTGCTACTGTTGTGGCTGCGTATAGAAACCATATGTTCTACGGCGGTAAGTCTACTACACCACAAGAAATAGTATTTAGTGAGCCATTTAATGAAGATGGTTTTAATAGTGGTTCAGGTGCAGGTAGTATTAAAGTTGATGATACTGTAGTTGCACTAAAGGTTTTTCGGGACAGCTTGTTTATCTTTTGTGAAAGTAGGATATTTAAACTTACTGGTTCTAGTTCTTCTGACTTTTCTGTGCAACCTGTCACAAGAAACATTGGCTGCATTAACAGCTTTACCGTACAGGAATTTGCAGGTGACTTAATTTTTCTTGGTCCTGATGGACTGCGTACTGTTGCTGCGACTGCACGTATTGGTGATACTGAACTTGGTACAATTAGTAAAAACATCCAGACTGTATTTGATGAAAACATTAAAGATGCTGGATCGTTTGACTCCGTAGTTATACCCGATAAGACCCAATACCGCATATTCTTTACTAAAGACGGACAAGGACAAACACTATCTAAAGGTGCTATCTGTGTTCTTAAAAAAGAAGCCTTTGAGTTTTCTGAAACAAGAGGTATACAGGTAGCTTGTACGGATACCTTTGTTGAGTCAGGTGATGTTATTGTCCTTCATGGAGATACTACAGGATTTATACAAAGACAAGAATCTGGCAATGACTTTGATGGTACAGCTATCTTAGGTAGATATAGAAGTCCTGACATGAGCTTTGGAGATAGTGGTATCCGTAAGCACATGCACAGGGTAATTATTAACTACAAACCTGAAGCTGACATTGATGCTGACTTAATACTTAGATACGACAACGAAGATACTGACTCAGCAAGACCTGCCCCTTATGCATTAGATACATCAAATGTTGCTGCACAATATGGTTCTGCTGTATATAGTACAACAGCTAGTGCAACACAGTTTGTTTATGGTGGTCCTACACAGCCACTTGTACGGCAACCAGTAGAAGGATCAGGGTTTTCAGTTGCACTAAAGGTAGAGGATGGTGGTACTACTGCACCTTACTCACTTAAAGGGTTTCAGTTAGAATATGAATTAGGAGCAAGACGTTAGATGGGTGCTACATATACAAGACAGTCAACCTACACAGACGGTGATACAATTACGGCGGCTCATACTAACAATGAGTTTGATCAGTTACTAGCTGCCTTTGCCTCAAGTACAGGTCATACACATGACGGGACTACTGCAGAAGGTGGACCTATTACTAAGTTACTTGGCACATCTATTACAGTTGGTGACGGTACTGCAGGTACAGACATTACAGTAACCTTTGATGGTGAGAGTAATGACGGTGTATTTAAATGGATGGAGGATGAAGACTATTTTGAGTTTTCTGATGATGTACTTCTTGCGGAAGCAGAAAAGCTACAGTTTCGTGATAGTGCTATCTATATTAATTCTAGTACTGACGGGCAGCTTGACCTTGTAGCTGACACAGAGATACAGATTGCAGCTACTACTATAGACATGAATGGTAATGCTGATATCTCAGGTAACTTGGGTATTGGTGGTAATCTTACAGTAACAGGTACTACTACCTTCAATGGTGGTACGATTACAATGGGTGATGCAGCTACTGATAATGTTGTGTTTGGTGCTGATGTAAACTCAAGCATTATTCCTAATACAGATAGTTCCTTTGATCTTGGTTCGTCTAGTCAGGAATGGCGTGACTTGTACATTGACGGTACAGCTTACCTAGATGCTATTAACTATAATGGTACAGCTATCTCAGCTACTGCTGCTGAACTTAATATCATGGATGGTGTAACTGCTACAA
>MDTC01091329.1_pt1 | contig 12236 bp, 10 predicted proteins | sample 811181 | NCBI WGS metagenome assembly MDTC01 (sample SAMN05326644, study PRJNA326480) | marine metagenome | isolation source: seawater | place: Pacific Ocean: North | collected 2011
AGGATATTAATCGAAAAAAACGATCAACACATTAAGAAAATCGATTGGATTTGATTACTTAGTCACCATATATTAACCATGTAACTTGCCATTTCTTTACGTATCACAACTCGCTTGAAGATAGTGTAAGTTCACGGCACAAACTAAACCGACGGGAGAAATACTATGTCGCTGAAAGGATCAAAGACCGAAGAAAACTTGAAAGCCGCCTTTGCTGGCGAGTCTCAAGCCAACCGCCGCTATCTGTACTTCGCCCAAAAAGCAGATGTCGAGGGTTACAACGACGTGTCTGCCTTGTTCCGTTCTACTGCGGAAGGTGAGACCGGCCATGCCCACGGTCACCTAGAGTATCTTGAAGAAGTCGGTGATCCCGCCACAGGTATGCCAATTGGCAGCACCGAGGACAACCTGAAGTCTGCAGTTGCCGGTGAAACCCATGAATATACCGACATGTATCCGGGCATGGCAAAAGATGCCAGAGACGAAGGTTTCGAAGAAGTTGCCGACTGGATGGAAACCCTTGCCAAGGCTGAGCGCTCTCACGCGAATCGCTTCCAGAAAGCCTTAGACGCACTGGACGACTAAGCCAGACCCGCCCTCTGTTCCGAAGCGGCGCAGAGGGCCCTTTCTCGCATACCAGCAGCAAGGAGACCTTCCATGGCAGAGCATGGTAGAGAAGGCGGCCTAGACGCGCCCACCCGGCACCCCCTGAATCAGGATGATCCAAAATTCTGGGATGAAGCCGATCTGAATAAAGAGCTCGAGCGTGTTTACGACATCTGTCATGGCTGTCGCCGCTGCGTAAGTCTCTGCAATGCTTTTCCAACTCTGTTTGATCTTGTGGACGAAAGCGACACTATGGAAGTGGATGGCGTCGCTGTCGCGGACTATACCAAAGTGGTCGATCAGTGCTATCTCTGCGATCTCTGTTACCTGACCAAGTGCCCCTACGTGCCACCCCATGAGTGGAACGTAGATTTTCCTCACCTCATGCTGCGGGCCAAAGCCATCAAGTTCAAAAAGGGTGATACGAAATTTCGGGACAATATTATCACCAGCACCGATATAGTGGGAAAACTCGCCTCCAAACCACTGATTAATTCGCTGGTTAATGGCGGCAACAAGAACAGCACCATGCGCTCAATACTGGATAGCGCATTGGGAGTCCATCAAGACGCCAAACTGCCGGAGTATGTGCGCAAGACTGCCCGCCAGATCAATGCCGTGCACATTTTTGACCCAGCAGCTGGGCAACAAAACGCTAAGGTGCCTGCGTCTACGCAGAATGCCAAGGGAGGGCTGAACAAGGTCGCCCTATTTACCACTTGCTACTGCAACTATAATGAGCCTGACATTGCCGCTAGCATTATCAAGATATTGAACCACAACGATGTGACCGTTGGCCTGCCAGTCAAAGAGCACTGCTGCGGCATGCCGAAGCTGGAACTGGGTGACCTCAGCACGGTAAGCAAGCTTAAAGAGCTGAATATTCCGGCTCTGTATGACATGGTGCAGCAGGGTTACGTCATCATGGCGGCAGTGCCCTCCTGTGTCCTGATGTTCAAGCAGGAACTGCCCCTGATATTTCCAGACGACGAGCGAGTCACAGCGGTGGCCAAGGCGTTTCACGACCCCTTCGAGTTTCTTCACAAATTGCATAAAGCGGGCAAACTCAAGACCGACTTTAAGAAAACGCTCGGTAACGTGAGCTATCATGTTGCTTGTCATCAGCGGGTGCAGAATATCGGCCCGAAGACTAGGCAAATACTTGAACTGATTGAAGATACCAGCGTCAAGAACATTGAGAGATGCTCTGGTCACGATGGCACCTATGGCGTGAAGTCAGAGACGCTGCCGTTCGCCAACAAAATTGCCCGCCCAATTGTGCGGCAAATCGAACAACAAGAGCCTGATTACTACGGGAGCGACTGCCCGGTAGCCGGCAAACACATCGAAAACAACCTTGAGACTGAACAAGATACCGTGCACCCAATCGATTTACTTCGACTGGCTTACGGCCTCTAGCAACCACTTTATTGAGATCAATTTTATGAATTCCAAGATAAAGATTGCCATGAAGAAAATTACGTTGGCTGACCTGCTTTCACTGGATGCCTATGAAGCGCAGAGACCTGCTATTCGCAAGGCGATTATGGAGCACAAGAAGACGCGACGGGTAGCACTAGGCCCCAACGCCATGCTTCATTTCGAAGACTATATGGTGATGCGTTACCAGATCATGGAGCTGATGCGGACCGAAAAAATCACCGCAGAAGACGAGTTAGTTGGTGAGCTGGAAGCCTATAACCCGCTAATACCCGATGGCAAAAATCTGAAAGTCACTTTCATGCTAGAATACCCAGATGAGGAAGAGCGCAAGCAGCGCTTGCGGCAATTGCTGGGCATTGAGGAGCTGATTTCAATTCAAATTGCAGGTTTCGACTCGGTCTACCCAATCGCCAATGAAGACTTACCCCGTTCAACTGACAAAAAAACCTCGTCTGTGCATTTCCTGCGCTTCGAATTTAGCGATGAAATGATTGAAGCAGCGCGAAATGGCGCCAGCTTGGCAATTCGTTCTGAGCACCTCAACTATCAGTACGCCACCGATCCTGTGTCTGCTGACGTGGCTGACTCGCTGCTGCGAGACTTTGGCTAGCAAAAATCAGTGGATCAGAGTAAAAGGGTCTACTGATACAATGCACGCATTTGGAAACGCCAAATGCGGGCCCTTCCCGAATAAGCATTGAGGGGCCTTTTTGGTTTCGCTAGTATCTAGTGCAAATTGACTCTCACGAAGCGACTCCGCTACAGCAAACATGGGTCGACGAACTATCATCAGGGTTTTAACCATGAATCTGACTCACCGCATACGCAAAATTGCCCTCTGCTCTTTACTGCTAGCCCCAATCTCGCTATCGGCTGATCACCACGAGAAAGCTGCTGTCAGTTCCATTAATATGATCCACCCCTCTAACTTCGGAATCGATCAGTCTGAAATAGATCGAATCAAATTGCGGATGCAGGAAGCTGTGGATAACGAATTTCTTCCTGGCGCTCTCATTCTGGTTGGCAATTCCGATGGCATTGGTCTGTTGGAAACAGTGGGATATCAAACTCCCGAGAAGGTCACACCAATCAATCAGGACACTATTTTTCGCATTTACTCAATGACCAAACCGATTGTCAGCGTGGCGGCCATGTCTCTGGTGGAGGACGGCTTGCTGGCACTGGAGGATCCGATTGAGAAATATATCCCTGAGTTTGCCGACCTGAAAGTGATTGACCGCAACTCTGGCGAGACGCGGCCCGCCCAACACTCTATTACTGTTGCCAATCTTCTCACTCACGAATCGGGACTCATTCAAGCTATCTTCTCTCCAGATAGCGACCTAGGCCAAATGTATCAACGTCACTTTGCCGACTACTCAAATATTACCGCCAGAGATCTTGCTGGGCGTTTGGGCAAGCTCCCGGTCTATTTTGAGCCAGGAACTGCGTGGCACTATGGCCACTCTACCGATGTACTCGGCGCTGTGGTTGAAGTCGCTTCAGGCAAGACGCTGGACGTCGTGCTCGAAGAACGGATTTTTGCGCCGCTGCACATGGACGAGACTACATTCTACGTACCCATCAGCAAGTCCAATCGAATTGCTGAACCATTCCATGGTGTTATGGCAGACAATACCGAACAGCGCGCAATGCTCTCTGGTGGCGGTGGACTCAACTCCACAACACAGGACTACGTGCGTTTCGCGGCAATGCTGCTAAATCGTGGCGAATACAATGGCGCCAGAATACTGGAAGAAAAAACGCTGGACCTGATGCGTGGGAAACGAATCGGCGCTGAGGTCTCCCGCGAATTTTTCTTTTATGGAGAAGTTGGCGATTGGGGGTTAGGCTTCCATCTGCAACCCACAACTGACGACCCCAACGGGCCCCACAACTTCGGTTGGCGCGGGATCGGAGGCACCATCTTCATTGTCGATGAAGAAAATGATTTCTTCATGATTTACATGGAGCAAAAGCGCGGTGGGCCAAGGGCACCATTTAATAACAATGTAGCGCAGCGGATGGTATACGAGGCAATTCGAAACTAGACTGGAAGCCGCGTGCTTAAGATCAGTTTAGAAGATCGTATTTGCGCAAATATCCTCGCAGCTGGTAGTAACTAGGACTTAGAAAGTCAGTGGTCTTTTTCTGGTTAAACTGGTTCTGCTCCATGGCTTGCTTTAGAAGGTTGACTTCAAATTTCTGAACCTCAGCCTTGAAATCAAAAGAGTCGGCAGCGGCTAAGTCAGGCGCTTGAGTAGCGGCACGCGTCAGTAGACAGGAATGTACCGAGATTTATGCAAGCCTGGAAAAAAAGCTACGGGAAATTAAAGCATTCCTGACTTCAAAGCGCTTTCGCCTGCACTGCGAAATCAACCGAATCTAGCCACCCACCCGTTCACAAGGCAAATCGACATATCCAGCCTCTTCAGGCTCCCTACTCAGTTAACGCGCTTTTCTCTCCCTCTTTGCCCTTGGAAGCAGTAATATGTTAGAACGCTGGTACCATCAACTGCGGCACCGCTTAAGCATTCACTTTGGACCGAAGTTAGTTCGACGTTACCTCAAAATGAAATTTTGCCATAAATGCGCTGCCCCTATCGTACTTCGCATCCCTGACGGGGATGATAGGGAGCGACACTGCTGTGAGGCATGCGACGGGATTTTCTATCAAAATCCGAAGAATGTTGTCGGGACGGTGCCTTACTACAAGGACAAAATTTTGCTCTGCAAGCGCGCAATCCAGCCGCGCTATGGCAAATGGACTCTCCCAGCGGGTTTCATGGAGAATGGTGAATCCAGCTTGAACGGCGCGATTCGCGAGACTACTGAAGAGGCCGGTGCCACAGTAAAAGTAGATGACAGCAGCCTGTACACCCTGTTCAATTTACCGACAATCAATCAGGTCTACATATTTTTCCGCGCCGAATTAGCCAACCTGGATTTTGCAGCCGGCACTGAGTCGCTGGAGGTCGCACTTTTTACCGAAGCTGAAATCCCCTGGGACGAGATTGCCTTCCCGGTTGTCCGCAGTACGCTTGAACACTTTTTTACTGATGTACAGAAAAATCACTTTCCGGTGCGTATGTTCGATGTGCACCATGGCGAAGATCGATCAGTCTCAACGCAATTAATTAGTCACAGCAAGACCCAACTTGCTGACTAAAAAGACTCGCTGGACGAACCTCCCCCGCTCGTATTGAGGCTCAATACTAGGGAACCCCCTCGAGCAGTAACTAGTAACCGTAAGCCACTGTTGTGAGAAAGTGTCCCACGAATATTAGCCATTTTAGATTCAATCACTGAGAACTTCGTTTTAATTTTATTTTTCAATTAAAAAACCTTATTCGGAGTTTCCACTTGTTTGGTTATTACACTTCTCCTTTTTATGACGATGTGCAGATTATGGAATTTCATAGCGTGAAAAATCACCAGGGAGATTTTCAGGGTCATCTCTTACCCACAAGAAGACGGCTAACGCATTGGGCGTGCAAAAAGCAATCCTGTCTAGGCATGTCAGCGGAGGGTTAGCGGTTAGCAACACTGATCAGGGTTCAATTCGGATTATGCAGAAGGCCACTTCTTCATAAGGGTGGGCAGATTTTAGAGCGGCGATGACTGCGCCCTGCAACGCCTGCATGCATACCATCTCAACCTTGAACTCATTCACTCGCTCTACCTGCCCATGCTGTCCCAGGAATGGAGCACTACCCTCTTGAGGTCGAAATTGACCCTGACCGAGGGTCTGCCAGGCACAGAAATCGTAATCACCAACTCGCCCCGCACCCGCTGAGAACATAGCGCTCTTCACCTGCTCCAGATGGGTTTCGGGTACGTAAAACTCTATCTTGAGCAGTTGATCTGACATGGCTAGTCTAGCCAGGCCCTGGCATTTCTGAACATGCGCATTGAAGGTGCATCCTCTTGCCAGCTATCGGGATGCCAGGAATTCTGGACAGTCCGGAACACTCGCTCGGGATGGGGCATCATGATGCTCACTCGACCATCAATTGTGGTGACTCCGGTAATCCCGCCAGGCGAACCGTTGGGGTTTGCGGGATAGGTTTCAGTGGGGTGACCACTGCTGTCCACATAGCGCATGGCAACTTGTCCCGACTTGATCAGGGCACGCTGCTGCGTGCTGCTGCTAAAATCCGCCAGACCTTCACCGTGCGCGACCGCAATAGGAAAACGGGAACCCTGCATGCCTGATAGCAGAACTGATTGGCTATCGGATATCGCTGTCATGATCAACCGACCCTCGAACTGCTCGGAACGATTACGCACAAACCTCGGCCAGTTATCTGCTCCTGGAATCAGATCCTGCAATAGTGACATCATCTGGCAACCATTACATACGCCCAGACTCAGGCTTGTTTCCCGCTCAAAGAAGGTCTGGAACTGTAGCCGCAGACCGTCATTAAACAAAATCGACTTGGCCCATCCGCCACCTGCGCCCAGCACATCTCCAAAGGAGAAGCCGCCGCAGGCCACCAGAACATTAAATTGATCGAGTGACGCACGACCGTCTATTAGGTCAGTCATATGCAGGTCTATGGACTGGAATCCGGCGCGATCGAACGCTGCCGCCATTTCAATCTGTCCATTAACTCCTTGCTCCCTCAGCACAGCAACTTTGGGCTGTTCCTGTAGATTTAGATAGGGTGCACAAATGTCTGCATCAGGATCAAAACTAAGCTCCGCATGCAATCCTCTGTCTCCTGCGTCCAGTATCCGGTCATACTCTTCCAGAGCACAGTTCGAGTTATCTCTTATCGCCTGCAATTGAAAACTGGTAGCAGACCAGAGTCTGTGTAAATTGGTGCGGGTGTCACTTATAAGCATCTGCCCATGGCGACTGATAGTGATTTCATCAGACGCGATCACTTTACCCAACACAGTGATGCAATCTTCTAAGGCACAGGAATCAGCAAGCTCCAGCATTCTTGCGAGATCTTTCTCACGAACCTGCACGACTGCACCAAGCTCTTCATTGAATAGGACCGCAAGATCATGCTGACTCGACTGAAAATGCCCGAGGTCGATCTGCGCGCCGCAACGACCAGCGAAACACATCTCGACAAGCGTTACGAATAGCCCACCGTCTGAGCGATCGTGATATGCAAGCACCAAATCCTCAGCCTTTGCCCTAGTGACCAGATTAAAGAAATTAGTCATAAGCTGCGCTGAATCTAGATCAGGCACGGCGCCAAGGGTCCGGTCGAACACCTGGGCAAGTGCGGACCCTCCCAGGCGATAAGCATCTGGGGCTAGACCAACCTGTAACAATAAGGTGGCCTCGTCCGCAAGTTGCAGCTGTGGCGTCAAGCTGCGGCGAATATCAGTCACAGGCGTAAACGCAGAAATAATCAACGACAGCGGTGCAGTGTTACTCTTTGCTTCTCCGTGTTCCTGCCATACCGTGCGCATCGACATGGAGTCCTTGCCAACAGGTATGCAAATACCCAAGCGCGGGCACAATTCCTCGGCGACTGCCCTAACCGTTGCGAAGAGTTTCGCGTCCTCACATCCATGTCCAGCAGCCACCATCCAGTTGGCGGAAAGCTTGATATCGCCGAGGTGCTCAAGGTCGGCACCCAGCAGGTTAGTGATAGCCTCTGCTATTGCCATCCGACCCGAGGCCGGCCCGTCGTAAAGGGCCAGGGGCGTCCGCTCACCCATGGTCATCGCCTCGCCAACATAGTCCCGGTATGAAGTCGCGGTCACGGCACAATCGGCGACTGGCACCTGCCAAGGGCCCACCATCTGGTCCCGACACACCTGGCCCGTAATGGTGCGGTCACCGATGGTAATCAAGAAACTCTTGCTCGCCACGGTGGGCAAGGACAAGACCCGCTGCACTGCATCAGCAACTGTGATTCCTTCAAGGCCATCGTCGCGGATCGCGACTGCGCCAGAGCTTACGTCCCGATGCATCTTGGGCGCCTTGCCAAACAAGACATCCATCGGCAAATCGATTGGCTTATTGTCAAAATGGCTGTCTATGAGTTCGATGTGCTTTTCTGCTGTAGTCTCTCCAACTATTGCGTAAGGACAACGCTCACGCGCACAGATCGCTTCGAATTGCGCCAGGTCCTCTACCGACACTGCCAGCACGTAACGCTCCTGAGCCTCATTACACCAGATCTCCAGGGGCGTCATTTGCGATTCAGCATTCGGTATATCACGCAGCCTAAAGCTTCCTCCCCTACCCCCATCTTTCACCAACTCTGGTAGGGCGTTGGATAAACCACCTGCACCGACGTCATGAATGAATAAAATGGGATTACTCGCACCTCGCTGCCAGCAACGGTCTATGACTTCCTGGCAGCGCCTTTCCATTTCTGCGTTGTCACGCTGGACTGATGCAAAATCCAAATCCTCATTGCCGCTGCCAGAAGCCATGGAAGAGGCAGCGCCTCCGCCTAGCCCAATGAGCATTGCTGGCCCTCCCAGCACGATGAGTTGGGCAGCAACAGGTATCTCACCCTTACTGACATGGGGCTCGCGAATATTGCCCAGACCACCGGCAATCATAATGGGCTTATGGTATCCCCTGATTTCAGATTCACCCGTCTCATTTTCGACATTCGCTTCGTAGCTTCGGAAGTAACCGCAAAGATTGGGTCGACCATATTCATTGTTGAAGGCGGCACCACCGATGGGGGCTTCCAGCATGATTTCCAGGGGTGTCGCGATGTGGGCAGGCTTGCTCTCCGGGGCCTCCCAGGGTTGGGGCATGCCCGGCAATCGCAGATTAGACACGCTGAATCCTGTAAGCCCGGCTTTTGGCTTCGCGCCGGTACCGGTCGCACCCTCATCACGAATTTCCCCACCCGAACCGGTCGATGCGCCCGGAAACGGGGCGATTGCTGTGGGATGGTTATGGGTCTCTACCTTCATCAGGATATGGACGGGTTCCCGGTGGTAGGCATATTGCTGCTCACCAGCCGGAAAGAATCTATCAGTGGTGTGCCCTGCCATCACGGCAGCATTGTCTGAGTAGGCTGACAACACCTTGTCCGGAGAACACTCATGGGTGTTGCGAATCATCCCGAACAGTGATTTGGATTGCGCCTGTCCATCGATGCTCCAACTGGCGTTGAAAATCTTATGCCGACAGTGCTCCGAATTGGCCTGCGCAAACATCATCAATTCGATATCGTTGGGGTTTCTATCGAGTTCCGTGAAGCACGAGAATAGATACTCCATCTCATCTTCGGCCAGAGCCAGACCCCAGTCCTGATTAGCTCGTCGCAGCGCTTCCTCTCCCTGGGATAACAAGTCGACAGACTGCAGCGATTTCGGTTCAGCACTGGCAAATAAAGCCGCCGCCTCATCCACCGCGCCAAGCACTGTCTGGGTCATGCGATCGTGCAGGCGTGCATCCAATTGCTGCAGCAATTCAGCTGAAGGCGCAGATTCGAAACCAAGGGTGAACACCGTGCCCCGTTCAACCCGGTTAACCCCATGTAAACCGCAGTTATGAAGAATGTCTGTCGCCTTACTTGACCAGGGTGAGATCGTACCCAAGCGCGGCACCACGACTCTTTCAGTGAACTGGGCGGCGGTGGGGGCAGTGGCATGGACCGCTGCAGACTCGACGACTGCGCGCTCAGACTGACCATAGTGCAACAGGCTTTTTAACACGTCATTGCTGGCAGGCGAGAGATCTTCAACCACACCAACTAAGTGCACATGCCGGGCAGAAACGGTTTTTAGACTTGGAAAGTCAGAGCGGAGTGAGTCTTGCAGTTTTGCTTGTTTGAATGCAGATAGAGCGCTTGCTCCCAACAAAGCTTGCATCGAAAAGGATTCTCTCTAGAGGCTGGTGTGCGTTGCTAAAACCAGATGATTCAACGTATCACAATGGTAATAGAATTCCGGTAAAAATTCAGAAAAAGCTCTCTACTGGCCGGGTTCTGTAAAACTGCCATCAGCGCGGGACACGACCTCATTGCCATTGGAATCCACCACCCAAAAATCGACATAGGAAAGGGTAGTAATGTCCTGTCGCTCAGCGTTGAAATGTGGGTGGGCCATCACCCGGTAAACCTCCCCAGCTCTGGCGTTGAAGCGCAGCGTACGTGATAGCTCCTCCTGCGAAGCCGCATAGCTGACCAGTGCTGGCGCCAACCCCCGTGCCGTGCCCATATCCCAGTAAAAATAGACAGTCACATCGTGATAGCCGGGCTCAATCTCTATGCGGTCGTAGCCAACGCTGTCATCAATGGTATTGGCATCGATATGGGAGAAGCGGACGGCATCCATGTATCGATTGAGCCAATCCTGGCGAAGAAATTGGCTTCCCTCCAGCGTCGCGATCTGAATCGCAGACCTCATCTCCCCATCATAGGCGCGATAGGCGCTACCGTTGGTGCAGCCAGGAAAAAGTATAGCCAGAATTGCCAGTGTCAGAAATAGCTTCATTTGCAGCGTGACTCTCGAATTACCGCGCTTATGTCGACTCAGCCGCTATTAGCTTAAAACCCGGAATATTCGTGTCGTTGGTTTGTTAATCGCGAAATTTGGGTCAAAGTTACATGAATCTATGTATATTGGGCTAGCGTCTGGCCCTAAAAAAGCTCTGCATCAGTTCACCGCAAGAATCAGACAGGATGCCCTCAACGAAGCCCACCTTGTGATTCAAGTAAGAATCATCCAGCAGCTTTTGCTGACTGACTACAGCCCCGGAGCGAGGCTCTCTAGCCCCAAACACAAGCAAATCAACCCGTGCATGAACGAGTGCGCCAACGCACATCGTGCAAGGTTCTATAGTAACATACAGTGTGGAGCCGGGCAGACGGTAGTTTTGCCGAACCTGAGATGCCTGCCTCAAAGCCAGGATTTCTGCGTGCGCCGTGGGGTCCTTGCCCCTGATAGGCTGATTGTGAGCGGCGGCAAGCAACTTGCCATCGGCCACCAAAACTGCCCCAACTGGCACCTCTTCGCAGGCTGCCGCCAAGCCCGCCTGCTCTAGGGCCTGTCTCATCCAGAATTCATGTTGCGCTGTAGTTTCCGATGTCTGTTCAAGTTCCATTTCGTCAACTCTAAAATTTACCCAACTAACTGGCTAATCTGTCTCTCGAAACAGATGCCGGACCGAGAACAGTCCCAGCGACACGGCGGGACCAATACCTAAAGCGAAAAACAACGTACCAAGGCCAACACTGCCTCCCAGTAACCAGCCCACGCTCACTGCACTAATTTCCAGGGCCGTGCGAACCCAGGCAATCGGATAATCCGTCAAGCGCGCCAATCCGGCCATCAATCCATCCCGAGGCCCGGCGCCCAGGTGTGCAGTCAAATAGATACCGCTACCCATTCCAACCAGCAAGATCCCTATCGAGCACTCCAGAATTTTCATTGGATAGTGATCCGGCGCCGGGAGATACGGCAAAGCCTGTTCTATAACCAGCGAGATAATCATCGCATTGGCCAAAGTGCCAATGCCCGGTAATTGCTTGAGCGGAATCCAGAGAATCAAGACACAAGCGCTGACCAGAAATGTCGACCAGCCAATGCTGAGATCAATCTGTTGTCCCAGTCCCTGCGCCAGCACCGTCCAAGGACTCACGCCAGCACCTGCCGACACTAGCAGCGCTTCGCCGAGTCCGAACAGGCTGAGGCCGAAGCAGAGGAAAAAAAGCGTCACCCCGCGGGGCTGGAAATTCAGCGGATGCGTAGAACTCCAGGCAACCACGGGCACCACCTTGACCGTAAGAAAATTCATATTTTTGAGTTAGACAGACCAACGAACTTAGGTGACTCAAATTTGGAACGGGCTCGCTCTTTAAGAACAGTGCAGACAGGGTTCAGCAGAGGATAGGCAATCCCGAATATGGTTAGCGTGTTAAACAATACCTAACACTCTCATTTGCAATCGATGTGACAGATCAATTCGGAAATCCCAAGATTTCAGAAAGCCTGTTATAGAACCACTGTCTGAATATCAATAACCTATTTAATTTTTAGCTTTGTTTCAAAAGGATAATTGCCTGACAATTCGTGCGCCGCACGCATCCTTACCAAAGTCTCAAGGATTTCTTCAGATATTGCTGCAGATTTTCTGATGGACATATCGATATGGATTTCAACAGTTTCTATCAAAGCTGCCACTTCGCCCGATTCTTTACAAATTGCACATACGAAGTGGTATAACTTTTTATTTACGTTAAGCATTC